>TARA_R110001606_G_scaffold1687_2_pt1 | contig 30737 bp, 25 predicted proteins | sample TARA_R110001606 | Tara Oceans TARA_R110001606 (sample SAMEA4398315) | marine metagenome | biome: Polar Biome; feature: [SRF] surface water layer (ENVO:00010504); material: water (ENVO:00002006), including particulate matter (ENVO:01000060) such as... | depth 5 m
AATGTTTTTGCTGCGCTAAATTACATATAAACGCAAAATTAAGGCCACCAAGGTGAGCTAATTTTTGTTCCCCAGCTAAATTAATCACTTCTTCAATAAGCAGTAGCTGCTTAATACGGTTTGCAGACTGCGCTAATAGTAAATCCCCAAAGTCTCGGCCAATATGCTGATTAACCTGAGCAAACCCCTCCAACCGGATAACCACCAACGCAGCTCGTTGTTGATTGTTTTTACGCCAGTCGTAATAGCCTTGGCGTAACTGCTTAATATCGGGAAGATTTAATAACGGCGCAGGCTCCATAAAGTGATTTATATGCGCTGCGTCATCAGCCTCAGCAACAAGTTCTTCATCATCAAAATAGCCAGACATCGCCAGTACAATGCTCGCCAGTACAATTAAATAAAGAGGCAACTCAAGTAGTAAATGAGCCGCTAAGCACACCGTAAATACGAGTGCTGAGCAACAGCTCAAAGTGAGCATAGTCCACTTATTTTGCGAAAATGCCAGCCATAAATGCAAACCAATACTCAGTGCAAATAGTAACTCCAAAAAGTTAAAGCCGCCGCTTAATACTGCCAACCCAAGTACCCCATTGCTGAGATAGCTAAAGCGCAGTAATGGCTTTTTAACCACGCACAAGGCACAGATCATCGCCATAAAAATAGCGCCGGCTAAAAAAGTAGGCGTCAATATATTGTTTAAAAAAGCGCTCCCTGCAGAATATTCAAGTCCCGTATTTGTTAATAGCGCAATTAAAATCATTTTTTGAGTACAACATTACAACAGACTAATTTAGTCTACCCAAAATCCACAGATTTAACAGTTTATTCACGCCAAATTGATAACTTAATTGTGCTGGGTGGGATATTTGCCAATGAGCTATATCGGCACGCATGCCGACTTTTAACACTCCGCGATCAGTTAAACCCAATGCTTTTGCGGCATTACGCGTAACTCCGGCGAGAGTTTCTTCAGGAGTTAAGCGAAATAAAGTACACCCCATATTCATCATTAATTGCAAAGAACACAAGGGTGATGTACCTGGATTAAAGTCTGTCGAAATCGCTATTGGTACTTGATACTGCTTTAATAGCTCAATTGGCGGCTGTTTGGTTTCGCGTAAAAAATAAAATGCCCCGGGTAATAATACCGCCACAGTGCCTGCTGCAGCGATGGCCTTTACTCCAGCTTCATCTAAATGTTCAATATGATCAGCAGATAACCCATTAAATTCAGCGACTAATTGTGCTCCTTGCTGATTTGAAAGCTGTTCAGCATGACATTTCACTGGCAAATTATGTTTTTTTGCGGCATTAAAAACTCGGCGAGTTTGCTCATTACTAAAACCAACATTTTCGCAAAACACATCGACAGCATCGGCTAAATTTGCAGTAACCACTTGCTCAAGCATCTCATTACAAACCAGATCGATATACTCATCACTGCGACCTTTATATTCCAAAGGTAGGGCATGCGCCCCCAAAAATGTAGTTTTTACATCAATCGGGTGATTTTCACCTAACAAACGTGCCACTTCGAGGATTTTAACTTCATTTTCGCAATCAAGTCCGTAACCAGATTTGATCTCAACGGTACTCACTCCCTCGGCATAGAGGGCATTGAGACGATCCTTCGCGAGCACAAATAAAGCCTCATGATCCGCAGCTCGTGTTGCTGCTACCGTACTAGCGATCCCCCCACCTTGCGCTGCTATTTGCTCGTAACTAACACCTTGTAAACGCTGTTCAAACTCTTCAGCTCTTGAGCCGGCAAACACTAAGTGGGTATGACAATCAATTAAACCAGGTGTTAGCCACTGCCCTTTTGCTGAAAGCATCGGCGTTGCTAATACGTCGAATTTAGGTAAATCGGCTTGTTTACCCAACCACACAATGACACCTTTGCGGATAGCCAATGCTGCATTTTCGATGGCGCCATAAGGGGCTGCAATACTGCAATCCATAGTTGCGATATTGGCATCTGTGATCAATAAATCCCAGTCATTAGCCGGATCATTTGCAGTGATTGTTGTCATATTAACTCCGAAAATTATTTTTTATCAGTCTAACAAGTCATCTTGTATATACAAGGTAAATATGCCATCTTATAGTTAATAACAAATTTAAAAGACCATAATAATTCAAATGACGACACCTAAGTTCGCACAAATAAAGCAATTTATTGTTGATAATATCCGCAGCGGCGCATGGCTTGAAAACCAACGTGTGGCTTCTGAAAATGAATTAGCAGAACAATTTAGTGTTAGTCGAATGACTGCGCGCCGAGCATTAAGCGAGCTCACCGAAGCGGGTATACTGACTCGTAGTCAAGGTTTAGGCACGTTCGTTGCCAGTTTTAAATCGCAATCATCATTGCTTGAAATCAAAAATATAGCAGATGAAGTCAAGGCCCGTAACGGCAATTATAGCTGTACAGTATTAGTGCTTGAATCTATCAGCGCCGTTGCGCCAATTGCGATTGCACTGGGTGTTGAAGTAGATAGCGTGGTGTATCGCAGTGTATTAGTGCATAACGAAAACGAACAGCCACTGCAAGTTGAGGAGCGCTTTGTTAACCCTGCACTAGCAACAAGCTACCTTCAACAAGATTTTACTGCGTTAACTCCGCACGAATATTTATCGAGCGTCGCACCATTAACGGAAGCGCGCCATACGGTAGAAGCAATAATGCCTAACAGCGAAATGTGCCAATGGCTTAATTTATACCATGAAGAGCCATGCTTACAGGTGATTAGGCGTACTTGGTCATCATCTGGGATTGTTAGTTTTGCCCGTTTAGTATCACCGGGTAGTAAGTATCGCTTAGGCGGACATTTAACTTTTAAAAAGTAATATGTAAAAAATAACATTAGAAAGAATATAAAAATCAAAAATGATGCGCTTCACAGCGTATTTTTTGAAACCAATAAGCTTGTATATACAACAGGAGTAATCTATGAACAACAGACTTGATGAATCTCGCGTTATCCGCGCCCCACACGGCGATAAAATCAGCGCTAAGAGCTGGCTCACCGAAGCAGCTAAGCGCATGTTAATGAATAATTTAGATCCTGAAGTAGCCGAACATCCACATGCTTTAGTTGTGTACGGTGGGATTGGTCGTGCAGCGCGTGATTGGCCTTGCTTTGATAAAATCATCGAAACTCTCGACAGACTCGAAGACGACGAAACGCTACTCGTACAATCAGGCAAACCTGTTGGGGTATTTAAAACTCACAGTAATGCACCGCGAGTATTAATTGCCAACTCAAACTTAGTACCTCACTGGGCTAATTGGGAGCATTTTAACGAGCTCGATAAACTTGGTTTGATGATGTATGGCCAAATGACTGCGGGATCATGGATCTACATTGGATCACAAGGCATAGTACAAGGTACCTACGAAACCTTTGTAGCGATGGCAAAACAACATTTTAATGGTGACGCTGCTGGAAAGTGGGTGCTAACCGGTGGCTTAGGCGGTATGGGCGGCGCGCAGCCACTTGCGGCAACCATGGCGGGATTTAGCGCACTCGTAGTTGAATGCGATGAAACGCGTATCGATTTTCGGATCAAAACCCGCTATGTGGATGTTAAAGCAACCGATTTAGATCATGCACTGGAGCTTATCAACGAGGCGTGTGGCAAAGGCGAAGCGCTGTCAGTCGGCTTACTTGGTAATGCCGCTGATGTATTTAGTGAGCTTGTTAACCGAGCTATTACTCCCGATGTAGTGACCGATCAAACCTCTGCTCACGACCCGTTGAATGGCTATTTACCGCAAGGTTGGAGCATGCAACACGCGGCTAAAATGCGTGAACAAGATCCACAAGCGGTTGTCAAAGCAGCTAAGCAATCGATGGCTGTGCAAGTCAACGCTATGTTAGCACTACAACAAGCTGGTGCTGCAACAACTGACTACGGCAATAACATTCGTCAAATGGCATTTGACGAAGGCGTAACAAATGCCTTTGATTTCCCAGGTTTTGTGCCAGCTTATATTCGTCCATTATTTTGCGAAGGAATTGGTCCATTCCGTTGGGTGGCATTATCAGGCGATCCTGAAGATATTTATAAAACCGACGCAAAAGTGAAAGAGCTTATTCCTGACGACAAACACTTACATAACTGGCTTGATATGGCTCGTGAACGTATTCAGTTCCAGGGCTTACCTGCTCGTATTTGCTGGGTTGGCTTAAAAGACCGCGCTCGTTTAGCGCTGGCGTTTAATGAGATGGTCAAAAATGGTGAGCTTAAAGCACCGATTGTGATCGGCCGTGACCATTTAGACTCAGGCTCAGTTGCGAGTCCAAACCGTGAAACCGAAGCAATGAAAGACGGCTCAGATGCAGTATCAGATTGGCCATTACTTAATGCATTACTGAATACCGCAGGAGGTGCAACATGGGTGTCACTTCATCATGGTGGTGGTGTAGGTATGGGCTTTAGCCAACATTCTGGCGTAGTCATTGTTGCTGATGGCACCGACGAAGCAGCTGCGCGGGTTGGCCGCGTATTATGGAATGATCCTGCAACGGGCGTTATGCGCCACGCGGATGCAGGTTACGATATTGCAATTAATTGTGCGACCGAGCAAGGCCTCGACCTGCCAATGTTAAATAAGGAATAATCATGTTTAAACTCACCCTAACACCTGGAAAGCTCGATTTAGCAACACTGCGCCAAATTAATTTATCACCAGTGACGTTAACGCTCGCCAAAGATAGCGAGATAAAAATAGCAGCCAGTGCACAAACCGTGCAAGACGTGATTGACCAACACAGAACGGTTTATGGCATTAATACCGGTTTTGGCTTACTCGCCAATACTAAAATTGCTGAACATGAATTAGAGTTACTCCAGCGATCCATTGTACTTTCCCATGCTGCGGGCATCGGTGCTTATATGGATGACAGCACAGTACGATTGATGATGGTATTGAAAATTAATTCATTATCACGTGGCTTTTCTGGCATTCGCCTAAAAGTGATCGAATTCTTTATGCAGTTACTTGCTGCACAAGTCTATCCATGCGTGCCAAAAAAAGGCTCGGTAGGTGCATCTGGCGATTTAGCGCCACTTTCACATATGTGTTTACCACTGCTCGGCGAAGGCGAAATGCGCTATCAAGGTAAACTCATTAGCGCTGCTGACGGTCTTAAAATAGCCGGTCTTGAGCCATTAACACTGGCTGCTAAAGAAGGCTTGGCTTTGTTAAATGGCACTCAAGCCTCTACCGCATTTGCGCTTCAAGGGCTATTTCGGGCTGAGGATTTATATGCACAAAGCTGCGCGATTGGCTCAATTAGTATTGAAGCAGCAATGGGAAGTCGCTCGCCATTTGATGCACGTATTCATGAAATTCGTGGCCAACTTGGTCAAATCGATACCGCGGCAATGTTTCGCGATATGCTCGGTGAACATTCACAGATCAGCGAAGCTCATGTGGATTGTGAAAAAGTACAAGACCCGTATTGCCTACGCTGTCAGCCACAAGTACTTGGTGCGTGTTTAACGCAAATTCGCCAAGCAGCCGAAGTGTTGTTGTGTGAATCTAATGGTGTAACCGACAACCCATTAGTATTTGCTGATGTAGGCGATATTATTTCGGGAGGTAACTTCCACGCCGAGCCTGTGGCTATGGCAGCCGACAATTTAGCATTAGCGATTGCCGAAATTGGTGCACTAGCTGAGCGTCGTATTGCGTTACTCATTGATTCAAACTTATCAAAGTTGCCACCTTTCTTAGTTGAAAACGGCGGCGTTAATTCAGGCTTTATGATTGCACAAGTAACCGCAGCAGCATTAGCGTCTGAAAATAAATCATTGGCGCATCCTGCTTCTGTGGATAGCTTACCAACTTCAGCTAACCAAGAAGATCATGTTTCTATGGCAACTTTTGCAGCACGTCGTCTGCAAGAAATGGCTGATAACACGCAAGGCGTACTGGCAATTGAATGGTTGGCATCTGCGCAAGGGTTAGAATTTAGAAAGCCATTGCAGGCATCAGCCAAAGTTGAACAAGCTAAAGCAACACTGCGCACAAAAGTGAGCTACTACGATAAAGACCGTTATTTTGGCCCAGATATCGAAGCAGCTAATTTATTATTACAGCAAGGTGAGTTGTGTAATTTATTACCTAAAGGCGTATTACCGTCGTTTTAAATAGCAAACTGATAGTTAAAACCAAGTGATTCAATAGCCGAACCATCAATGATGCGTTCGGCGCTTTCGTCACTCGTAAATGTAGGGGGGGTTGTTCCGTATTGCTGGCATTTTTGCTGATAGTAATCTGCTTTGGTTGGATGAGCTGGGTTGACTACATTGTAAATTGACGCTGCAACTTGCCAATTCTCCAACACAGTAACAATCGCATTAATAACATCTTGTTGCTGCACCATATTAACGGTTTGGTTGCTCGAACTTTGTAGTTCTTTGCCTGCCACAAAACGCCCAGGCTCTCGCTCTGGCCCAATTAAACCACCGAGTCTAAGTACTTTTCCACCCGCATTTAATACCAGTTGCTCAGCATCAATTAATGGCTGTTGGCGTGCAGTGCTTACTTTAATCTCACTTTGCTCTGTATAGGTTAGATTATCTTGAGCATACACAGCCGTTGATGAACACAACAAAAAGCCTTTTGCATTCATGGTGCCTGCCAGTTCAATGGCTAATTTTAACGTGGCTAAATAATGGCTATCAGCGTGGCGACTACGTGGTGGTATAGCACACACCCACCACGCATTATGTAAATCTAGTTGATGAGCTAATTGCTGATCTGCAAATACTAACTGGCGCTGAAAAGCATGTTGATGCTCTGCGCTGCGATGGGTGCCTTGAACATCCCAACCTTTTGCGAGCTGTTGTAAGCACAATGGCTGACCCAACCAACCTGCGCCCAATACTATTAATTGGTCTTTATTTTTACCCGCCACGTAACATCACCCTTACAATTAAATAGAAATTTGTTCACTTCTCTCATCGCACACAATAGCGATTAAGATAAAGATATGATTAGATAAGAGTGCTTACTCTACTAAATAATAAGAATGTGTGCACTTATGTTACGAAATCTATCATTACGAAAAAAAATCCTGTTATTAATTGGTGGCACTATCAGTGTGCTGTTACTTATTGCCTCGGCTTACTTTGTGAACCATATCGCCGCCTTGTCTCGTCAAAGTATTGAACGTGAAGCATACAGCTACTTACAAAGCGAACAGCTGTCAATGCAGAGCTATTTTGCTCAATATGGCAAAGTTGTAGAAACTTTTGTGAATAATCCTCATCTCGTTAACTGGTTTGACGCATGGGATAAACGCGACCAAACACTCCAAGGCGCGCCAGGCTACGAAGAAGTAAATCAAGACTTTATACGCATTAGTGGCAATGATGAAAATATTCTCTCGGCATTTTTTGCCTCCGCCAAAACCGGTGAATATTTTAAAGAGCATGAACGTACTACCCACTATAATGGCCAGCCGTATTACGCTTATAAACGTGGTTGGTGGCAAGATGCATTAAAAATTAACCGTTTATATGTCGGGCCCATTTCAGTTGATTTAACCACAGGTAATGCCTCTGCGGTTGTGCAACAGCCTGTTTATAATAAGCAACGCGAACTAATTGGTTTTGGTGGCGTCGATTTACAACTGAATAAAATCAATAAAATGGTCGAAGATATTCGTTTTAACGGTCAAGGTTTTGGCTTTTTACTCGATGGCGACCAAAAAGTGGTGCATTTATCAAAACGTACCAACCATAAACTTTCAATCACCGATGAAGGTCCTAACGGTAAAGAGGGGTTAGAAGTACTTGAAAAACAATTTAGCGACACGCAAGGCTTCAGTTCGCTCAACCAGCAAATGAAAAATAACGTCGCTGGTGATGCCAAGGTAACCTTACAAGGACAAGAGTACTTTGTGGTTTATAACCGCTTACAATTAGAGCATCCTTATCTAAACTGGTACGTGGGTATTTTAGTGCCACGCACTATGATTGATGAGCCAGTAAATGACGCGGTCATGACCACCACCAGCTCGGTCATTATTATTTTATTAATCATCATGGCAATGATTTTGTGGGCTACAAAAATGATCTCACAGCCGATCATCACCTTGACCCATATCATGCGCGATATTGCTTCTGGGGATGGCGATTTAACCCAAAAAATTACTATTGATAGCAAAGATGAAGTTGGCCAGTTAGCTCATCATATGAATACCTTTATTGATAAGTTGCACGTTATGATGCTTAATACCGCAGCACAGGCTGAACAACTTACCGATGCGGCGGCACAATTAAAATCGGTTTCGCAACAAACTAATGACGAAATTCAACAAGAAAAACAGCAGGTTGATAGTGTTAGCGCGGCAGTAACCGAAATGGCGACCACGGTTATGGAGATCTCGCGTAATGCACAACACACCAACAATGCAGCTGAGGAAGTCCAACAGATCACCGCAGATGGCGCCACTCGCTCGCAAAATGCACAAAGCGTGATGACCGCCTTAGCTGACCATATTGGCGAAGCTGCTAAAGTGGTCGCAGGCCTAGAGCAAGAAAGTGGTAACATCGGCGCCGTAGTTGATGTGATCAATTCCATTGCAGAGCAAACCAATTTGCTGGCGCTGAACGCTGCAATTGAAGCCGCCCGTGCTGGTGAGCAAGGCCGTGGCTTTGCGGTCGTTGCCGATGAAGTTCGCTCGTTGGCCAGTCGCACACAAGAGTCAACTGATGATATTCGCAACATGATCTCACGCTTACAGCAAATTGCACAGCAAGCTTCAACTATGATGCAACAAGGACAAGAGCGCGCGCAAAGCTCGGTTACACAAACTCAAGAAGTACTAGATGCATTGCAAAACATTGCTGACTCAGTGACTAAAGTACAAGATCAAAGTCATCACATTGCCACCTCAACCGAGCAACAAACGGTGGTTGCCGAAGATATAAATAATAGTTTAGCGGCAATTAATCACTTAGTGAACAGCACTGCAGATCATGCCCTTGAGCTTGCTGATGAAGCCAGAGACCTTAACGAGCTTGCCAGCTTACTAAATAAAACCGTTAATCAGTTTAAGCTTAAGTAAGCCAATATTGATAAGCAAAAGAGTGCTTCGGCACTCTTTTTTGTTGTAGATCAATATTCCCTCGACGCATCCTTTTTATACTAACGAAAATGATATAAAAGGTGCGCGTGATGATTAATTTACCCAAATGGGATCAAAGCTTAATAAATAAGTACAATGTGTCTGGACCAAGATACACCTCCTACCCCACAGCATTGTCGTTTAATGATGGCTATCAACAACAAGACTTGATCAGTGCAATTAACTCATCAAACAGTCGCAGCTTATCTTTATATATCCACATTCCGTTTTGCAGTCAGCTTTGCTATTACTGTGGCTGTAATAAAGTAATAACCCGCCATCAATCAAAAGCTGACTTATACCTAGATTATCTTGAAAAAGAAATCATCGCTCAAGCGCTGCTATTTGATAGCTATCAAGTACAGCAACTGCATTTAGGCGGTGGCACGCCCACTTTTTTAACAACCAGCCAAATGAGCCGTTTAATCGCGCTACTTGAGCTGCACTTTAAGTTTGCTCCCGATGCGGAGCGTGGCATTGAAATAGACCCTCGCTCACTGGCAACTGACATGCTCAGCCACTTGCGTAGCCTTGGCTTTAACCGTGTATCATTTGGCATTCAAGACTTTAATGATGATGTACAGCTTGCCGTTAACCGTCCACAAAGTGCTGATGCAGTAAAAAGTTTGATTGGTGAAGCGCGTGAACTCGGCTTCAAATCAATCAATGCAGATATGATTTATGGCTTACCACTGCAAACCCCTGAGAGCTTTAAAGAGACTATTGAGCAATTAATTGCCCTTAGTCCTGATCGTGTATCGGTATTTAATTACGCGCACTTACCGGATCGCTTTGCCGCTCAGCGAAAAATTAAGGATGCAGATTTACCTAGCGCTCACGATAAGCTCACCATGTTTAAGAATACCTTAGAACAAATGAGTAACGCAGGTTATCAGTTTATTGGTATGGATCACTTTGCAAAAACCAGTAATGAGTTAGCTATTGCACAAAATAGTCAGCAATTACATCGTAATTTTCAAGGCTACACCACTCATGGTGACTGTGATTTACTGGGTTTAGGGGTGTCATCAATTTCACAAATTGGCACTGCTATTTTGCAAAATCAAAAAGAGTTAAAGCATTACTATCACGCGATTGATAATCAGCTTGGCAGTGCTATCAGCAAAGGTATGAAACTTGATAATGATGACGTTATTCGCGCTGATGTGATAAAACAGCTTATTTGCCACTTTGAACTGAATATGCAAAGTATTGCTAATAGCTATCAACTCGACTTTAAAGATTACTTTGCCAGCTCACTGCAAGCTCTTGAGCCGCTAATAGCAGATGGCATGGTGACTATCGATGCAGACTTAATAACCGTCACAGCACGCGGCAATTTGTTTATTCGTATCATTTGTATGTGTTTTGATGCTCATTTACAAAAACAGATTAACGCGACTCGGTTCTCTCGGGTAATTTAATCTGAGTGCACAAGCATAAAAAAAGCAGACCGAGGTCTGCTTTTTTATTGATACTATAAAATTAGTTAAACACCACGTTTTCGCTACCAGGGGCTGCTTTAAACTCTTCAATGATTTTCTCACAGTCAGCTTTAATTTGCTCTGCATGAGTTTCTTCAGCACGCCAGCGAGCGCTGTCTTGTTTAAATATTTCTTTTTTCGAATATTTTTTACGAGCGTCATGAGTTGGCATTTCTTTTACCACTTCATACATCGCAAATATGCCTGGATAACGCCCTGGAAGGTCTTCGTCATCCGTAAAGCTGTATTGCGACATTAGCACCCAAATACGCAAACTCCCTTCTGAGAACTCACATTGCTCTTGGTGCATAGCACGGGCGATTAAATGAATGCTGTCTGCGAGCTTGGCATTTCGCTCTAAGCGTGACTTAGCTAACTTAGCTTGCTGCTTTACCTGCTCTTTCGCGATCAGTTTTTTTTGCGCACTGAGTTTATACAGTAATTGGCCAGCATAAAATGCCAGCCCCGCAATGATCACAGCGCCAACACTCAGAGCCAAGATCATTATGTTCATTATTTATCGTCCTCGTCATCTAACCATTCATTGGCTAAATCATTCGACAAGTAATGATCAAAGTCACTATTAGCTTCTTCGCTAAACTCTTCATCATCAAAATCGTCAGCTTCGTCTTCAATACCAAGCAATTCACATAACACTTGATGACGTGCAATACGGCTGTTGAAGTATTTAGCATCTTTACCTGTTAATAACTGGCCACTTTCATGTAACTCAACCAGCTTCAATAAGCGCTCATCATTTTCTAGCGCTTCTAATTCTTGCTCTGGTGAAAGTTCAGGCTGAACTACTTTTTTCAGTTCAACTTGTGGCTTCAAGTTACGTTTAAGCTCAATAACAGGTTCAGCTGCAACGGCAATTAAAGGGATTGGTTTTTTACTACCAACACGTTTATCTTTATGTTGCTGATTACTATTACTCTCAGGCTGTAAAGCGTCTATCGAATTACGTGAACCTGGCTTTGCACCTTTGGTCTTTTTAACGCGTTGTTCTTTCAATGCACGCATTTCTTTAAGCTTATCTTTGCTTAAACGAACAGGACCGTTAGACGGGATTTTACGTGACTTTTTAGTTCTACTCATATCTTGATCATCTCACTTAAGAGGTTTTGAGCAACGCGCATTTTAGCGTTGCGATGCTGGCCTTGCCAGAAGAATTCGGTTTGTGCGGATTGAGGTTGGGTAACTCGACTACTTGCGCACTTTCTATACATTTAAGTATAAACAATGGCTATTGTAACAGGACAAATAAAAAGGCGGTAGAGAAAACATCTCTACCGCCTGCTAATCTGAGCGCCATTTAACTGGACACTTCTCCCTTCGACTTTTTAGTCTTTATTATTGTTATTATTTTTGTTGTTCCATGTTGTTATTATTTTTACCTTCCGTGTAACATTCCATTTTGTTTTTATTTTAAACTTCCGTGAGATTTTATTATTCTCGGTCTTCATTGACTCTTTTTTAATATTCCTTCGGTGACATCAACCGATGTCTTATCCCCGATAATCACGTCACACTACTTTCCGTGTAGTTTAGTCCATTTTGTTCTTATTGTTTCAGCGACAGGGGTTAATTTACGCATTAATAATTTTGTTACAACTAATTTATATAATTTTTCTTACGCAATACAAATTGCAACATAACCAAAACATTAAATTACAATGAGTTATAATAAAAACAAAAATAAAAATAGGATTTGGCTTACAGCAGGATATGGTCAATGTCTTACAAGGAAAGAGGTAATATCGACAAAACAAAAAATACAAAAAAAGCAGCCTGAGCTGCTTTTTGTAACCACTATAGATTTTAGGATTAATAATAAAATTAATCTATACTACTTTAGTGTAGTCCACCTAAGTACTTAGAAAGCACTTCGATATCTTTGTCAGTTAGCTTTTTGGCAATATCTTGCATCATGCCATTTAAATCATTATGACGCACACCATCACGGAATTTCTCAAGCTGTGACTTGATGTATTCTGGATGTTGAAAAGAAATTTTTGGAAACTTAGCTAATGATGAGCCATTACCACGTGGACCATGACATGCTGCGCATGCTGGAATACCACGTTCTGCGTCACCTGCTTTATAAAGCATGGCGCCAACGTCAACGATATCTTTAGGTGTCTCACCTTCAGACATGTTAAGTGACGAAAAATAAGCAGCCAAATCTTTCATGTCTTGATCGCTTAATGGCATTGCCATCGCGCTCATGACTGGATCCATACGACCCTCTTTACCACCTGAAGTCATACCTAACTTCAATTCAGTAAGTTGCTTATAAATATAATCCGCGTGTTGGCCTGCAAGTTTTGGGTAGATATTAACCGGCGCATTACCGTCTGGGCCGTGACAAGCCGCACACGTTGCTGATTTTTCTTTACCTGCGTTTACATCGCCATCAAATGCTGTTGCGTTGCTTGCTGACAACGCACCAAGCAATATAGTTAAAGATAGTGCTATTTTTTTCATGGTGAATTCTCTGTTTCCGACCCTGTATCATCTACAATATGGATGTTGTGATTTATATATTCTACACGATAATAAATTCTCTGGCACGTTTTCTACTCATATTAAACTTATAAATTATAGGGTTTTGACCTAGATTAAGCTTTGACCATATCATTTTAGTTGATTTTAGGCTGTTATCTTAGTCCAAATGCGCTTTTTAATAGTGTAGTAATAGTATAAAATGCGCCCCTTAAGTGAACTTTAATTAAGTAAAGTTTACTCGCTGTAATACTTAATTAAGTTTCTAGGAGAGCCTGTGCTCAAATCTCGTATCAAATATAACACTGCATCGTTCGTTACCAGCGCTCCAGATATCACTAAATTGCCTGCTGATACGGGAATTGAAGTTGCCTTTGCTGGCCGCTCCAACGCCGGTAAGTCTAGCGCCCTAAATGCATTAACTGACCAAAAGCTGGCACGTACTAGTAAAACCCCTGGCCGTACGCAACTGATCAACACATTTGAATTAGCCGATGTTGATGATATGCGTCTAATCGATTTACCTGGCTATGGTTTTGCTAAGGTACCGATCGAAATGAAAAAGAAATGGCAAAAGTCATTAGGTGAATACCTGCAAAAACGTCAAAGTTTAAAAGGTATCGTGATCTTAATGGATATTCGTCATCCTCTTAAAGATTTAGACCGCGATTTAATTAATTGGGCAATTGGTAGTGAAATTCCAGTATTGGCACTATTAACTAAAGCCGACAAACTAAAGCAAGGTGCACGTAAAGCACAGGTGCTGCAAGTTCGTCGCGAGTTAAGCAGCTTAGAGGGTGATATTACCGTTCACGCGTTTTCATCTTTAAAAGGCACAGGATTACCTGAAGTTGCTAAGAAATTAGATGAATGGTTCCTAGGGCCAATTGTTGCAATACCACCTACTGATGTTGAACAAACGCCTGAATCAGATGCTTAATCACACGTTTAAGTAAAAACGCTGACCCGCAGATTGAATGAAATAGCCTTGCTTATCAGCTTGTGCTATTTCTGCCCACTGATAAAACACACTTCTTGATACCCGAGCACTACAGCCATACGGTAACTGTAAATACGGCACATCATTGCCCTGATAATCTTGTACTACTAAAGGTTGTTCGCAGGTTACTAGCCAAGTTCGCTGTAAATTATCCACACAACATAACACTTGCCCTTGCTCTGTCATTTCAAAGCGCCAATTTACGATTATAAAGGGAGCATCATGGACAGTAATAGCTATTTTTTCGATTGGTGTTTTTAAGTAAAAAGTATCCTGCTCTTTGCAAAGAACTGAGGCAAACAGCTTAACCATAGCGATACGAGTAATTTTACTGCCACCGTATAACCACTCACCTTGCTGATTGATGATAATTGGCAGCTCGCCACAATGCTGCGGCTGCCATTGAGAAAATGGCTTGCTTGGCTGCTCAAGTGCAGTGGCAAGCTCATTCAAAGAGTGCATTATTTAAGCTTGTTCATCGTTAATGAAAAACTAACAGGTACTGCCGTTGCTATCGATGGTAAACCTGCTAACTTTTGCAATTGCATAATGCCATCAATGACAGCAAAGTCTGCGCCATTTATGATAATTGGGCTCATTGATGAAACGCTGATATCCCCTTGCGATGACAAGTTGGCTATAACATCCAGTGTAATCTCTTTCTTAGCACCATGAAAATCAAGTTCAGCACTAATACCTTTAAATACATGTTGGCCAGGCTTAAGCGCTTTTAATTGCGTGCTTAAATTAGCTGTTATGGTTGCGGTTGGAAACTTCGCTGTTTCAAATAACAACTTGGTCATGCGTTCATTACGGATAGGGATCATCGTTTCAACTGAGCTCAGATCAATATCAACTGAGAAAGAGCCATCTTCAGCTAAACTACCTGACACATTTTTGAAGTGATGCACTTCAGCAATACTATTTGACTTAATAGACACAAAACTTACTTTGCTTTGATCATTGTTAACCTGCCAATCAGCACAGGCAACACCAGAGACTAATAGGCTTGATAACGAAAGACCTAATATCGCAATTGATTTAACCATCACGCATTCCTTTCAAAATGAAAATGAGATTCAATGGTATCACTTGTTCTATGAAGTGCAATCAATAGCATAATAAATAACAGAGACAAAAAAACGACCCAACAAATTAATGCTGGGCCGGTATAGCAAACTGGGGAGAAGCTATCAATACGAGCACCCTTTCGAGTGCATCATCAACAGGATGTCCTACAGGATGAGGACGACGCGGACTTTACCAAACTAACCATGATAAATAAACTAAATACAGGTACTAACTAGTCGAATTGATAAACATATAACTAATACTACAAATTGCATGTTAATTTAACTTAATATTAACATTGAATTTCAGCTCAAAATTTGCTCTATTAACTAATTAGAATAAAAACTCCACACACTTTGTCTGTAAACAGCAGTTCAAAGCGTGATCAAACACACACAATAAAAGAGCACTGATCATGAAAAAAATAACCACTCTATACTTATGCTGCCTGCTATTTATCTTCAGTAATAGCGCTAATGCAGGCTATACCCAAACTAAATACCCAATTGTATTAGCACATGGCTTGATGGGTTTTGACGATGTATTAGGTGTCGATTATTTTTATCGGGTACCAGCAAGCCTCAGTCGTGATGGCGCACAGGTTTTCGTCACGGCCGTATCCTCGCTGAATAATTCTGAACAACGAGGCGAGCAGTTACTACAGCAAGTTGAACAGATTATTGCACTAACTGGTACAACAAAAGTAAATCTCATTGGTCATAGTCAAGGTGCGCAAAGTATTCGCTATGTTGCCTCACTACGCCCCGAATTAGTTGCCTCAGCGACCAGTGTTGGCGGTGTTAATTTTGGTAGCCCTGTTGCTGATGTGGTGCGCCAAGGACTGACTCCTGGATCTAAGCTAGAAGGTATAGCTAAAACAGCCTTTGATGCATTTGGCGGGTTAATCGCATTACTCTCTGGCAATAGTCAGTTACCACAAGATGCGCTTGGTGCACTGGAGAGCTTAACCACTGAGGGCGCGCTGGCCTTTAATCAAAAATATCCAGAAGGCCTACCTGCTGAGCAATGCCAGCAAGGACCTATGTATGCCAGTAATGGCGTATATTACTTTTCTTGGAGTGGTACTCGAACTTTAACAAATATATTTGACCCATCAGATGCAGCACTGGCGATCACTGCAATACTGATCCCAGGCGATGACGATGGCTTAGTCTCTCGTTGTAGTAGCCATTTAGGTTATGTATTAAAAGATAATTACCGCATGAATCACCTTGATGAAGTGAATCAACTGATTGGCTTTCATCATTTATTTGCAACCGATCCACTGACAGTCTACCGTCAACATGCTAATCGCTTGAAAAAATTAGGCTTATAAACAATGAAGCAGTTGCTCATTTTAGTGTTAGTGATATCTATCACTAGCACAGCTATGATTTTTTTACTCAGCGACGATAAGCTTACAAGTGCAACGCCACCACATGTCGATCAACCGATGGCAATCGATAGCATTTTTGAACACGTTATTTTAGCTAGCCAAGAGTCCGGTGAGTTTAGTGCTTCGCAGGCTCTAAAACAGTGCGAAAAGTTAGCTGCATGCGAAATCAATAGTGAGCTATTTAATCGCTACCTCAGCTTTAAAATAGCGCTGGCAGAGCTGCAGCAACAACTCGCTCATTTGCCGCTAAGCGAACAATTAATTGCAATGATCGCTTTTCAACAACGCTACTTCAATGCAGCTGAAATCACTCTTTTATTTAACGATGATAATGAGTGGCAGCACTATACAATTGCCAAGCTTGAAATTAATCAGAACAACCATATTAGTGATGAATTAAAGCAACAATTGTTATCTAATTTAGAGGGCGAGCAACCTGAGCGTATTACCCAGGCACTTAAACCTAGTAACGATCTAAAAGCTTTAAACACTGAGCTAAAAGATGCCCTGCAACAACAAGACTACAATCAACTGGCAGCGGAATTTGGCGATGCTGCGGCAACAAGGTTAATCGCTCTAGTGCAGCAGCGCCAGCAATGGCAAACATTGAGTGAGCAACTCAAACAACAAATTAAACAGTTAAAACAACACTATGAGCCACAACAAGCAGAGCAAAAAATTACCCAGCTACTTGATGAGCATTTAACCACAAATCAAAAGCGACGGTTTTTAGTGTTATATCCATTGCATTAAATGAGTGACCTACTATAGCGTTAAGAAAGTAGCCGAATGGCCACCTTTTAAAAAACTGACTACCCTATTCACAGACATAAAAAAGCGCGGCTTCACTCAATGCAGCCGCGCTTATATGATTTAAAAAGCTCAGTGATTAATGGGCTTGTTGCCAATTATCTCCGCTATCAGCTTCAACCACTAATGGCACATCTAATTTCGCAGCATCAGACATTAACTGGCAAATTTCTGCGGTGTATTGCTCAACACACTCAGTTTTGATTTCAAATACCAATTCATCGTGTACTTGCATCAGTAATTTAACCGTATTCGGTGCTTGTTCATACACCCATTTGTTGACTGTTAGCATGGCTTTTTTGATGATATCAGCAGCGGTGCCTTGCATTGGTGCATTAATCGCAGCACGTTCGGCTCCTTTACGGCGCGCGCCATTACGGGCGTTGATCTCTGGTAAATGTAAGCGCCGACCAAAAATAGTTTCAACATAGCCATTTTCGGCAGCTTTCTCACGGGTTGATTCCATGTACTCAAGCACACCAGGGAAACGTTCAAAATACTTATCAATGTAATGTTGCGCTTCATGGCGCGGTACATCAAGTTGACGTGCTAAACCAAATGCTGACATCCCATAAATTAAACCAAAGTTAACCGCTTTAGCTTTACGGCGCATATCCGTGGTTACATCTTCTAACTCAACACCAAACACTTCCGCAGCAGTTGCACTGTGTACATCAAGACCATTGGCAAACGCATTTAACAAGCCTTTATCTTGCGATAAGTGCGCCATGATACGTAGTTCGATTTGGCTGTAATCGGCAGCCACTATTTTATAGCCATCTGCAGCAATAAAAGCCTCACGAATACGGCGTCCTTCTTCTGAACGAATAGGAATATTTTGCAGATTAGGATCGCTTGAACTTAATCGGCCAGTTGCCGTTACCGCTTGATGGTAAGAAGTATGCACACGCTTCGTTTGCTCATTCACTATCAGTGGTAATTTATCAGTGTAGGTTGATTTAAGCTTAGATAAACCTCGGTGCTCAATAATAACTTTAGGCAGCGGGTAATCGTGAGCCAACTCTTGTAGTACTTCTTCAGCTGTAGAAGGTGCGCCTTTTGGCGTTTTTTTAATAACTGGCAGTTCAAGTTTTTCAAACAACAATACTTGCAATTGCTTTGGTGAGCTTAAGTTAAATGGTTCACCAGCAATCTCATGCGCTTCTTTTTCCAGCTCAATTAAACGCTCACCCAAACGCTGGCTGTGCGCGGCAAGCATTTTGCTATCAATCGCAACACCGGTACGCTCAATATCTGAAATAACGCTGACAAGCGGCATCTCTATATCTTCAAATACCGATTTAAGCTTTTCATCGGCTGCAAGTTTCGGCCATAATACTTGGTGTAAACGAAGCGTAATATCCGCATCTTCTGCGGCATAAGGTGCAGCTTTATCAAGTTCGATTTGATTAAATGTCAGCTGCTTTTTACCTTTACCAGCAATGTCTTCAAAACTGATATTTTTATGGCCTAAATATTTTAGCGCCAACGAGTCCATATCATGGCGAGTACCAACACTATTAAATACGTAAGATTCAAGCATAGTATCGAATTTAATACCCTTTAGCTCAAAACCGGCATTAGCCAATACACTCTTATCATATTTTAAATTTTGACCAACTTTAGCTTTGTTTTCATCAGCTAAAATTGGCCCGATCTTCGCCATCACCGTCTCTAAACTTAACTGTTCAGGCGCACCAGGATAATCATGGGCAACCGGTAAATACACGGCTTCGCCAGCTTTAACAGCAAAGCTCATCCCGACAAGTTTAGCTTGCATGTAATCAAGGCTGGTTGTTTCAGTATCAAAGGCAAATAGTTCAGCGGCATTTAATTGCTCGACTAAAGTATCTAATTGCTCTGTTGTCAGGATTGTTTCATAATGAGCATCAGCCACTTGCGGTAATTCATTCGCTTCACTAGGGACAGCCAAGTGAGTGTCTGCATCTTTTGGATTATCTAATAACTCAGCTAACCAGCGACGGAACTCACACTCGCCATACAAGGCAATCAGTTCATCGCGATTTGGCTCTTGCAATTTAAAGGTATCTAAGTCTGATTCAACTTCAACATCGCATTTAATGGTAGCCAGTTCATAACTTAGCGGTAAATGATCGACTGCGGCGGCAAGCTTTTCGCCGATCTTACCTTTGATCTCACCGGCATGATCAAGCACACCTTGTAATGATCCGTATTTTTGTAACCACTTAACCGCCGTTTTAGGGCCGCATCCATCGACACCTGGGATATTATCTACTTTATCGCCCATCAAAGCTAAGTAATCGATGATCAGTTCAGGACCAACGCCAAATTTTTCAACCACAGTGTCTGGATCAGAAATACTGTCGGTCATGGTATTGATCAAAGTGACATGCTCATTCACTAACTGAGCCATGTCTTTATCACCGGTTGAGATCAATACATGGCGCTGCTGCTCTGAAGCAATACGGGCGAATGTACCAATCACGTCATCAGCTTCAACACCCTCAATACTAATAAGCGGAAAACCCATCGCCCTAATAATATCGTGCAGTGGCGCTATTTGCGTACGCAAATCATCGGGCATTGGCGGGCGGTTGGCTTTGTACTCACTGTACATATCATTACGGAAAGTTTTACCTTTAGCATCAAAAACCACCACCATATGGCTTGGATCATACTGTTTGATCAGGCTTTTCATCATGTTAACAACGCCGTAAATAGCGCCTGTTGCTTCACCTTTTGAGTTAGTTAAATGCGGTGGTGAATGATATGCACGGAATAAGTAGGAAGAGCCATCGACTAAAATAAGTGGATTTTCAGGGATCTGAGCCATGATGTAATTGGATCCTAAATGAGAGAAAACGAAATATCTGTAAGCATGCCATAAGGGCACGCATAAAACGACTGTGAATTAAGCTTTGTTTAAACCGTTAAATAAGAGTAAGTTGTGGATAACTATGTAGATAACACCCACAAGCTATTCCTCCAAAGTAATTTAAAACTACTTAGAAACAAGTTAAGTGTATGTTTTGTTTTAAAAAGATAATACGAGGTTCTTTTTTTATTATTTTTATCACAATGTGGAAAAACATTTTATTGCTTTGCTTGATTGTGGCTTTTTACAACTAAAAAACGGTTAATTCATTCCTTATAAATAACCGGACGAGCATTCTACCACAATGGATCAAAGATCATAGCGATCCTTTATAATTTTTTCCTATTAGCCAACTTTAAAAAAAGCATATAGCGCGTTTTTGCTCTGCCTCGAGTGGATTGATCGAATAAAAATAATCTTTAACTCATCATTATTGATGATCACAAAATGATCTTAATAAGGCCATAACAGTCAGCAAAAGTCATGCTAAACTGACTTTATGAATAATAAATAAGGGCATAGTATATGAAAAAAATAGCTGTAATTTTAGCAGGTTGTGGAGTTTATGACGGTGCAGAAATCAACGAAGCCGTATTAACGTTATTACATATTGCCAAAGCCGGAGCAAGCTACCAGTGTTTTGCCCCTGATATTGAGCAATTGCACACGATCAATCACCTGAATGGGGAACAAATGACCCCTAACCGGAACGTATTAGTCGAAGCGGCACGCATTGCCCGTGGCGATATCAAAGCGTTAACACTGTTAGATGCTAATGACTTTGATGCTTTGATTGTGCCTGGTGGATTTGGCGCAGCTAAAAACCTGTGTGATTTTGCGATCAATGGTGCGCAAGCACAATTAAACCCTGAAATGCTCCGTGCTGCTAAAGCATTTGCGAATGCCAAAAAACCAGCAGGCTATATGTGCATTGCTCCAGCAATGATCCCATTGATCTACAGTGCTGGCGTAAAAACCACTATTGGTAATGATGTTGATACTGCTAACGCACTACAAAGTTTAGGCGCTCAACACATTGATTGTGCGGTAGATGATATTGTAATTGATGAGCAACATAAACTCGTAAGCACTCCAGCTTATATGTTAGCGCAGTCAATTTTAGATGCTGATGCAGGTATTGAAAAACTAGTCGCTGCGCTTTTGAAAATGAGCTAATTAGGTGCTACAAAAACCGCAAATCAGTCATTCTAAAGTAGGTGCTTTGTTGCGCTGACGCAAAAAATAGTGTTTTTTCATAAGAAAAATACATCGTAGCGTTTTATAAATTGCGGCTTAGCGTTATAATCGTTCTAAATTCCGTCATCTATCGTGATTGATCACGTTCAAATCGAAGTGAGCAAGGCAAAATGAAAAAACTATCAGCAGCATTATTATTGCTAGCAACCACCGCATACGCACAGCCATATGATAACTCTATGACTGAAGATGCGATCAAAAAACGTATCGCGCCTATAGGTGCCGTTTACTTTGAAGGCGATAAAGCAGCAGTTGCTGAAGTGCCAACAGGTCCTCGTACCGGTGAACAAGTTTACCAAGCGGCGTGCTTTGCATGTCATGGTACTGGCGCACTTGGTGCACCAAAATCAGCAGATGACTGGGCTCCACGCTTAGCTAAAGGCGCAGACACTCTATTAAACCATGCAATTAATGGCTTTAACGCAATGCCACCACGCGGTACATGCATGGACTGCTCAGATGATGAAATAAGCGCAGCTATTGATTTCATGAGCAAAAAATAATACTTAATTCTGTACTTTTTTTTATAAAGGGCTGATTTTTTCAGCCTTTTTTATTATAAAAATAAATATTAACCTACCTTTATCACTATTTATTATTATCATTTTCTAATACTATTGTCCGCTTGACGATTCAGCAAAAAAGTGAAAATATAAGACCAATAAATATACAATAATAAAAATCGGTTTAATGTCACTGGAAGATATAACAGCTTTACTACATAAGCTGGAGCATAAAAATAATCGTTTAAAAGCTCTAGTCCAAAAGTATAAGCAATCCCACCACTTACAAAATGCCCTGATCCAATTATCAGAGCAAGCTAGTTCTGTTGCCGAATTAACGCTACTTTACCCTGCGATTCATGATATTTTGCAAGATTATATGCCAAGTAAAAGTTTTTACGTGGTGCTGTTAAATCAATTTAGTAACACCCTTGAACTATCTTACTTTGCTGATGAAAAAGATGGTATATCTGTGCCACTTAATCAAGATAATAATTTTATCCAAGGTGTCACTGGGTATGTGTTTAAGCAAGGTAAAACCACCTACTTCCAAGGTGATGAAATGCAGGCTGCTGCCAACAAGGGGTTATTTAAGTTACTTGGCACACCAGCAGAACATTGGGTAGGCGTCCCGGTATACCGAGAGCAAAGTATTATTGGAGTGCTAGTCGCACAAAGTTACGATAAACAACAAAGCTACTCTGAACAACAAATCGAGCTATTAGAAGTAATGTCGCTCTATTTATCAACAGCTATCGAACGAGTAAAAAAACGCGAACTATTAGAGTCTGAAGTAAAAATAAGAACTCGTGCATTAACACAGAGCAATGAAGCGCTTAACCTCGAAGTAGAACAACATAAAAAAACCCTCGAACGCCAGCATATTTTGTTTAAAATTTCAGAGTTAGCGACGCAAACAAAGCATATCAATGAAGTATATCAACAAGTACATGAAATAATAAAATCAATAACTTACGCTGAAAACTTATACATTGCATTGTATGATCGCGAAACAGGTTGGTTAAACTTTCCGTACTGTGTGGATGAATATAGAGATAATACCCAACCGCGTCCTTTCGCCAAAGGTTATAGCGAATTAGTATTACGTACCGAACAAACTCAGCTTATTGATTGTACTAGAGCACAAAAACTACTCAAGTCAGGCGAAGTCGAGCGACTTGGACAAGTCTCTGACTCAAACTCAGCAACCAGCTGGTTAGGTGCACCATTAAAAACTGCGCAAGGTGTAATTGGCTTAATAACTTGCCAAGCCTACAACCATAAGCATATTTTCAATCAAGACGACTTTGAATTAATTACCTTTGTATCACATCAGATAGCGACTGTATTACAAGCACATTTGGCTGCTCAAGCCTTAAAACAAAGTCATCAACAATTAGAGTTTCGGGTTGCTGAAAAAACCAAAGAGATCCGCCAAACCAATATGCATTTACAAATGCAAATTGAAGAGCGTAAAAAAATAGAGCAACAGCTGTATCATGATGCCCACCACGATCCACTTACTGGCTTGCCTAATCGCAGTTTATTTTTAACCCAATTAGAAAAAACTCTACAGCATTATCAACGTTACCCTGAACAACAGTTTGCTGTGCTGTTTATTGATTTAGACAAGTTTAAGGATATTAACGATCAACTTGGTCACCAAGCTGGTGATCAGTTTTTAATTAGCGTCAGTGAGTCTTTCTCACAATGTATTAGGGAGCACGATTTACTTGCGCGTTTAGGCGGCGATGAGTTTGTTATTTTATTAACTCATTTAACTGATCGTCAACAAGCCGAAGATGTTGCTAAGCGATTAATTGAACTAATGAAAAAACCATTTTGCATGAAAGGTATATGTGTACAAAGTGGTGCCAGTGTCGGTATTACCTATTCGAAAACAAACTACAAGCATACGGATGAAATTATTCGTGATGCTGATGCTGCCATGTATTATGCAAAAAATGCCGGTCGCAGCCGGTTCGAGTTTTACCATCCACTGCTTAGTGCCGGCACCAGCCCGTATGAGTTAGAAACCAGTCATCACTTAGACTCTTTACCAATGCATTTTCGCTGCTCTGAAATTATTACACTTGATGAACAGCATCAGTCAGAGTCGCTACTTGAAGCATTTGGTGAACACCCAGTACTTGGTAGCACTAGTTTTGAAATATTAAAGAAGTTTGCCGCTGATAAAGCACAACAACTGGAAGTGGAATTACAGTTATTAACTAAAGCGTGTCAACAAATCCAAACGGCACAACTGCAGATGGTGTTATTCCCTTGCTCGGGCTTATTACTGGAAAAAATTGAATTCCAGGCGTTATGCCAAACAATGCAAAACCACAACATAACGAAACAAATTTGTTTATTGTTTAATGAACAAGAGATCCGTTACGCCTCAGCGGTACAAATTAGTAATTTAAAAGTATTGAGTAAACAAGGCTATTCGATTGGCTTAAATGATTTTGCTAAAGATCGCTGCGAACTTAATTTACTTTGCGATATTAATTTCGATTATTTATTACTTAGCTCTACCTTTAGTAAACGAGTGTTACAGCAACAAAGCTTTGATTTACAACTACAGGGTGTACTAGCAATAACTAAGATAAAACAAATAAAAGTAATCGCGAAAGGCCCTTCAATATTAAATTATAGAGCCTTACTAGACACTCATGGTTTATCACTATTTATTGGTAGGCAGCATGCAATTAGTTCTACAGCAACACTCCCAGCTGACTCTTCGAACGAGCAAATTTTAAATTAACGATATGCGTCGCGGATAACCAGTTTATTATCCGCAGCTCAGATGAACTACTCAGGCTTTTTCAGCATAGCACGTAAATTAGCAACTCTGGCTTGGCCCTTTTCCATTCGTTCGGCTTGCGTATTTGGCGCTTTTTTATTTTCAAATGCTAAATCATCTTGCGGTAGCTCTTGTATAAAGCGGCTCAACTCTGTTTGTGATGTTTCGCCAAATTGACGACGAATTTTCGCATAGGTCATGGTCAGCTCTTGCTGAGCACGAGTGATCCCCACATAAGCTAAGCGACGTTCCTCATCAACGTTTTCTTCATCAATACTTACTTGATGCGGTAATAACCCCTCTTCCATGCCTACCATAAATACGTAAGGATACTCCAAGCCCTTAGAGGCATGCAGCGTTAGTAATTGCACTGCATCGGCTTCATCTTCTTCTTCGTTACGTTCTAACATGTCACGCAACGTTAACTTACTCACCACTTCAGCAAGCGTCAACGGCGGATTATCCGCATCACCTGTGAGCATATCGGTGATCCAACGGTACAACTCAGAAACATTCTTCATGCGCATTTCTGCGGCTTTCGCACTCGGTGATGACTCGTATAAATAAGCTTCGTAATTTATTTGTCTGACTAAATCTTTTACCGCTTCAAGGGTATCACCACGTACCGCATTATCTGACAGCTCAACCACCCAACGTGCAAATCCCGCTAACGAGTTTAAACCGCGACCTTTTAAGCGATAACCTAAGTCATTATCAAAACAGGTGGCAAATAAACTGGCATGTTTTTCATTGGCTAGGGTACCCAACTTTTCCAGCGTAACTGTGCCTATTTCACGGCGCGGAGTATTCACAATACGTAGAAACGCATTGTCGTCATCTTGATTCACCAATAAGCGCAAGTACGCCATTATATCTTTGATCTCAGAGCGTGAGAAAAACGACATTCCGCCACTGATCTTGTAAGGTATTCGGTTACTCATTAACGACTTTTCAAAGCCACGCGCTTGGTGATTACCACGGTATAAAATAGCATAATCTTTATAACTGGTGCGTTTCATAAATTTATGCGAGATGATCTCAGCGACGACCCGCTCTGATTCATGCTCTTCATCACGACAGCCAATCACTTTGATCGGCTCGCCATTTTCTAACTCACTAAACAGTTTTTTATCAAATTCATGAGGGTTATTGGCAATCAAGATATTAGCAGCTTTTAAAATACGCTTCACACTGCGATAGTTTTGCTCAAGCTTAATGAGCCGTAAACCTGGAAAGTCTTTGCTTAATAACACTAAGTTTTGTGGTCGAGCACCGCGCCATGAATAGATTGATTGGTCGTCATCACCTACCACGGTAAAACGCGCACGCTCACCCACAAGCAACTTAACTAATTGATATTGACTGGTATTGGTATCTTGATATTCATCCACCAGCAGGTAACGGAAACGTTGTTGCCAACGCTCACGCGAGGTTGCATTATTGATCAGTAATAAGGTGGGGATCATGATCAAGTCATCAAAATCCAAAGCATTATAGGCGCGTAACTGGGTTTGATAACGCGCATACAATTGCGCAAATAGCGCTTTTTGTGGCTCTCGCGCTTCGCGAATCGCTTGCTCTGGTAAAATAAGCTCGTTCTTCCAGCTGCCTATTTGCATTTTTAATAGATTGAGTAAATCTTTGTCTTTTTTTAGCTCTTCTTCAGTTAAGTCAGCAATTAATTGCCCGGTATCTTGATCATCAAATAATGAAAAGCCAGGTTTAAAACCCAGCGTTGTTAGTTCTTTTTTAATGATCTCAAGGCCTAAGGTATGAAAGGTAGATACCCACAAGCCTTTTGACTCTTTTTTACCTAACGTTTGAAAAACTCGCTCGCGCATCTCTTTCGCCGCTTTATTAGTAAAGGTCACCGCGGCAATATTACGTGCTTGATACTCACATTTTTGTACTAAGTAAGCGATTTTATTAGTAATTACACGAGTTTTTCCTGATCCCGCCCCCGCCAGCACTAGGCATGGACCACTAATATATTTTACCGCTTCATCTTGTTTAGGATTGAGTTTCATATCGACCAAAGAGATTGCATTAAAGACGGGCAATTTTAACGTAATCACTACAATACGCCTAGCCAATAAGGTAACATTAGCCATTATCATTTACGCGACAGTAAGGGACAGACATGATCAACCCAGCAAAACTTGAAGAAATTGCCAAACAGATTTCCAGTAACATGCCGCAAGGCGTTAAAAACCTTGCCGATACGTTTGAAGCGAAAACCAAACAAGCTATTCAAAATAAGCTTGCTGAGATGGACTTTGTCAGCCGTGAAGAATTTGATGTACAAAGCCAAGTACTAATTCGCACCCGCGAGAAGCTCGTTGCATTAGAAGCGAAAGTTGCACTACTTGAGCAACAACTCAGTAGTAATAAGCAAAGCGAGCAACCCGAATAATACCGTTTTAGTTATTACTTCAGGCAGCTTCGGCTGCCTGATTTGTTTTACGCCTTGCATACACGCGAACACCTATATACGATACGTATACGTTTTATATATAGGCACTGTTATGGGTATCGTAAAAATCAGCGATCAACTGCACGAAGAGATCCGCAAAGCCAGTACCACTATGGTACGATCTATAAACTCTCAATCTGAATACTGGATAAAGATAGGCATGCTAGCTGAGCTTAATCCAACCATGACCTACGCCGAAATAATCAAACAGCAACTTGCACAAGCCGATGTAACAGCTGGAGAATCTTTGCATGAGTGAAATAATTATTAAAACTCCCGCACAAATAGAGCTAATGCGTGAGTCTGGTCGCCTACTGGCAAAGGTGTTTGCCTATTTAGATCAACAGGTCAAAATCGGCATCACCACAATGGAGATCAATGATTTAGTAGAGCGCTATATTGTTGATGAACTTGCTGCACGTCCTGCCAGCAAAGGCCAATACGATTATCCTTATGTGTTAAACAGCTCAGTAAATGAAGTAGTCTGCCATGGTTTTCCAGACTCTAAACGCGCATTAAAATCAGGCGATATCGTCAATTTAGATATTACCCTTGAGAAGAATGGCTTTATTGCCGATTCAAGTAAAATGTATATGCTTGGTGAAGTGTCTCCGTTGGCCAAGCGCTTAGTCGAAAAAACTTATCAAGCAATGTGGCAAGGCATCAAGCTCGTAAAACCGGGAGTGAGGTTAGGCGATATAGGCAACGCTATCGCTAATTTTGCCCATACTAATGGCTATAGCGTTGTACGTGAATACTGCGGACATGGTATTGGCGAGCAAATGCACGAAGAGCCGCAAGTTTTACATTATGGTAAACGCAATACCGGCGTTGAACTTAAAGAAGGTATGACCTTTACCATTGAGCCGATGATCAACCAAGGGGCGGCAAAAGTAAAAACTAAGCCGGATGGCTGGACTGTGGTTACTCGTGATAAAAAGCTTTCTGCGCAGTGGGAGCACACCATTGTCGTCACCGCTGACGGCTATGAGGTACTGACTTTACGCGAAGAAGAAATCGCTATTGCGACGATATAAGTCAGGTTAACACCATGGCCATTTTATTAGTAAATGATCCATTGCCCCATTTGAGCTTTCAAAAATTCGCACCCGATCAACGCTTAACTGATTGGGTGCAGTGTTATTGGAAAATAGGTTCAACAACCACACAAGCAGCACAGTTATTTAAAGAAAAGCTCTACCCTGATGCAGGCGCAAGCCTAACAATTAATTTTAGCAATGCGACACCCGTTATTACCTTCGCATTTAATCGTCAAACGCAGGCAACAACTTTCAGCAATCAGGATTATTTAGTCAGTATTCGTTTTGCGCCTACTGGTGCTTATCACTTATTAGGTATAACGCTACATGAGTTAGCTGAAGAAAATTATCTACTCGGTGAAGATTTTACCCCAAGCTGGTATCACAGTTTAATAGCATGTGTTGAACAAATGCAAAGCAGTCCACTAACCAGCCAACTGTATTTACTCGAGCAGTGGTTACTCAGCCAAGCAATTAGCAATCAACTCGTAAAAAGCAATACCATTAAAGTGATCAAGCAGCTTATTCAACTCAATAATTCCACCAGCTATGTAGGCAAACAACTTGGCCTGACACGTCGTACTCTTGAGCGCCGCTTAAAAAAAGAAGCCGGGGTTAGTCCAGCTCAATTACAGCAATTTTACCGACTAAAAGCCGCACGCACGCTTCTAGCTGACAGCCAAACACCGATAACAGATATAGCCTTGCAATGTGGCTATTATGATCATGCTCACTTTTGTCATGCCTTTCATAATTTTACTTTTGAAACACCACTGCAATATCGCAAGCGAAAAACACCGAAAGTATAGAGGGTGTTTTCACCACACAAAAAACACATCGACTTAGCCTTTAAAACTAAGATTACAATTACTGAAGGTAGCCCGTGCCCAGATAGGACGCAGTGCTTAGGTTACGTACTTATTCTACTACGTAACGTTCAAACACTTTAAGCCCAGCACTTTTATAGTTAACATCAACTTCATCGGCACAAGTAACGACTGACTCTAAGTCGTGTAAGTGACCGTTTGCTAGACCATAAACCCAACCATGAATAGTCAACTCTTGGCCACGCTGCCATGCTTCTTGGACGATATTAGTACGGCATACATTGCGTACTTGCTCAATTACATTCAATTCAATCAAGCTATTGAGACGATCTTTTTCTGCGAGTGCATTGATCTTTGAGGTGTATTTTTCTTTTACATCACCGACGTGACGAAGCCAGTTATCAATTAAACCAAACTTAGCATCTTTGAGTACTGCCTGAACACCACCACAGCCATAGTGACCAACAACCATAATATGTTTAACTTTTAACACTTCAACGGCGTACTGCATCACTGATAAGCAGTTATGATCGGTATGCACCACCACATTCGCCACATTACGATGAACAAATAGCTCACCCGGCATTAGATCAACGATTTCATTAGCCGGTACGCGAGAGTCCGAACAACCAATCCACAAGTATTCTGGGTTTTGCTGCATGGAGAGAATTTTAAAAAATTCTGGATCATCTTTACACGTTCGTTCAGCCCAGCGTTTATTATTCTCAAATAAGTTTTTTAATTTTCTCATTACATCTCTTTTCTGTCTTTGACGGTAGCTTGGATCAAGATATTACGTGGCGTTAATTGTTTTTCGCAAAACGTCTGCACACTGACTTGATAACCTTGTTGTTGCAAATATAAAGCACGATCGAGCACAAGCCAAACCTCAATTGCTCTTCTAAACACATGACGGACCAGTTCGATACGTTCAGTGACTTTTTTGCGCATTTCGCCTTTTTTTAAAAATGACTCATAATCAATACCTTGCGGTATATCTAGCGCCTTTTTCTCCGCGGCCCATGCACAAAAAGCTTTAAATGAATCTGAAAAAATAGCTTTGTTAACTGAGGGCACACTGACGTAGTTTTGTTCGCTGGTGAGACTTTTGCGTAAAGCATCAAAACCCAATCGCCATTGCACTTCAGTTTTACGAACTTTATCTACCCGAGAAGGCGCTGTCACCGTCTCTTGTAGTGCTAATTTTAAATCACGATGCGTTAACTGCAGTTGACTACGCTTACCGGCATCGCTCATAGCTTGATAATCATTCGGGGTGAATAAGTGATAGCAACACGGCGATAGACTGATTTTTTGCGTTTGCGCGCTAGCCGCGTTACTCATAAACGTCTGATGTAACGCTCCGCAAGCATGCAGCGCTACGGCATGTTGTGCTTGTTGAAAATACTCAGTTACATCATCTTTAAGTACATCTGCTTGGCTAAAGTGCATGGCTAACCCTTGTTGCAGAGCACTTTGCTGACCTTGTTCACATAAATGTTGTTGCAGTTCGATGCTGTGCACACTCGGCGCACGGTTAAATGCCAGCATACGTC
>TARA_R110001606_G_scaffold42025_6_pt1 | contig 30667 bp, 43 predicted proteins | sample TARA_R110001606 | Tara Oceans TARA_R110001606 (sample SAMEA4398315) | marine metagenome | biome: Polar Biome; feature: [SRF] surface water layer (ENVO:00010504); material: water (ENVO:00002006), including particulate matter (ENVO:01000060) such as... | depth 5 m
CACCTATTTTTTTAAAAATTAAATTCCGAAAAAAATACCAGTGCTGGTGCTGGGAACTGGTGCTGGCCAGGTGCTGTTATTGGTCTATAACGAGGAACGAGGTTACAACGAGGACTATAACGAGGATAAGCATATTAATACTTCTTCTTTAGTCGTCTGATCTCTGAATATATTTCCTGCAAATGAAAGCTTGAGCAAGTGGTAATGAATGTCGAACACTCCTCACGCATTTCTTTCTGCTCTTCGTAAGCTTTAGCTTTGTTCTTACTTATTACTTCTAAATGTTCTTCGTTTTGTTGTGCCATTGGTTTCTCTCCTTGTTGCGTAATAGTTAATATTAGAATTACTAACACGAGTAAGTAAAGTCTTCAACTTAATTTTACAAGTTCTTCCATTTTTATTTTTAAACCAAATCCATTGATCTACTTTATCTGTCATCTCCACCTGTCCTTCCGAAGCAAATTATACCAGCACCAGCTGGGACTGGTAAGTTAAATAAAAAAGTTTGCCGACCAAACGACAAACGAGAAACGAGGTCTAAACAGGAGCTACTCTGACAAAAGACCTCGCTCGTAGTGTGAGTACCTACCAACTACAATGATAGACAGCCACTTTTTTTTCTGCAATCATGTCACGACACCATTGCAAAAACTCTAAATCCATTTCTTTATTATCCTTCACACTTTCCTCTTGAAACTGTTGCCCCCAGAAAAATCCATCTGTTGCAACAAAGTTTTTAAAGTCAGTACGAATGGCTTCAGCTAAATCTTTAACGAGTTCCTCTGTAATGAACACAGGTTCATCGCCACCATTAAATCCTAGATGTGCGAGATCTCCCTCATGTACTTGGTGCTTGTTTTGTTTAGCGTGTTGGACTGCCATGAACTGCTGAAGTCTTGCGTGTTTTCTCCACACAAATCCATCTTTCTTTGGCTCATGTTCATCTGAATAGATTTTCTCCCAATCAGGTTTCTGATCTCTCAAATGTGCAAATTGATCTAGTCCCATTTTTTTCTCCTTTGTTTTAGTTAATGATAAAGTCTTATCATAGATGGGATAGATGTCAAATATTAATTTTTCTGAAGCTTTTTCCGATCCGAGCTGGTACGCCAGTGCTGGCTGCTGCGCCTGGCCAGCTCCCTGAAAGGCCATTACCACCAACGAGACTACGATCCAGAACGAGAACGAGGTAGCCTCCGGCCAAAGAATTAGCGCAAAGATTAGTAGAAAAACTACGAACACGCAGCTTTACCTGCAGCTGGTGCCTGGCGCTCTTCATCCAGGTCCTGTGCTACCGACTCAACGGCAAGCCAAACGAGGTTATTCTTGAGCTGCTTCAGGTCCCCAGCATCCTTCGCCACCACCGCTATGTACTGCATTATCGTCTGCCCGCTGTCAACGGCAAACCGAGATACGATGGACCATATCTCATCTTCATGTTCATCGTGGAACTTTGTGGTTTCCCAATAATATATCAATCCAGTCACGCCTCCTTCGCAGCCGTGCTCAGCTATATCTTTAATTAAGAGAACTTCTCTCTTTTCTTCTAAAACGAGCCATTGCTTTATGTCTATAGTCCCCATGTTATTCCCTCCTTGTCAGTCTTGAAGCGAATGTTATCGCCTAGCTTTAGGTGATCAAGGACGGTTGGCATGTTGTCGAGTCTACCTTGACCTTTCTTCCTATCTCCCGAGGTAATCCTTACCCACATCTTTTCGGCTTGGCCATCTGACTTGAACCACACGTAGACATAGCTACGCATCTTTCTGTGCTTTTCTAGTTTCTTAATATTAAAATAAATATCTTTCCCATGTTCCTTACACGAGAAGACTATGTTGTCCTTTTCCATCTGTCCTCCTTTAAAAGTTAAGTGATATAATACCTGTGCCAAACAAAAGGGTCAGGTAAATTGTTGTCGTATATAAAATCCACATGCGTACATAGATAAGACCTCATGGGATAGATGTCAAGAACTATTTTCAAATAAATTTTCGAACAGCAGGTGAGTCCTGAGCTGGCGACTGGTGCCCAGCTCTTTAGTAAGGTAAGCAAACCTCACATTTTCCAACGAGGAAACGAGGATCCGAGCTTCCAGCACAGGAGTCTGCTGCTGGCGTCAGGAGCTGGTGAAGGATGGCCAGGGACGTTGAGCATAAACGAGGAACGAGAACGAGGAAACGAGGAATGAAAACGAGGATTTGATGATGGCCACCGGTCAGCAAAAGCCAACCGGTGGTGACAGATGATAAATAAGGACTACCGAGGTTTCGCCACGCTGCCTCTCTCCATGGACGGAGGCCAGAGCTTTACTCTTTAGTAATCCTTATGGACTTTTCCTTTATATCAAACGAGGTTTCGCTGTCAAGAACTATTTCTCACCAGCTGCATCCTGAGCTGGCGCCAGGCCAGGGACGGTACAGGGTCCGGTGAGCTATAAAGCAAAACGAGGGAACGAGAAAACGAGGATGGGGACGAGGGATCCACCTCACCGGACACTTTGTAAAGTTTCAAAGCTCTGTGCGAGAGGGCCGAGTGCAGCACGAATACATTTCCACCATTTCTTTGATACTCATAACACCAAGCCATTTGGAACTTAGACAGTACCGGAAACTTGTCCTCAGTTGACTTCATTTCAATCCAAAAAGACTTACTATCTATACACCCGTGTACGTCTGGAATACCTTGTACAGTTGAGCTTTCTATCCTTGTAAAATGCGCCTTTTTAATGTTCTTACGCATTCGTTGAAACAACAATGATTCACGTTTTTTTAAGGCCATTTGATGTAAGACAAGTTAGTTGCAAATACAACCATAAAAATACGCTCCACTGTCTACCATAACGTATTTATTTATGCTTTCTAAGTAAGTTGTTTGTATATTTCTAACAATTTCACACATAGACCAACAGTCTACTATTACTGGTTTGATTGCTCCTACAAACATTTCTTTTGTAGCAGGTATAAGCTCATACAGTCCGTCTTGTAAAATAATTAAATCCATTAATGTAATATTTTTATAGATTCTATAACTGATGTAGGAATTATAGTTGTATTACCAATATTCTCAAAAGAGTCTCCTTCTTTGGCTTTAATATAATCTGTAAATATTCTAGTGACACCTTTTTTTTGTGATACGAGATAACCTTTAGAAACACAGACAGGTAATTTTTCTTTATTTAATGATTTAGTATCACTCCATCCAGCGTTTCCCTCGATGTCCAACCACGATATCTCTACAAAAGGATAGTCTGTTATTTTTGTTCCTAACTTTTTAGTATTCAAAGGAATTGTTTTTTTATATGTTTTACCTATTTTATATTTATTCATTTGTTTACTTTAAATTCATTTTCATATGTCATATCTGTACCATGATCTTTTTTAGAATCATATGTTCTTTTGTTGTTTGTTTTTATACTAACTTGTCCTACATTCATAGACAAATGAGAATTATGTATTTCGTTAAATACAATCATCCATTGACCTGAGCTAACTATTTTCTGTTGGCGTAATGTTAATGATTTTTTTGCCTTCACCGATCTTGGATTCAAGTTCAGATAAGCGTTTCTCAAGTTGTTCACGAGACATCCCCTCCAAAGTGTTGTTAGTTATTTCCTTTTTATCAATAAACATTCCTGCTAATTGACCTGATCTATATTCAGCATTAATTGCAGATGCAAACTGGCTTTTTTTAGCAGCATCATCACCAAATTTTTCGAATCTTTTATGTGAACGTAATGGGTTAGCGTATTTATTTCTTTCAACGTTAAGTCTTTTTTCTAAATATCTTACAACGTGTGGGTTTCTGTTTGGGTTAGTTAATTTAGATGCAATAGTGTGTGGATCCTTTGCAACATATCCAGCTTGTTTAGCTGCTTCGGTTTTAGTTATCAAACCAAAATTAGCAACATAGATGTCTACAAACTTTCTTTGTTTTGCAGTCAAATCGTGCATTGTTTTTATAGTGTTCTTTTTTCCAGCCATTCTCAATAAGATATATTTAACTCAATTAAGACTGTATCCAAGTTTAGGTCTTTTGTCCATAAGAGGTCTAGTGTCACTAGTGTCAGTGTATGTCACAGAATAAAAGTGTTTGTGACATCAAATAAGTAAGTAATATCAATGTAAATAGTCTAAAAAGAGGTCTATGTCACAAGTGTCAGACATTCTGGGAGCCTGTGTCGAGTGTTTTAGTTAGAAATATCTTATATAGATTGACAAATGGCGTTAAACCTATAAAAATAGTGACACAAATGATAATAAGAGACAAAGAACCGACAGTAAGGATACTTTCATTAGGCGCAGGAGTGCAATCAAGCACTATGGCCTTGATGGCCGACCAAGGTGCTTTCGGAGTAAAGCCAGACGCAGCTGTATTCGCAGACACAGGTTGGGAACCTTCGACAGTAATAGACCACTTAAACTATCTTAAAACAAAATTATCTTACCCTGTTTATATATGTAAAAAAGGTGATTTAGACAAAGACATATTAAAAGCGCTATCTCCAGGCGGTAATCAGTTCGCTTCAGCACCCTTCTACACCTTAAATGACAAAGGTAAAAAAGGTATGGGTCGTAGACAGTGCACTCGAGAATACAAAATAACTCCGATTGCTAAAAAAATTAGAGAGATTATGGGCTACAAGCCTAGACAAAAAATGAAGAAGAATCAATGGGTAGAGGTATGGATTGGTATATCTATGGATGAAGTTGTGCGTATGAAACCTTCTAGATTTTGGTGGCAAGAGAATAGATGGCCGTTGCTAGAAAAGAAGATGACAAGAGACCACTGCTTACAATGGTATGAAGGTAAAGGTTTTAATGTACCTGTTAAGTCAGCATGTATCGGGTGTCCGTTTCATGATGATAATTTCTGGATAGACATGAGAGACAATAGACCTAATGAATTTAAAGAAGCTATATTTTTCGATCACGAAATGCGTAAATATAATCCCAAAGTAAAAAACTTCGTACACAGATCTTGTGTGCCACTAGATGAAGTTAAGTTTAAAAATGATGGTCAAGCTGATTTGTTTAATCAGGAGTGCGAAGGGATGTGTGGGCTTTAGACCTGGTGTCCTTTGGCCGTTCTTTTTCTTCCATTCTTTCTGTTTCGTAATCTTTTCTTTTCCTAATCTCTTTCAAGTATTTTTCTAAACGTTTGCAGTCAGCTGTAGTCATCATCAGTTATAAAACCTCGACTTTATTTTTTTAAACAAAAATTTATAGAAATTACGATCTATCGATTTAATCGGTGCACTCAAATATAGCTTTCCGCAATTGATCAATAACTCTGTTGATCTTGCGTCTCTGATCTTTATCGGTTGCTGCTCTAAGTTTTTCATATTGCTTAGTATACTTTATATTCAAATTTTGCTTATTAGTAAACTTAATTACACCTTTCTCTAAGGCATCTAAATAGCGCATTCTAACCCATTTAGGTTCTAATTCTGCCTGAAAGCATACCATATTATAGTCCTCACTGTCACTACAGAACCAGTCATGTGCTTCACCTTTTAAAACAGACTCTGTTCTGTTCTGATTTGTGATCATTACATCTTCTAAAGCAAGGGAAATGACAGCACGCCATATTCGTGTGTCGGAATTTTGTGTATTTTCTATCAATTTTTCAGCTATATTTAAGCCCATAATTTTTAGAATTTTTGGTGATATGTTCATGTAGTAGCTCCATACATACACGAATATGTTGTATTAAACTTAAAGTCAAGGGTGTTCAAAGAGGGTAGCAACAGTCTCCCGTTAACTACCCTCTCACTCTATATTAACTAAAAAAAGAGAGTTGTGTCTTATGCCTAAGACGATTTCGGTTTTAACCGAATAACATTGTTATGTAAAGCTTTTTTAAATGTTTTTTTATGGGCTTCTTTCTTAGTTTTAATAGCTAAGTTAATAAACTCAAACCCATCTGGAGTCATGTTAAATTGATGTCCTATAAATAACATAGACATTACTCCTGTTACTTTAGAGTATTCTGTAGCATCTAATTTTTGCGCAAGAATTTCTAATGCTGATTCTAAATTAGTTTTTTTTATTCTTTTGTTTCCTGGCATATCGTTTTTTAACATAAATTAATAACTCCCGTGATTTTTCGTAATGATGAAAACGTGTGTAAATATCCTTCCATTTTAATCTATTTTTTGCTCTATGAAAACAAAAATAATCACGGTCTCTTGTTTGCTTTAATCTTTTTTCAATACCTGTTCTTTCTTTCCAAGACATCAACCATGGATGTGTAGTCAGTGTCCGTATAATTTCTAAATGCACTCCTGTTTGATCTAACCACTTACAGAATCTTTTCATGTTATTTATTTTTAATAATGTTTTTTTCATATACCAGTTTTTAAATGTTTTGCTCTTCTTAATCTTTTTTTATGTTTTAACCCTGCATCCATTTTTTTTAATACTTCATCATTTATATATCTATACCAACTTATGTCCTTAAAAAATTTTTCATGTAATAAAACATGTGCTTTGATTTGCCTGTAAGTTAAATCATAAGGTGCTCGATGGGATCCGTGATTTATTTTTGGATTATATTGTTTTATAAAACGTTTTTCGTAATGTTGTCTAATTCTTATCTCATCAGTATTTAATAATATAATTCTAAAATATATAAATATAGGACCAATACCTTTTTTAGTTTTACTACCTTCATAACTTCTAGAATAATGATCTAGTATTCTAGACAAAGGAAATTTACTTTCTCCAATGTAAATTAATTTATATTCTTCGTTAAATAAAAAATATAAACCAGGATTATTATTTATAGCAATATCAATCGTTGTTTCTTTATTTACACAATTAAGTTTATTTTTATTTAGGAGCATTCTTTTTTAACAAAGTTGCAATATATTTATCGACCGGCATATTTTTTTTCTTTGCTTGAAACACTGCATAGTCTTTTACTAATTTAGATATCATCCTAGCTGGGTTACGTTCTTTTTCATCACAAAGTGCAGTCAATAAAGTGTGTGTATCTTTTTTAACTGCTACTGATTTCCATTTATTTATATCCATGTTTTTTACATTCCTCTTTACATTGTTGTTTTGTTAAAATTTTAGGATTCATAATTACATTCCATACTCTTTCAAAATAAGGATTGTTGTCCCCAAAAGTCCATCTTCTAGCTTTAGTTATTTTTGTAATAGCTTTTAACATTCTGTCCTGCCATGATAAGTTTTTCATATTGTTACTCCCATAAAAAATGCAACGATGACAGCTATTGTACCTATAAATAATTTAGGAAACATTAAAATAAATATAGCAATTATTGCTAATGTAATATGATCGCCCATTATTCTAATTCCTTTCTAAGCTGTATATGAGCTTCATGAACATCTTTCCTGCTGCATAACTCATCTAATATTAAATGTTCTGACATACTCCAATTAATTGGATAAGTAGTAAATCTAGTTACACCACCAATTTTAACTGACATAAGTCTATCTCTTGTTTCGTTCCAATGATCTGTTCCTGGGTGTATTGGTTCACCATTAGAATTTTTAGTATGCATTTTACCTAATATCTCATCTACCTCTGTGACAAGATTAAAGAAGGTTCTACTTTTACTCTTCATTATATCTCCTGTATAATAGTTAATATTTATAATTGTTTATCTTATCTATATAGATGATAAATAAGACAGGTCAAGATTAATATGAAGTTTATTTTACTAATACAAATTTGCAGTATCATCAGTTCTAGCTGTATGCCTCCTATGGAAATCAGCCCAGGTTATCAAGAGTATAGCAAGTGTACTCTTGACGGCTATACTAAAAGTCTAGAATTTTTAAATGCTTTAGAAGAAAAAACTATTAACAAACAACAAATTTATACAAAATTCTATTGTAATCCAATCACAAATACTTAAAAACCTACTGTTTTCAACACTTTTACCCCCTATTGACACGTTGCATTTATACCACTTTTTTGATAAGATAGTCTCATGAAACTTTATCGTATCCAAGCTAACTACAAAAACGTTTATTTGGATGAAAATGTAGAAGCTGAAAATGATAAAGCTGCTTTGGAATCTTTTAGTGAGAGTTATGATTCAGAGCAGTTAACCGAAAAGGAAGGTCCTGGATTTCATAATCCAGATATACTTTTCTTAACCTTAGAGGAGGTTACAAGAGATGGCACTACAAAAGTTAATCTCGGAGAAACTTCAATTGGAGTCCAAGTGGGCGGGTCAGGCGTTGTCACAGGGTAGAGTGACTACTGATATGAAGTGGATCGATATAAAGATCAAAGAACTTAAAGTTAAGATCAATGATCAAAGTGTTAAAGACGCACAAAGTGGTCTTTTAGATATTGCAAGTTAAGTAATTTTTAAAAAACTTAACAATATACCCAAGGATACTGCGCTCTAAATTATTCGAATTTACCTAATGGTACTTCACTAAATTTGTACCAATGTACTTTACCGTTTACATGTTGTCTAACTTTGCTTTCACAATAATCACAAATATAAATGTTTAATTTTTTTGTAGGTATAAAAGTTGTAACTGTTTCGCAATAAGGACATTTACCTAATGCTAATTCACCTAACTTAGATGGCATTACGTTGCTTCACCCCAGTTTACACCCATTGCAAGATCCACTTTGCTAGGTACTTTTAATGGCACATCATCTAAACAATGTTCCATCTGTTGTTTAATTTCTTCTATATCTAAATCATTAGTAATATTAAAACAAAGCTCATCATGTATCTGTAGTAGTGGCCGGTGGCCGGTGTTGTAACAGTTGATCATCGCTTGTTTAGTCTGATCTGCTGCTGAACCCTGTATCAATCTATTTAATGCTTTATAAGTCATAGCTCTTTTAATAGAACCTCTTTCATACTTACTTTCAGCCTCTTCTCTAGTCATAGATTTATGAATACCAAAAGTTTTAGGTTCCCATCTGTCAAATCTACAATGTCTTCCTTTAATAGTTACAACACAACCTTTCTTATCAGCTGTAGTCATACATCTATTAGATAACATCTTAACAAAAGGAACTCTCTGATTATAGGCATTCAAAATAGCTTTAGCCTGTTCAATATCTATACCTAATTCTGCAGACAATTTTGCCTTTCCCATACCATAAAACATACCTAAATTAATGGTTTTAGCTTGAGATCTAGGTATATCAGCCATTTCTGCTACAACCTGGTGAAAGTCTGCATCATCGTTTTCATAGGCCTTTAAAAGCTCATAGGAGCCCTCAAAACCCTGATCAACGCTAGATGCATAGTGAACCACCAGTCTGGGCTCTTGTTGGCTGTAATCAAAGCTACCCCACTTTTTACCTTCATCAGGCAAGAAAAGGGCTCTAATATGCTTACCAAACTCCTTATTTCTAGCAGGAATCTGTTGTAAATTAGGGTTACTCATGGATAATCTACCTGTAGCAGTACCTCCAGAGTCTGATTTTAACTGATTAATTTCTGCATGAATCCTACCTTTATGTTCGTATCTTAATATTGAATCAATAAATGTAGAGTGAAACTTATTCATCTCTCTAGTCTCTCTTATTAGTTTAGCTAATGGGTGAGGACAATTATGCAACCAATTAGTTGTAAAGCTAGGAGCCTTAGTTTTTGCAGTTCTTTCGTAAGGAATTTTTAGTTTATCAAAGGCTTTAGCAACACTAGCTGCTGCCCATATCTCCACATCATAACCACTCATATCTTTTATTTGTTTTAATCTTTTATTTTCTTCTTGTATGAAATTTTTTTTTAATGAATCTGCTTTACTAACATCAACTTTGATACCATGTTCTCTCATTTCAATTAAGATAGGTTGTAGTTCAGTTTCTAAACTAAATATATTAGATAAATTTTGTTGCTGTATTTCTATTTTAAATCTGTTCCAAAGTTTTAATGTAAGTTCAGCATCTTGCTCTGCATAAGGACCTACATAACCTGCAGGTAATCTCCACATATCTGCTTTAGCATCAAGGCCCCACTCTTCTGCTTTTTCTCTTAACTGGGCTTCTGATTTTACTTCCCCTAAATAATCAAATGACAATGCGTTTAAAGAATAACTAAATCTGTCTTCATTAATTAATGCACCAGCTATCATAGTATCATAAATTTTACCTGTAGGTTTTATACCTAAAGATCTAGTCCAACCAATATCATATGAAGCATTGTGACAAACTTTATCTACACCATTCTCCATTAATTTTTTATACCATTTTAAAGTCATAGCCTTATCCATGTTACCACCAGCTTCATGACCTATAGGAAAGTAACCTTTAAAACCATCTGCAGCTACAGCTATTCCTACTACTTCACCATCTTTAGTAGCCCATCCTGGTCCTTTAGTTTTAATGTTAGGATCTCTAGTTTCTAAGTCTACTGCTATAATAGATCTATCAGATAAGTCTGGATAACTTTCTGGTCTTTTCCAATCAGACTCTGTCTGATTAAATACTAATTCAGTTGTCATTAATGTATTTTTTGACTATTATTTGTATCGTGTATCGACTTTACATTACGTAAATTAATTCCTTTTGCAAACAAATAACAGTCTGCACAATAAAATTTTTTATTCTCAACTACGATAGCTTTTTTTCTACACTTTGCGTGTTCGCATTTTATGTTTTTTTTCATCTTTTAAGTGTTCTATCTCCAAATCACAATAGTGTTTTATTTTATCTAGATCTTCAATTGTTTTACCTTTTGTTAAATATCTACAGACATACTTTATTACATTTGCTTGAAAAGGATTCAAGGCATTTTTTCTAATAAAAGTCCAAGGTTGAATAACAAATTTTTGATAATGAGATCCTCCTATTTGTTTATCTTGAGGAAATGCTTCATCAAACATATCTTTATTGCTCATTTATAGTTCTCCGGTTGAAATTAGATGCAAGACGCCCCAAAGGAAAAAAATATGTATGGTTAGTAGAGAGTATATGTAGGGATGTCTTAGACCGTGTAATACCAGTATACCACACCCTCGCTTCAGCCATCTTGTCTTTGAAGTTCTTGGTTGAAAAATTAGATGGCCAATTAGCTTTTTCATATATTAGTACGTTGTCTGCCTCCCCACCTTTAACTGAGTGGATTGTGTCGATTATTATTTTTGCTTTTTCGTTAAATTGAATATTCCTTTTTAACATACTTTCAAAATAATCCAAGTCTCGCACAGTAAATTTTCTATTTAAGACTTTCCACCAATCTTTCTCTGTAGTTTCTAACCCACAATTTTCTTTTAAAAAATCTAGATCTAAAGGTTGATTAGGATGAATATTTGACCATGCTTTGTTGTCAATTTTTCTCCATCCTTTTTTTATTTGATCAATAAAATCATATAAAACACCTACTTGCTCTTTAGTTATGCTATCGCCTTTTTGTAAGGCTAACCAATGGTTTATGGCATTCCATTTGTTTATATTGAACGATTTATTTCCTCGCATATCTTGGAAGTATAAGCCTTTTTGCCTAGCATATTCTTTAAGCTCATCGACATTATCACCAACTCTGCCTAATACAAACCAAGTTCCTTCTAGTGTATCAAAAGGTACTTCGTTAAATTTACTATAAGTTTTTATTGAACCCATAGAATTATTAGTTGAGGTAAATTCTTTTTGTTGTCTTTCAGGTATAAATTTTAATATTTCTTTAGAAAAATTTAAAATTGTTTCGTTTAATCTATATGACTTATTTAAAATAAATATTTTTCCAGGGAAATCTAAAAAAGTTCTTACTCTTGCGCCATTCCATTCGTAGATAGCTTGATCATCATCTCCTGCTAAATAAACTCTTTTTGCCTGAGCTGCAACCTTATCTACAAACTGCCATTGTAATGGTGTTAGATCTTGAGCTTCATCTACTATAAACACTTTGTAAGATGGTGGATTAACTTCTTCTACATACTTTTCTACCATATCAGTAAAATCCATTTTATTATCTTTTTTAAATTTAATGTAGTTTCTTATAATATCTGTGAATTGCTGTAGCCTAACTTTTTTTAACGGTTCCGCTTTGTACAATGAAATAGGGTCTACCAACATGTTTCTAGCCTTATCATAAACTCTTAATGACCAGTTATTAAATACTTTGTGATTAGCATCTTCTTCTGAAAAATTTGCGCTTATAGTTCCCCAATCAGTATGAAACTTTAACATATCTACTCTTGGATCTAGCACAGGTAATGAAGATAATTCTTTTTTACAAAATGAATGAATTGTCCTAAAGTTATTAAAATCATCTTCATTGTATTGTTTAAATTTTTTTAAAACTCTATCTACAGCTTCATCTATTGCTTTGTTAGTAAAGGAAACATAAACCATTTCATGCGGTAGCACTCCTAACCTTAATTGTTTCTCTACTATCTTTATTAATCTAGTAGTCTTACCTGTACCTGGAGGACCAAATATCTTAAATGTTTTACTGTGAATCTGGGTCAAAAGGTGCTGCCTGTTGGTTGAAGCTGACGTTACGTTCTTTAACATCAATTTTTATTCGTTTAGGTATCTTCCACAATCGACCTTTATATTCTTTATATTGTCTTATGTATTCAGCTCCATTGTCAATTAATAATTCTTTTACTTCAAAAGGTTTAAGATTATTGCCATCTTTTTTTAAAAACTTTTTAAATAATTCTGCTCTAAAAAATAAATGTCCTTCTTCTTCAAATACATAATCTGTTTGTGTTTGTGTAATGTCATCAGCTAACTGACTATCATCTATAAAGTTTCTAAATAGATAATCAAATTCATCTTTATCATCATCAGTAAAGTCATAACCTTCTACAGCAGTTTGAATAGATTTAAGATAGTTTAACCATAAACCAAACTCTTCTGTCTTCATTGTCTTCCATACAATATCACAATCAAATAGTTCTGTTTTTAATAATTGTTGCTGACACAGTTGCTGGCCTGTTAATCTTACAGGTTTTTTATCTATAGTTAAAATATATTTAGGTGGTTTAGTGCTTATCTTCTGAAAAGAATCTACATGAAAATTATAATCTTTTTTACCTATACCTAATTTTCTTTTTACACATGCAGCTTGATCACAATATTTTTTAGCAATAGGAGAACTACATTTGTAATTATAGTCTTTGTCACCACTTAAACTTTTTATAACAGTTATCTTTAATTCTTTTGGATCTATTCTATCATCACCCCATGACTTATTAACATCCCCTAATTCATCTTCCCATGCACCATCCTTACCATGTTTTTTAAGCATACAAACACCCACATTAAACAAGGCTTCGTTTCTACCATCTCCAGGTTTTACTGCATGTTTGACAAAGTTCTGTACACAAGGTGGGTAGTCTGCAAACTCTTTATCTTCGTCATTTAATTCTTCTAACTCTATTTTGTAAAAATCTTCTGGTGTAACTAAAAAAGGTTGTACTGCTTCCTCTAATTTTTCTATAGGTATCGAGTGGCCGGTGTCATCTATTGCATGTCTTGTAGTCATCTCAGCATTTTGATAAGGAAGATTTAACCAATTACCTATCGTACCTAATTCTACATTTATTGTTCTTTGTTTAGGAAATATTTCACAATCAGCTAAACCTAATCTGCTAGCTAACTTAGTTAGTTTATCAATCATATCAGTTGCTGGAATCACACCATTGATATGTAAAAATATATGTAACCCACCAGACTTAGATCTATAAGGAAACAATGGTAGTTTTAATTCTCTAATTTTATAAATAACTTTTAATGGATCAAATCCATCATATTCATCAACATCTATACAACCCCACTTACAGTTGTTGTCTTTCATAATAGGTACGATACCTAAAGACAATTCTCCATTAAGATGTTTTTGGAATAATTCTAAAGTAACATCTGCCTTCTTTGTTAATGCTCTACCTTCAGCTTTACCATCGGCCCTACGAGCTCCGGAGAGCTCGTAAGTACCATATGCTGACGTTAAGCCACCAAAAAGTTCACTAAAAAAATTTAGTGAACTCATTAAAATGGTGCTGTGCCAGTTTGTGCTTGTTGTTCTTCGGTAAGGTTGACCTTGGCATTACCTTTTTTACACGTATCATAAAATGCCATCGCAGCATTCATGAGCGCATCATTAGGAATGTCTTTGTTATGGTCAACTTCCCAACCAAACCAAGAACCCAAAGAGTTCTTTTCTAACACAGTTCTCAAAGTATAAATCTGAGACCATGTAGGTGGTTGGAACATACCTTTACTGCCTTTTCTCCTTTGAGAGAGCATCATAGAATTCCACTTCTTAGACTTTTTAGCCTGAGTAGCTTTCATTACTATGACAGCAGTATCGGTTGCCATATCATTCTCATCAACCATTAAAACATAATGATAGTGAGTTGGCTCGATATAATTACCACTTGGTAATCTATCTTTCCGATCGTCACCCCTAGTTGTTTTAGTCATTATATCCGAATCAGCAGGATATGAATTAACAGGTGCAACAGAATTCTGTGTACCCCTATCAGCCCATTCAACATATTCGAATTTAAAGAAACAAGGAATAGCCTTAAATCCTGTTTGCCCATCATAGAGCTTATTTAAAACAGAATTAATAACCATACCTGGTCTTGCCTCACTAATAAACTTCGCATCACCTTGAGTGACATGAGGAGAATTATTAGTAAGTATTTTTAAAAACGGAAGTGATACATCTTTTGATGTAATGTTTTCCGCTCCTGCACCTGCGAACTGTTCCATATTTGAAACCATAGGTGCTTGTGCTGTTGCTTTAGTTGCAACTGCGTTGGCTTTTTCTTGTGCCATGTGTTACCTCTTTAGTTGTTAGTTGTTAGTTTTTATTTTAGTTCGGTTAGCAATATACAATCCAAAAGTTTCAGATGGTATAGTTTTATTCTTCTCAATTTGCTCTTTTACAAATCCTCGAAGAGTTTGCCAATGAACGTCCTGTTTTTGGTCTACGACAAGACCTTTGGATTCTAATTCAGTTTTTAATTTAACTGCACTAGAATCTTCCCCCTTACCAAACGAAATTGATAAATTATTTTTTATCAAATCCCCGTGACTGTTCTCACGCAACCATCGGAAGGCCTCTTCTTTTTTGGCCTCTTGGATCTTCGCATAGTAGTAAGGTGAAACTTCAACCGAAGTACCGTCATCAAGTGTTAGTTTAGATACTCCTGCTTGTTGCATTAGAGTAGGTACCACTTCCTCAGACAAACGTCTAGACTCTTCTTGTTGTTCTTTAAGAAGTTTTTCTGTGTCTTCGACTAATTTATTTTGAGAAGTAAGCTTATTACAAGCTTCTGATATTTCTTTTACTTCGTTAGTTTTTATACTTATGTTTGTTAGTTGTTCTAGGTTCATAAATATGACCTCCTTTTTAATAAGTTGACTTTATACTCTAATGAAATATATTGTCAATCATTATGTTAAACTTGTTTAACTTTAAAACACAACCATACGAACACCAAAAAACCTGCCTTATTAAAGCATGGGATAAACCCACATACGCTTTTTTTATGGAAATGGGTACAGGTAAAACAAAAGTTGCTGTAGATAATATAGGACTTTTAAGAATTAATAAAAATATTACTGGAGTTTTAATATTAGCACCTAAGTCAGTTTACACTGTGTGGGCTTTTGATGAAATAAATAAACACATGTCTCCAGATGTAGATTATGAAATTTATTCTTGGAACATAGATAAACCTAAACAATTAAAAAAATCTTTAGATAATAAAGGTAAGTTAAAAATATTCTGTATGAATATAGAAGCACTGTCTACTAGTAGAGGCATAAAAGGCGCTACAGAATTTTTATATAATCATAAAGAAAACCTTACTATTATAGATGAGTCTACTACAATTAAAAACCATAAGGCTATACGTACTAAAAATGTTTTAAAATTATCTGAATATTCTAAATATAAAAGAATACTTACAGGGTCTCCTGTAACAAAATCTCCGTTAGATTTATATACACAGTGTGATTTTTTAGATACCAGTCACTTAGGTTTTTCTTCTTATTTTACTTTTAGAAACAGATATTGTGTAACTCATAGGCTTGATTTAGGTAATGGTAGATACACAGAGATACCTAAATATTATGTACACCTTGAAGAACTAGAAGATAAATTAAGTAAATTTTCATACAGAGTAACTAAAGATGAATGTTTAGACCTGCCTCCTAAATTGTATTCTAAAAGATATATAGATATGAATGACGATCAAAAAGACTTTTACGAAAGATTAAGAATAGCTGCAATAGCTATTATAGAAGATGAAGCTGTATCTTATAATAATAAACTAACTGAAATAATTAAACTTCATCAAGTATGTAACGGATTTGTAAAAACAAATGATGGAGAACTTAAAGAATTTAAAAATCCTAAACTGCATGCATTGTCAGATATTATAGAAGAATCAGAAGGTAAGGTAATTATATGGGCCAACTACATATATAATATAGAATCTATAATAAAATTTTTACAAGAAAAGTATGGTGTGTATTCTGTTGTATCTAATTATGGTGCTGTAGATACTCTTAAACGTGCTGAGGCAGTAAAAAAATTTCAAGAAGATGATACTTGTAGATTCTTTGTAGGTAATCCTGCAACAGGTGGTTTTGGTTTAACACTTACAGAAGCTAAGAACGTTATTTATTTTTCTAATAGTTTTAATTTTGAACACAGAAGACAATCAGAAGATAGAGCACATAGATCTGGATTAAAACATAGAGTTTTGTATACAGATTTAATCTGTAAAGGCACTATTGATGAAAGAATTATATCTTCTTTATCTAATAAAAATAAATTAGCTGTTAAAACTTTAGGTGATGAATTTAAAGAATGGCTTACTTAATTGTTTCAAGGTATTTATCAAATCTCTCCCACCATTTTCCTTGGTAGTCTTTTAGTTCCTGGCCTTCAATAGTAAACTCTTGATAATTAAAATCTCTAGAACACATACATATTTTAGCTTGTTCTATTTCTCCGTACATAGATTCATGTGCTAAACTATAAGCACCTAGTTGTGTAAAATAATCTTGGACTGCACTCCACTCTCTTCTCTTAGGTTTATTAGTCTGTTTCCAATCAAAGACAGTGGATTTATCATTCATAACCCCCACGCAGTCTGTAGCTCCCGCATATTTTTCTGGATAGGCTAAACTTATTTCATTACCCCAAACTTCTGTAAGTGGTTCTAAGTTTTTTAATATAGTATGTGCCATTTTTCTTGCACGATTACCTTTTTCTGTAAGATTTAAATAACCTTCGCCTTCAATGTATTTTTCTATAACTAAATGCATTTCAGTTCCCATAGCAGAAGCTTCATTTTTTATTTTTTCAGCTCCTTCTTCACCAACTTTTTCTCTCCACCTGGCTAAAGCATCTATAGATTCTTGATCTTTTGTTGCACCTAGTATTGTAGTTACACTAGGTAATTTTTTTCCATCTACAGCATACATACGTTTACCTGTTTCAGGATCTGCTGCTCTTGAGTATTTTTTATAAGGAAATTTTTGTGTTAGTTTAAAATCTGTTAGGGAAAAGTTATTATCGTTTTCTATAAATTTCATTCCATACTATTACTTCATCATATTTAAAAGTAAAGCTAAAAGAACAGCTCCCATACCACCAACAATCCAGTATTCTATTCTTTTTATTCTTTCTTGCATTTCTTTTATTTGATCAAATGTTTGCTTTTGCATGATACGACACAGTTTTTCGTGACTTTCTATCTTTTGTAAAGCTGTAGGTTTTTTAACCATTTAATACCTCGTCTACTTGATTATAAATATCTTCTACAAAACCACCTTCTTTTAATTGTCTAGTAGCTACTGCCTGGCCTAATGTATCTTGTGGAAACAGACTAGCATATTGTTGTGCTTGTGCTTGGCCGGTGTTCTGTGGCGGAGGTGGTGTCATCGCTTGTGGTTGTGTGTTTGTAGGAGGTACACCCATGTTTTGTGGTTGTGTACTTTGCGGTAACATTTCTTTACCTTCAGCCATCTCTTCAAACTTTTGTTCTTGAAGCGCCATTACATTAGCTCCTTGTAAAAAATCTTCACCTGCTCTTTGTGTAGATGCTGACATTTTTTTCATCATATCAAACTCAGGATATATTCTATCTCTAGTAAACTTAGGCATAGAACCAAAGTCATAGCTTACTGATAAAGGTATATTAGGATCTAAACTTTGTAATTTTTCTCTTACTTCTTCAAAATTAATTTTATCAGGGTCTACTCTAAAATCATCCCCTTCTGATTCCATTAAACTATTTATAAATCTAGCAAATGTTCTAGAAGTTCTAGGAACTAATTGTGGAGATAGTTTATATACACTAGGATCATCAGACATAAATCTCATAGTCTTATTCATTTCCATTAAATTTTCAGCTACTTTAGGATTAGTTAATACACCACCAAGTAATCTACTTCCTAAAATTAATTTTAATGTATTACCAAAACCAAATGCAGCACTTGTTGCTCCTGCCATAATACCACCAGAGGAACCAGCTCTTAGTGTAATAGATCTTTGTACAAACTTAGAAGGATCTGTATATTCTACCAAATCCAAAGCTCTTTTCATTATTATAATATCTTCAATTCTTTTTAACGCTTTGTCTCCTGCAGCTCCACCACCAAACATTTCTCTTATTTTATCTTTACCTTGTGGTTGATCAAGTCCTAAATTTTTTACAAACTTGTTGGTATCAAATTCTCCAAAATTATGATTTCTAATTACCCCATCATTTAAGTTAGCTATTCCGTCTCCTTGAGTAAATACTCTTCCGTCTATTTCAGTAACATCTAAAGTTTCATTTATTTTAGTTTTTGCTCTAACTCTTTGTTCTGTAACATCATCAAGTGCAAATATTCTTTTATTAACAAAACCTTTTTTAGCGGCATCAGCAGCAATGGCTTGTGCGGATAAAGACCTGTGATCTCTTAAAGGATTTGTCATAGCTTCGTTCCAGGAATCCCAAAAAAATGTTCTAACGTATCTATCATACATTTCTTGTGACTCTTTACTTTTAGGTATTTGAATAGTTCTTTTTACAGTTCCGTCTTTACCAATAACTTCATAACTAGATTTAGTAACCCCTAATACTTGTTTTAATTGTTTAATAGCATCAGGACTATCTGAATCTAGTACTCTTCTTATAACTTTATCAAATACTTGATCTGGATATATGCCCGCATTTCCTTGCATTTCAATACCTTTGTCTGCAAATATTTTAGCATCTACAGAAGCTAATTGTCTTGCAACTTTGTTTGTACTAAATGGTCTAAGAACTAATGAGTAGTAAGCGTTAGCTTCTTTTAATTGATTGAAACCAGAATTAGCTACTCTTATTTGTTGATCTATAAAATCTTCAGCAGCTTGTGGTCCTTCACTATCTAATAGATTTTTATATTCATCTTTAAATATTTTATCTTTTAGATTAGTTCTAACTGTTGCTTCACCCATACTATTTAAATCTTTTTCCATAGCATTTCTAATAACTAATATTTGAGGTTTAACATTTTTAAATTTAGTTCCTGTATATGCTGCAGTTTGCATTCTAGATAATCCAGTCCAATCACTCATTCTAATATAACTATCATTTCTTGTTATATCATTAAGAAATTGTGTATATTGCACTAAAGGATCATCAGCTGGCGTTAAATCTCTTGCACCTTTTTGTAAATTATCAAAAGCATCGTTAAACGAATAAGTACTAGGATATTCATTTTTTATTTGAGTCAGTAATCTTTCTGTTTCTTGTTTAATAGTTGCTGTTGGGATCATTTTAGGATTACCTATATCTTCCCAATGTTTTCTAACTTTTCCATATTCAGTATCTACTGTTTTCCAAACATTCTTCCATTCTTTTTTAATTTCATTAATACCTGCATAGTTCATAATACTTTGATTACTTCCAGGAGCCATGTTTAAATTATCCACAGTATTTAAAAATTCTTCTTGAGATAAGTTTTTATTAAAGTCTTTATTAAATTTCATTAAAGGACCGCTAACAAGTGGATATACACCAATAGTAGTAAAAAACTTTTTAAAGAAGTTTTGAAAAGCATTTTCTCCGGGTATTAAAGCTGCTACATTAGGTTTTTGACCCATTCTTTCAAAGGATTGTGCAATGGCTTTTGATTGATCTGAGTTTAATCCTAATGATTGTTTTAATCCTTCTCTTCCAGCAAATCTAACTAAAGGTATTAAAGACATAGCACCACCTGCCCAAAGAAGATCATTATATGTTTCATTTAATCCATTGTACAAAGCTCTTTGTGCAAAAGGTAATTTTCTAATATCATTATCAGTAAGGTTAGCTAAGTCTTGAGAGGTAGCTCCTACATAATCAGATCCTAAATTACCTATGTCATATAAAACAGAGCCTGCACCTGCTCCACCTGCAGCCATCAATATTGATTGTGATTCAGTAGCTAATGCTGGTGTTGCTCCAAACTTTTTTAATTTTTTAAAAAAATCTATAGTGTTGTCTGCCATACCTGCTAGACTTCCTAACATTCTTACAGGTAATCCTGCTCTTCCTCTTACGTTAGGTAATTTTTTCACTTGATCACTTAAAGCTGTAAATCTTTTTTGATACATGCCAAACATATCTGCATTACGTGTATCTACACCAAACTTATCTTTAAATCCACTTTGTACAAAAGCTTTCATTAGTTGATCTCTATTCATGTAGTAAGGAACCATAGACATAGAAGCAGCTCCTGCAAATACAAGGTCTCCTCTTTCTAATCCTGTTGATGTTTTTAATGGTTCTAGTTTTTGTTCTTTACCAATAGCTACACTCTTTGCACCTAAATTAATTAGTCTATCGTAATCTTGAATACTATCGTAGCCTGTAAGCTCACCACTATCAAAAGCAGAATCTAACGCCTGCATTTGTTCTGTATTTAACTTTCTAGTGTCTAAGTTTTTTTCGTTAATAGCAGTTTGTAACTCTTTAATAGTAGGCACTATTAACCTCCAATTTGAATTGAGTTTAAGATATCTTGTCTACTTACTTGATTGTTAACTTTTTCATTTCTCATAAAATCTTTTTCTTTTCTTTGATATTGTAAAGCAACACCAGGTATGTCCATAAAGTTATCTTGAATATAAGATTCTTCTCCACCATTTAATTTAAACTGACTTAAATAAGTACCAGCTTTTTCTGCAAACTCTTCTCTTAATTGTTCATAGTTTAGTCTAATAGTTCTAGGTGAAGTAATGTATTTAATAATCTGTGTACGCTTAGCAGCGTTATCAATATCTTTTTGTGTCAATCTATCTTCTGATTTGTTTGCGTTTGCAACAATGTACTTCATACGTTGTTCAATCAAAGCAAGTCTAGTATAGTTTCTTAATTCATCTTCCGTTGGTCGGTAGTTTTTAGCAATAATTCCAGCTTTCTTTAATTGTTTTTCAACTTGTTCTGCTCCATTCTCCTTAGCATTTTCTAAATCTGAATTAAATCTTTTAGTCATGTTGTCAGATTCTTTTGCAAAAATATTTACTTTGCCTCCACTTATATCAAATCCTTCTCTACCTGTAGTTTGTGCCATCTCTGATCTAATTTGATCATCAATAACAGAGCTATCTCCGCCTACATTACCACCTGCAAAAAAGTCTAATGTACCAAAAGCATCCTCAGTTAATAATCCTAGAGCAGCTTTAGTACCACCTTCCATTGAATTTTTAATTACAAACTCTACCATCTTACCACCACGTCTATTGTCTTCTAGACCCATAAGAGCTTTGTTTTGTTTTTCTGCATTTTCTTTTACATCAGTACCTGTAAAATCTGCTGCTGAAAAAGATTGTTGGCCTGTGTTAGGATCGTATTGTCTTGTGTAAAATTTATTATCTTTACCTAAAGATACTCTGACATTTCTAAAACCACCTGGTACACTTGGGTCACTTACCCTAACTGTTTTATCTCCACCTGTTAACATTCCTGCACCTTTAGCTTTATCTGATTTCATTTTTAAAAAAGCTTGAGCTAACTTCATATCTGAATCTTGTTGTTTTAATTTAAGACCAATCATAGCGTCAGCACTAGAAGCTAAAGTCTGACCTGTAATGTCTAAGAAACCTTGTATACCTTTTTCAGGAGATTTGCCTGATAACATTTGACCTGCTGCTCTCATCATTAATAAATTATTTAAATTAGAATTATCTGAACCAGTCATTTTATTTATCTGATTTTTAAATTGTAAGAACTGACCTGATAAAGCATCAGTGCCTGCTAGCTCGTTACCTGCTGCAACATCTCTTTTTCTTTTTTCTATCATATGTTGAATTTCTGCTTGGCTTTCATTACCTGTTATTACAGGAACGCCATCATTGTTAGGTGCAGGCATATTATCTGCAATTGCTGCTCCTTCGTCTTTAGTACCAACCATAGACTGTAAAGTGCTTAGATCTACATTAGACTCAATAGCTATTTGTTTTAACTGTTCATCAGTCGCTTCATTAGGATTAACACCTAATTTACTCGCAACTTCTTTTACTTTAGCTATAGTTTTTAATTGTGCATCTAATGCTTTCTCTCCTTTTGTTAATGGATTTTCAATACCAATAGCTTCTGGAACAAAGTCTTTTGTACTTTCTTTATATTCTTTTAAATTTTCTGTAACTCTTTTTTTAGGATCAGGTTCGTACTTAGGTTTCTTTTGATAGATTAGTCTATCTTCAATACTTTTTGCATAATCTTCGTTAGTCATTTCTCCTGGATTAATATCAGCTACTGCTTCAGGAGATATAAATCCTCCTGTTATACCTGTACCAATAGAAGCTAAAGCTGTTTTTCCAGGATTACTTACTATAGATTTTGCAGCACCTGTCATTCTAGGAGCTAAATACTCTCCTGTTTCTTGTAAAGCTTTTATTCCAGATCTTTTTGCAGAGCTTGGTAAAAAAGCAGCACCAGGCACAGCTAAAGCAGCACCTTGTAAAAATTTACCTGTATCTCCTTCAACAACACCTTGAGCCATATCTTGAGATCCAACACCTATACCATAACCTTCTAAACCAACTATACCTGTTTGAACTCCAGGTCTATTCATAAAAGAAGAAACTTTAGGTGCAAGATATCTGTACGCTGGAGCAGCACCAGCTCTAAGCATATTTCCAGCAGACATAAGTCCACCTATAAATAATTTAGGTACTTTATTAGGATCTACCTTGTGTAGCTCTTGTGCTCTTTTTTTAAATAGAGGTCTGTTTAATGTCTTGTCCATTAAACTACCTATACTGTTCTGCCCATGGCCATTGCCGCAGCCGTTGGGTTTTTATTTAACATTGAGTAAGTTGCGTATGCACCAAGTCCTGCTCCTGCAGCTTGTGCTAAAGGATTACCACTAGATCCTGGTGTTGTGGTCTGTGTTAATGAAGACTGAGAAGTAGGTCCTGCAGCATAGATATTTTTTAAGAATTCAGCTCTTTGATACGGTTCGTATGCTCTTTGTAATTCTGTCTGTCTTGTAGCATCTAATGCTTGCTGACCTAACTGTCTTTGTAAACCACCTGCAGCCATTAACTGATTAATGTCTGACTGTGCCATATTTTGTTGTTGTTGGCCTAATGCACCTAACAACTGACCACCTTGTAGTCCTATTCTTTGTTGATTCTGTGCTGCACCTAATGCAGTATTAAAACCTTGTGCCTGAGCTTGGCCCATTGCTGATAAAGTTCTTCCTTGAAGCTCTGCTTGTTGAACTCCTTCACGTCCTCCACCAAATGCACCAGACTGAATAGCTTGTGATCCTAGTTTATTTTGCATCATTTGTCCTTGTCTTCCAATTTCATTTGTAACATATTGTTGATAAGGATTTAAAAATTGTGATATCTGTGAAGCACCTACAGGAGCCATTGCTCCTTGTACTCCAGATATACCTGAACCAAGTGTTGGTTGACCCACTCCTGTAACTCCAGATTGAGTAATACCTTGTTGTTCTAAGGCACCCATACCTTGTACGTTAATTTGTGGAACGTTAACTGGTTTTTGTGCAAGTGATGAAGCTATGTCCATCAAACCAAGTTTTCTTTCCTCTATACCCGGTGCTTCTCTTATGTATTGTGTAGTAGTTGAAGGTTGGCTTCCGCCACCTCCTCCTCCGCCACCGCCAAATATACTCATTTAGTTAGCTCCTTTTGAAATTCATAATGTTTTACTTTCCAATCATATTTATCCATAATCTTTTTATATCCTGGTCTCATTAATGCAGTTACTCTTTTACAGTTATTTACTTTAGCAAATTCTTCTAATGTTTGTACTAACTTATCAGACCATAAATTCATTTTCTTTCCTGTACAAATCAAACCTTGCAACTCTTTAAAGTTAGGGTTGTCAAAAAATCTACTAGTACAACATCCAAATACTTTGTTTTCTCCATCATCATCTGTTCCAAACATGACCCATAAATGCATTATATTTTGTTTTAATAATTTTTTAATGTGTTTAGCATCTGCATATTGACCACTAAATTTTAATGCTTCTGCAATAAGAAACTCTACTAAAGGCCAAAAAGTATCTATCTCTGTTGGCTTAATAGTAAGTACTTCTACGTTAGTTTTAATTGTCTTTTCTACTTGCATCTAAAATATCCATAATTCTTTTAAAACGTTTTTGTTGTTCATAAAAAAACTCAGCACCTTTTTTTCTTTGATCTTCTTTGTCTGAAAGATTTGCACCAGCAATAATTCCCGCTCCTCTTACAGCAGCAGATCTAGATACAAATTCACCGTCAGCTAATTGAGCTAACATTGTATCTTCGTTATCATTACCCATACCAGCTCCATCTTTAACAAAACCATGAGCTCTTGTATAATTGTTAGCATCATTTTCACTGTGACTAAATTTAGAAGGTAGTGCTTGTCCGCCTGTATTAAATTTTGCAACTGAAACTATTCCACCTGTTTTCATAGCAGGCTGTTTTTCACCTAGTATTGCTTCTACTGATTGATAAGTATTTTTATCTTCTAATGTGTTGTCTGAATATGTTCCATCATCATTATATGTTCTAGTTTGAAAACCTGTAGGTCCTCCTGCAAAACCACTCTCCATAAGTTTTTGATAATTTTTATTAAAGCCTGGAGCAGCATTTGCCATATCTTCTCCACCACCCATACCACCAAGTAAAGGAAGAATTGCTGAACCTACTGCAACTTTACCTGCAGTAGTTTTTGGAATTAAATTAGATAAAATATTTGAACCACCTTCGTTACCAACTAAACCTTGCATAGTTCCTGGATCAGTCATTCCTGAAAATCCTGGAGCAGTTGCTTGACTTCCTGCAACTTGTGGAAATAAACTTTTTATTCCTGTCATAGTAGCTGTATTACCGAACTGTGCTCCTAAAGTGCTTCCCGCTAAAGTGTTAGCTCCCGTTTGACCAAAAGCTGATAGTCCACCAACACCTGCCATACCACCTAGTTGGCCCATACCACCAATTACTAAGGCATCTCTTAAAGATCTTTTAGTTGATTTTCCTCGAAGTTTTTGTACGCCAAATGTGGCTAGTGCTAGTGTAAATGGATCCATAATTTATTCTTTTAAATATGGATAATAATATCATTTTACTTAGTTAGTTTCAACTCATCAAGAAAACGACCTTCGTACTGGTGTTCTCCAACATGTATAATAGGGTCATTGACATAAGCATAACATTTTCCTCCAATGTCTTTCCAAAGCTTACAAAATGAAAAATCCTCACCCATGTATGTTTTGGTTTCAGGGTCATGTATACAGTCAAAGAAGTTCCATAAATTAGGTCTATCCACATATTCACCATTAATTACTGTCTTTTGAACTATATTTTTATCTGGATATTTCTCTATCATTTTATCAAATACACTTCTTTTAATCATCATACATCCTGTAGGACTATGTGTAACTTCCATAACACCATTATCTAATTTTATATCCTCAGTGTTTTCTACTCTCATCGGATAAGTATTTAAAAATCTATGTATATCTTTAGAGTTTTTAACTTCCCCTTCACTCCATTTTTTATAAAGTTTATCCCACATCATTGTTTTAAGAGGGTAAGGAATAGATACTAGTTCTTTATTTAAATCTAACATTTTAATTATAGAGTCTGCTCTAAAATATATATCTGAATCTATAAACAACATATGTGTACAATTAGATTCTAAAAAAGCTGAAGTACATAAATTTCTTCCTTGAGTTACTAAAGAAGATTTTAATAATGTAAATGTAATTTGTATTCTATTTTTAATACATAGCTGTTGTAATTCTAGTAATGCTTGTGTGTAATGCATGGTTACATCACTATGACAAGGTGTGCAAACCATAAGACTAATTTTTGATTTAGTATCTTTTTGTCCGGTGTCCGGTTTCCACATAGGAAGACTAGCTTTTTCGTACGATGTTACCTCAACTTCTTTTAGAGTTTGATAAGTGTCTTTATTTATTGTTTCTTTCATTTAAAGCTCCTTTCAGAAAGTTTGTCCATTCCATGCCTTTTTTCTCCCAGTTATAAAATCTTTTGTAAAACTTTTGTTGTTCTTCTAGATGTTCTTGCATAAAATCTTCATGTAAGTAACTAGCTGCTATATTAATTGCTCCCGCAGTATCTTGCGCCATTTGTTCATAATTTTTTGAATAATTAATATATACAGGCCACTCTGCACACGTTTCATACAAAGCTCCAAAATTATTAGTAATAACATGTACACCAGATGCTAAAGCTTCTAAAGCTGAAGCACAAGAAGTTTCTTCAAATATAGATGGATAGACAAACATATCATAATTAGGCATCATCTCTCTAATATATTCGTTTGGTTTATAACCAATATAATTTACATTAGGTAATTTTCTAGCTTGTTCATATAATGCTTCAAAATCTTTTTCAGTATTATCTGCAAATTCAGAACCATAAACTTTACAAGAACTATAAACATCTAGGGTTATATTTGGATTCTCAACATCTTGCATGGCTCTTAATAATACATTCAAACCTCTCCAAGGTGTACAGTGATGTACTAACTTAATAGGAGTTCCTCTTTTGTATATTTTTCTAATTGGAAAATCTTCTATACCATTTTTAATAACAACTGATTTTTCTGTAGGTATATCAAATACCATTCTAAATTTTTCATAATTCCAATGACTGTTAAATACATACCAATCATATTCATGGTGTCGTGACTTGTCTGAAAAAAAATTTTGAAGGTTAGGTTGATCCCAAGAATTTTTTTGCCAAAGTATGTTAAGTTTATCTGGATCTAAAGGAACTTTACCTGGTATTGATGTACATATCTGTACTTGGTCTAGTAATTCTTTGGAAACATGCTTTTCCAACATTTCCATTTGTAGCTCAGTGGCTCCTCTTGGTTGCATTATTTTTTTGTTTCTGCCCCCATAGTAACTTTAGTAACCTTAATCTCAAGGTCTTGTCTAAAATCATCCACAGTAGTATCAGTGTTGGGATCAGCAACATCAGCATCAAAATCATTTTTACTAGCATATATTTTACCAGTCTTTTTGTGTTTAATAATTTCTTTTGCTTCAGCTGGTATTTTTATTATATCACTCATTTTTGTCTCCGTCCCTGTCTATGATATTTTTTATTATGTTGCAACTTCTTTTTTTTATTTAAATTTTTGCAGTGTCTTCGAGGCCTTTTTTTAGGTTTATCTCTTGGTACGAAATGCGTAAATTTTTGTTTAGCCATTTTGATCGTCTCTGTTTATTTCTAATAAACTAATTGTAACGTCTGGTCCAGTAATATCTGATAACATTTTCAATATATCACTCTCTTCTAAAATTAGTATTGTAGTAATAAATTCATGACTAGCATCTGCTGCAATAGTTTTTTTGCTGTAAAAATAAGTAGATCCTGAAGTAATTTTAATTGTAACAACAGCATCTCCAGCACCTTCATTATAAACATGAATAGATTTTATTAAGGCTCTAGTATTACTTGCTGCTGTATAAACACTTTGTTCAGTATTAGTTATTAAATCTGTGTTTACTTTTTTATAAATATTAGCCATAGAACCATGTAAACCTTTCTACTTCTTGTTTCAAGTCCTCTTGATAAGAAGTATTTAACTGATTTTCAACTGTTGCAAGTGCTTGGTTAATTTGTCTAAAACCTTCTGCACTATATTCTTGAGGTGGTTCAGGAACATATACATTAATTTTAGCCATTATCTTCTTCCATCTGGATTAACATCAGCTCTGAATGTACCAAATCTCCAAGTTTCGTCAACAGCAATGTTTTGTATTTTAATATTTGCTAATCTTCCTCTAGCTCTTGTGTCTATTTTTTGTGTACTAGAAGTAATAGTAAATGGACCTAATTGAGATGAGACTCCCGAATCAACAGGAAATTCTTTTAAAAATATTGTAACAACTGCATTACCTTGTAGGTTTTTAAAATCAGGTAAAAATCTACTAACTCTTAACATATATTCACCATCTCCTTCTGTAGGTAAATCAAAATCTCCAGATTGAATATATGCAGGTATAGCAGTTTCCGTTCCATCTAAAGCTATTTTATTTGTACCAATTTCATGGCCAAAGTAAGTTGATGAACCAAAAGTATTTGTTGCTCCACTTAAATTAGAAACTGTTGGAGTTGCCGTAGACGTATATTCTGTTGCATAAGGTACATCATAAGTACTAGCATCTGCATATGAACTTCTAGCAAGTGTCATAGTAGACCAACTATTTTCTACATAATTGTATACTACAGATCTATTGTTCTGTACCGCTGGATTACCAGATGGTGTTCCTGCTGGGTATAACCAAATAATCTCATTAAATAAAGAATTATGCGAGCCATATATAATTTCGTTAGATGAATAATTTATACCTTCGTTTGATCCGGTGGTCGTAAATACAAAATCTTCAACAAGTGACGGAAGTAATTTAACAGTACCATCAAATACAAAAAAACCTCCACCGGCACCCATCCAAAATACTTTACCGTCCGCATATACAGTTGAGTGTTGTCCAATGCATCCACAGTTAGAACCCACTTGTCTTATTGAAAAAGTAAATGGCGGTCCTACAAACTGCATGGTATAAGCTGCTTGGTCAGTTAAAATTAAATTATAATCCTTACCTGATACTGCTGCAACAATTTTATTACCAGTATCCAATCTAAATGTACCTGCAGTATTAATAGATGTAGGTTGATATACACTAAAATTTTCTTGATCACTAAATCTAATAAACATAGGATCTTGAGTTGTTGAATTTCCAATAGTTGTTTCAGTTCCAAAATGAACAACATGTCTATCTCTATCTGAAGTAATTGTTAATCTTGTTGCTGTTGGAGCACCTGACATAATCACTGCTCTTTGTTCTAATGGGTTTGAAACACCTGGATTCCAAACAAAAGTTTTACCGTCTTTAACAGTTGCAATTAATTGTTCTCCAAAATTATCTAAAGACCAACTACCTGGATCTAGTACAACAGAAGAACTAGTTGTAGCAGATCCCCAAGTTCCTCTGCTCCATGTACTTGTGCCCCAACCGTAACCATATGTTTGTATTGTTGGTCCTATTTCTTCGTAAGGATTAATACTTGCAGATCCTGCTGCAGTCATACCCGTACCAGATTCATTTGTTTTCATCTGTATTGTAAAGCTGTTTGAGTTAGGTGCTGTTAAAACTTCATATGTAAAATTTTGAAAATTAGCTACAGTAAAACCTGTAGCTCCACCACCTGGTAAAGTCACAGAAGTGAATGTTATATATTCTCCTATATCTAAAGCATGACTTGTTTTATTAACAGTAACAATATTTTGGTTTTGTGTAGATGTAAAAGTTGCTCCTGTTAAAGCTGTTGCTAAAGGAGTTACATCATAAAATTTATCTTCAAAGTAAATATATAAAGCTTTAGAAGTACCAAGTGCTGCATATCTATTTCCTTCTAAATCTGTCCAAGTGTGTTGAGCACGTGTGGGTCCTGAAATAGTTTCTTGACCAATAGCCGTAAAACCACCTATTTTTTCTGGTTGTCCATATCTAAATCTAACAAAATCTCCATCAATCCATTGGCCTTCTGCTCCTGATGGAGTATCTGCTTTATTAATCCCTGGTACTATTTTTACATTAGCTAATGGCATAATGTTATTTTACATCATTTTATAGCTTCTTCCAAGTAGATGGAGAAGGTATATTATGTTCAGATTTTACACCCTCTTTCATAGTTAGCATTATATCACCCGATATAGATATTCTTGGTACATTTTTTGTATTTTTTCCAGTCTCATGAAACATCATTGATGGAAATATAATTACATTACCTGTCTCTGCAGGATACTCAGCTTTACCATAATTACTTTGATCCCATTCTGTAAAATATGGATCTCTTTTCGGTATAGTTAATCCAACCTTATGTGCATCATCATCTAATAAAAACAGGTTACCTTGTTCGTGAGCTTGTGGGTAATAGACAAAACTAAAGTGACTACTCATATGTCTATGATAAGATATAAATTGTTCTTTAGTTGATAGTGTAGCCCAGGATTTTGTTATATAAATTTCAAATAAATCTAAATTATATTTTTGTGCAGATAAACAACCTTGTATTACTTTAGATAACTCAATATATAATTCTTTAAATCTTTTATCTTTATGTAAGTTATCATCAATAGATTGTAACTCTTTTGGTTTAATGTCTGTTGTTGTAGAATATTGAGAATTGGTTGGAGTAATATCCTTAAGTATTATAGGTACAA
>TARA_R110001606_G_scaffold314010_2_pt1 | contig 30646 bp, 27 predicted proteins | sample TARA_R110001606 | Tara Oceans TARA_R110001606 (sample SAMEA4398315) | marine metagenome | biome: Polar Biome; feature: [SRF] surface water layer (ENVO:00010504); material: water (ENVO:00002006), including particulate matter (ENVO:01000060) such as... | depth 5 m
TGCCGATTACGGCCTGGTCGCGGATCTGTTTGAAGCAGTACCGCAACTTGAAGAAGAGCTGAAGAAAGTTCTGTAACTTTCTGTCAGGCAACAAAAAAGGCACCTTCGGGTGTCTTTTTTGTTGCAGAGTCTTAAACTGTTGAAGCAAACCCGCATGCCTTTTGTTCTATCGGATATATTGCAATGACCATCAGTCCGTTTGAAGCTCTTGCTTGCCCACTCGACGGTTCTGCGCTGCAGATCTCTGGCAGGAGTTGGCGCTGCGCTAACGGCCACAGTTTCGACATTGCCCGCCAGGGTTATATTCACCTGCTGCCTGTGCAAAATAAGCGCTCCAAAGATCCGGGCGACAACAAGGAAATGGTGGCGGCGCGCCAGCGCTTTTTGAGTTCGGGGTTTTATCAACCCCTGGCAGACGCTATGAGCCGCGCAGTGTTCCACGAAGAATTCAATGAATCCTCCATAAACTGCCTGGATGCGGGGTGCGGGGAGGGGTATTACATGCGCCAACTCGCTCACAGCACACCCGAAATAATAGATCTTGCCCTGATGGGGCTGGATATATCCAAATGGGCCGTATTATCAGCCGCTAAACAGGACAAGAGCTCCTCCTGGGTTGTCGGGAGTAACGCCAACCTGCCTGTGCTGCCGGAAACACTGGATCGCATTCTGTGCCTGTTTGGCTTCCCGGTGTATCCGGAGTTCGCACGAGTGCTGAAATCAGGTGGGGAGATCGTCCAGATGGATGCCGGGGTAGACCATCTTCGTGAGCTTCGGGAAATCATTTATCCGGAACTGCGGGCGCCACGGCCAGATCAGAAGGCGATGCCCGAAGGGTTCACGAACCTCGATACATCCGTTATTCGCTACACCCTGGCGCTGCCCGACAAGGGCTCCATCGCCGATCTGCTGGCCATGACGCCGCATCTTTATCGCGCCAATGCGGACGGCTTGGCGCGCGCAGCAGAACTTGAATCACTTACCGTTACCGTTGATGTCATACTCAGGCGCATCAGAAAGAACTGACAAGCGGTTTGGATCGGTGTTTATCAGTGTGCCTGATAGACCAGGCTGTGCGATTGGCCGTGACGACGTCGACCAGGTTGTCAGCGTGAAGTTAGAACCCGGGTGCAAAGCTGTTAAGATCAGATCATTACGACTTCTCTGCGCTCTCCAACGTGCGCTGATTCAAAATCGATATTCCTTAGACCGAAGGACAGGCAATGACTAAACCAACAGATACAACCTACGATCTGGTTGTCTTCGGAGCTACCAGTTTCGTTGGCCAGATACTTACGCAATATTTGTTCGATTCATACGGTGTTGCAGGTGAGGTCAAGTGGGCCATCGCCGGGCGTTCTGAATCCAAGCTCAGCGAGCTTAAGTCCGGTTTGGGGAGCAATGCAGGTGAACTGCCGGTCATTCTGGCAGATGCCACTGACGACCGTGCACTGAAGGCTATGTGTGAGCAAACTCGCGTAGTTATCTCTACAGTTGGACCCTACGCCTTGTATGGCGAGCCTCTTGTTAAAGCCTGCGTAGAGACGGGCACCGACTACTGCGATCTGACCGGAGAAGTGCAGTGGATTCGCCGCATGGTGGATCGCTATGAGGACCAGGCAAAAAAATCGGGAGCAAGAATTGTGCATTGCTGCGGTTTTGACTCCATTCCGTCGGATATGGGCGTGTGGTTCCTGCAGCAACAGGCTGAAAAAACATTCGGTGAGCCCTGCCTTGATGTGCGCATGCGGGTGAAAGTCGTGAAAGGCGGTCTTTCCGGTGGCACCGTTGCTTCAATGATGAACGTAGCCAAAGAAGCCGCAGCAGATCCGAAACTGCGCAAAGAGCTGGCCAACCCGTTCTCTATCTGCCCGCCGGAGCACCGTTCAACAGTGCGTCAGCCAAGCCTGAAAGGGGCAGAGTTCGACAAAACATTTAACGTGTGGCTGGCGCCGTTTGTAATGGGCGCAATCAACACCCGCATCGTACACCGTTCTAACGCCATGCAAAGCGCTCGTTACGGCAAGGAATTTACCTACGACGAAGCCATGATGACGGGCAGTGGAACCAAAGGGCGCCTGACGGCTTACGGTATTATCGCTGCGCTGGCAGGTTTTTTCACGGCATCTGCTATCAAACCTTCGCGCTGGCTGGTTGAAAAGTTTGTACCCCAGCCAGGTGAGGGCCCGACCCCGGAAGCCCAGAAGGCCGGGTTCTACGATCTGCGCTTTGTAGGGCGCACCCAGGATGGCAAAACCATGATCACGAAAGTGACCGGTGATGCGGACCCGGGCTACGGCTCCACCAGCAAGATGCTTGGCGAGGCCGGCATGTGCCTGGCGTTCGATATCCCGGCTGATCAAGCTGGTGGTTTCTGGACTCCTGCATCAGTGCTGAACGACAAGTTGCTGGAGCGACTGACCAGCAAAGCAGGTCTGACGTTTGAGGTGGTTGAAACCCGCTAACAGTGGCGTTTTAAACCCCCAAATGAATCACACGGTCGGTGCACGGCAGGGCATCCGGACCGTGTGCCAGGCTGATGACTGTTCTGCCTTCAAGCCAGGCATCAATTTGCCGGGTAATCCTTTCTCTTGTGACCTTATCCACTCCGGTAAACGGTTCGTCCAGAATCAATAGCGGGGCAGGGCTCATAAGTACCCGGGCAAGGGCAACACGTCGCGCCTCGCCGCCGGAAAGCCGGCTACCGGAACTCCCCAGCCAGGTATCGAGTTGATCAACCTCTGAACGAAACCGTTCAGCCAGGTCAACCATTTCCAGAATACGCCAAAGTTCCGCTTCGGTTGCATCGGGTGAACCCAATAACAGATTGGCCCGCAAGGTATCTTCGAACAGCACGGTTTTCTGTGTGAGATAGGCACAGGGTACGCTGGCGCAGGCCCCACCTGAAGGAATCAAAAGTCCCGAGAAAACATCAGCCAGGGACGATTTTCCACTCCCGGAATGCCCCAGGATACCCACTCGTTCGCCTGTTTTTATCTGCAAATCAAAGTGCGTGAAAAGCGGCGCGTTTTCCGGGTATTTTACCGTTAGATCGTTCGCTATCAGGGCACCGCCCTCAGGCAGGGCAATGATTTCTGCTGCAACCCTGGAATCATCTTCCCTGCAATCCCGATTCAGGCGTGCGGCAGAAGCTTGTGTAGCACCCAGCTTACCAAAAGCTTCCGGCAGCATGCCGTAGGCTTCAGCGAGCCCAAGCAGCGCAATAGGCAGTAACACCAGAACCGGGCCGGAAATCACGCCCGAGCGAAACAAAGCAAAACCGCTCCAGAGCGCAAACACTGCAGCCAGGTTAATCAGTAAATTCGAACCGGCCTGGTGCCAGCCAACGCGGGAATCTGCCTTTACCTGCCCGGATGAGGATTGGTGCGCCTGACGCAGAAGCCATGCACCGTGTTTGCCGGTACGACCAGCGGCGGTCAGTTCAGCAAAGCCCTCCAGGTGTTCAATAACTGCGGTACGCAGCGATTCTTGCTGATCACTCTGGCGCGACGTGATCTTTGCGGTACGCAGGTAGACAGCCAGCGTCGCCAACAGAAATGCGACGCCAAGTATCAGCGCGATTCCGATCGCGATCACACTATCAAAAAGTACCGCTGCCAGAACCATTATGAGCAGGGTGACAAAAGCGGCAAGCGCAGCGGGAGCGATCAGGCGCAAGTACAGTGTATCCAGCGCGTCAACATCGTTGGTCAGCCGGGACAGCCACTGCGCGCCGGTTAGCTCGCGCCTTCGACCACGGTCGGCAGAGGCCAGTTTGCGAAACAGTGCGACACGAATATCGGTTAAGAGCCTTAACACCGTATCGTGGTTATACAGCCGCTCCAGATAACGGGAAACCGTACGCGAAACTGCAAAAAACCGTATACCGCCGCCAGGTACATACAAGTTGATGGTGGCCGGCAGGCTGGCCGCAAGCAGAAGGCCAACCAGTGCCGTTTCAGTGATAAACCAGCCAGAGAGCGCCAACAGCCCGAGACCCGAGAGCAGGGCAGCCAACATCAGCAAGGCGCCGATTAAAAGCCTTCCAGGGCGTGCATAGATCAGCTTTAGCCAGGGTTTCAGCTCAGACATCTGTCACCTCCCCGCCAGAGACCAAAAGTACCCGGTTGGCAAGAACCAGAAGCGCGTGGTGATGGGTGCAGAAAATCAGTGTTTTGCCTGCCAGCGCCAGCTTGTGCAGCGCCTCCAGCACAAAGATCTCACTGTCGCTGTCGAGCCCGGCTGTGGGTTCATCGAGAAGGATAACGTCGTAATCCGCGACGAAAATTCTCGCCAGGCTCAGGCGTCGTGCCTGGCCTCCGGAAAGACCCTGGCCATCCTCTGAAACCTTGCTGAAAATACCTTCCTCGCGGCTATCCAGCAAAGGGCCAAGACCCACGTTACGCAGCGCGGTTTCAATAGCCACATCGGATACATCCGGGCTGGTGAGCCGAAGGTTATCGGCCCAGGTTCCGTGAACGAGAAAACCACTCTGGCCAAGCCAGCCAAAGGCGAAGCTTCCCGCCTGTTTACCAAACAGACCGATGTCGCCGTTATCCGGCGTAAGAAAACCCGCCAGAAGATGCAAGAGGGTGGACTTGCCACTCCCGGAAGGGCCAGTGAGAGCAATAACCTCACCTTTACCGATGGTCAGCGAGACATCACTGAGGATTGGGTGGTCTGCGCGCAGTGCAAGCGATACAGAATTCAGTTCAATCAACTCGCGGCGCGTAACCTGGTTGCTGACTGAAGGCCTATAGTCGACTGTGTCTTCGTTGCCGCCCGCCAAGGGATTGGGTGCTGGTTTATCACCTAGCCTTGCCAGAATCTCTGCACCAGCGCCGAGAGCGGCCGCGCGGTCATGATAGTACTGGGAAAGCGTGCGCAACGGCTGAAAGAACTCTGGTGCAAGCAGCAGAATCAACAGGCCGGAGAACAGCGTTAGATCCGAGGATGGCCCATAGGTGATATACCCCAGAAGACCAAAGCCGATGTAAATGGCAATGACTGCGATGGCCACTGATGCGAAAAACTCCAGAACCGCTGATGATAAAAACGCAACACGAAGCGTTTTCAGCGTAATCCTGCGGTAGTGATCTGACCTCTGTTGAATCAATTCTGCAGCGCTGTCAGTTTGCCCGAACAGCTGTAACGTGGTCAGCCCTCGAACCTTATCCAGGAACTGGCCAGACAGCCGGCTGATAATCTCGAAATGCTGCTGGTTAAGCTTCTCAGCTCCCATTCCCACAAGCGCCATAAAAAGGGGAATCAGTGGGGCAGAAAGTAGCAGGAAAATTCCAGCGAGCCAGTCCAGATAGAACACAAGGGCCAGAATCATCAAAGGCACAATAAGAGACAGCGTCATCTGCGGAAGGAAGCGGGAAAAGTAGCCGTGCAGGGCATCAACGTGGTCAATCCACTCCCGCGCCAGACTGCCGGCAGACGTTTGCCCCAGTACGAGGGGGCCGCTGTTGCGCCAGTGCCGGTGAATCTGCCGGCGTGCGGTGCGACGCACCTGTTCACTGCATCTTGCTGCGAGGTGGGTCTGGATGCCTTGGGCAACGGCACGAGAAACGATTGCCAGAACAAGGCCGGCAAAAAGAGGCGCCAGCACTGCGGCTGACGCTTTCTCAATGACACCAAGATGAACAATCCGGGCCAGAAATATCATCTGGACGATGGTAGCGACGCCAGCGAGGGTGCCGGCAGCAACCGAGCCCTGAATCCAGCGCCGGTTTCCGCTGGCAAGCCCCGAGAGCCAACGCTTTACAGCACTGCTCTCGACCTGCATTTCGGTCACTTAGTGATAACCCTCGCCGGCACGTACCTTGCCCCGGAATACCCAATAGGTCCAGGCTGTGTAAGCCAGCACAAAAGGAATCACAATCACCAGGCCTATCAGCAGGAACATCTGCGAGTTGTAAGCCGAGGCGGCATCCCACACGGTATAATCAGGCGGCACCAGGTATGGCCAGCGACTGACAATAAGCCCCAGATAGGTGGTTATAAACAGCCCCATGGTGGCTACAAAAGGCATGCCTTCCTTCCTTTTGCGAACAGTCCGAAAAATCTGGAAAGCACACAGCAGAGTCAGTATTGGCAGCACCCAGATTACACTCAGGTTGCTGAACCAGCGGTCACGCACCATATCGTCAATGAACGGAGTCCATACGCTGATAATACCGAAGACCACCAGCACCGCTGCGAGCAGGGGCAGGGTGATCTTGTAAGCCCATTCCTGTAGCCGGCCTTCGGTCTTCAGGATCAGCCAGGTAGAGCCCAGCAAAGCGTAACCCGCAATCAGCCCGAGACCCGTCAGCACCGTAAAGGGTGTGAGCCAGTCCAGAGCGCCGCCGGTGAACACGCCATTAGCGGTCTCATAACCCTGAATGTAGGTGCCCACGACCACACCCTGTGCAAACGCCGCAAGAGTGGAACCTCCGGCGAACGCCCAATTCCATAGATAACGGGAGCTGCGCGCCTTAAAGCGGAACTCGAACGCAATGCCACGGAAAATCAGACCGGACAGCATCAGAAACACACCAATGTATAGCGCCGGCAACAAAATGCTGTAGACCAGAGGAAATGCCCCCAAGAGCCCGGCACCGCCGAGCACCAGCCAGGTTTCGTTGCCGTCCCATACGGGCGCAACCGAGTTCATCATCGTATCCCTATCCTGCTCCGACGGAGCGAAAGGGAACAGGATTCCCACGCCCAGATCGAAGCCGTCCATCAACACATACATGATAACGCCAAAACCGATGATAAATGCCCAGATCAAAACAAGATCAAACTGTTCCATAATCAGTGATCTCCCTGATTGGCTGGATTGGGTTTTGAGCCTTCACGCACTTCAAAGGGCACGTGACTGGCAGAGAGGGGCCGCTTCGGCCGCTCGGCCTGATCCGGCTCCTCGTCATAATCATCCTCAAGCCCTACGTAGAGCACGCGCATCAGGTAATAGACGCCCGCTGAGAACACCAGAGAGTAAACCACCACGTAACCAACCAGTGTGAACAGTGCCATGCCGCCGGTGAGCGACGGTGTTACCGCTTCAGCTTGAGTCATCATGCCGTACACTAGCCACGGAGCACGACCAATCTCGGTCACAAACCAGCCGGCGAGCACCGCAATGAAAGGCGTAACACTCATAAAACGCATGCCCTGAAGAAACCAGCGAGTGCGCCAGAAACGATCACCTGCCCGCAAAACCAATCCTGTTAACGCGAACAGGATCATCAGCAATCCGAGGCCGACCATAACGCGGAACGACCAGAACACAATGGCAACAGGTGGCTGTTCTTCTACAGAAACCTCCTCAAGGCCTGGCACCTTGCCATTCCAGTCGTGAGTCAGAATAAGACTGGCGAGACCGGGAATACCGATTTCAAATAAGTTGCTCTGGCTTTCTTTATCCGGAATGGCAAACAGTAGCAGGGGAACATTCGGCGAGGTTTCCCAGTTGCCTTCCATTGCGGCGACTTTCATGGGCTGATGCTCAAGGGTATTGAGCCCGTGGAAATCACCAATAACCGCCTGCGTGGGGGCAAGAAACAAGAGTAACCACAGACACATCGAGAGTGCCTTGCGGTTCGCTTCTACTTCACGCCCTTTCAGCAGATACCAGGCGCTGACGCCTGCGACGACGAAGCCGCCAGTAAGGAAAGAGGCCGTAACCATGTGAGCAAAACGGTACTTGAAGGACGGGTTAAAGATTGCCTCGCTCCAGGAAGTTACGAAGAACATCCCGTCCCGCAGTTCGGTGCCAGCAGGGGTGTGCATCCAACTGTTCGCTGAAAGAATCCAGAACGAAGAAATGAAAGTACCGGTCGCGACCATAACCGCCGCAAACAGGTGAACACCCGCCGGAACACGATCCCGACCGAACAGCAATACGCCGAGGAAGGCTGCTTCGAGGAAGAAGGCAGTAATTACCTCATAGCTCAGCATTGGGCCGAGAAAGTTAGCGGAAGCCTGAGCAAAGTTACTCCAGTTGGTTCCAAACTGGAACGACATCACAATACCGGATACAACACCCATTCCGAAAACCACGGCAAATACCTTGGTCCAGAATGAGGACAACGTCATCCAAACCGGATTCCTCGTTTTAAACGAAAGCCCTTCAAGTACGGCTATGTACGAAGCAAGACCGATGGTAAACACTGGGAAAATGGCGTGAAATGACACGACAAACGCGAACTGGATTCGCGATAGGATGAGAGGATCTAGTTCCATAGGAACGCTCCGGTAATGTTAACGTCACAATAAACGAGCTAAGAAAACCCGTTCAGCCACTGCCTTAGCTTTAATTGTTATATTGTTATTACCGACAGATAAAGTGCATGCTACTGGATATGGTAGCAAAATCGATAGGGCAGATTGTCGCACCCATTGATTTAAAACAATTATGGTGAAAAGCATGAGCTTTTACGAAGAACGAATCCTGCCACACATCATAGATCGCGCCTGCTCAATGGGCCAGGTTATGAAGTTGCGCAGCCAACTTGTGCCATTGGCAAAAGGCCGCGTGCTTGAGGTGGGAATGGGCTCGGGTATTAATCTGGAGTTCTACAATCCGGACACCGTTGAGATCGTCTACGGGTTGGAACCTTCTGAGGGGATGCGACGCAAAGCGTTACCAAACCTGAAGCGCTCGCCAATACGCGTAGAGTGGCTGAGCCTGCCGGGCGAGCAAATCCCTCTGGATGACAACAGCGTGGATACCATTTTGCTTACCTTCACCCTGTGCACCATACCCGACTGGAACACTGCGCTTCGGCAAATGAAGCGGGTACTGAAGCCCGGAGGGGAGCTTCTGTTTCTGGAACACGGCGAAGCACCCCATGAAAACACCCGCAAATGGCAACACCGGATTACACCTGGCTGGAAAAAGCTCGCCGGTGGTTGCCACCTGAACCGCCGTATCGCAGACCTGATCCGACACGCAGGATTTGAGCTAACGGAACTGGAAAATTTTTACATGCCCAGCGCACCGAAAATAGCCGGCTATATTTATAAGGGGATCGCACGGAAACCCTACTAACCATTCAGCCTGGACATGAAAAACCAAGCGTGAAGAAGCGATGAAAACGCGCCATCACTAACACCCGACGGAATTTCGAATTGCGTTATTACCCATGGCCTTATACAATTCTGGCCCTCAAAACCTCCCCGAATGCTCCGGTGGTGGAATTGGTAGACACAAGAGACTTAAAATCTCTCGACCTCACGGTCGTGCCGGTTCGATTCCGGCCCGGAGCACCATATTTTCGGTAACTACTCCCTGATAACCTTCTTTACCGAATCCGCTTTTGAAGAAGTGGAACCAACCTTTCTCCAGACTTCATATTCTTCGCCGTTGAGCCAGGTGACGCCTATGTGTTCTTCTCAGTTTTCAAAGTCTGCACTTCTATAGCTTTCACCTCCGCAGCCACCCGCACCAACGGTAAACTCGCATACTCTCAAAATAATTTACTCTCCGTCATAGTCTAGAGGCTTCTGACCGCGCCCGCTGTTAGTGCAGGTTATGATCAGCGGCTTACTTTGGGATCCAAGGGTTTGCGGCTGAGAATTGGCGTTCCCTGCTGCCGAATAATAGGTTCAATATCGCGGTGCAGGGCGCGGTAGTGATAAAACGGAACCCTGGGGAAGAGTTGATGAACTGAATGCAGGTTCTTAGCACCGGTCACTGCTCTCACTCAAGGCTTATCCTGCTCTGGCAGCGGCTGAATACTATTGATGTCCCCGGTAGGCACCGCAGGCTCATCTTTAATAATCACGTAGATTCCACCCGCAATTATCGCTACCGCAACAATCGCTCTGAGTAGGTTGGAGTTAAACATTGGAACCTCCTGCTGCTGGATTCGTTAGTTCTTATACAGAGCCTATGGACTCAGCCCCGTTATAACAACCCACCTCTGGGCGTTCTACAAAAGTCGCTTCGACAGCCAGGGCATCCTGTCCGATACTGAGTGCTTGTTGATAGCCCCCGGTTTCCGGAGATACGAGATAGTTAATTATGACAGACCTGCTAACACGAAATACCGACGAGCGCGGCATTACCACACTCACACTGAATCAGCCTGATCGGCGTAACAGCCTTTCCATGGGCATGCTTAATGCGTTGTCTGAGGCGCTGGCGGATATTGCAACGGACGACGCCACGAGGGTTGTGGTTCTTACTGCAGCGGGCAAGGTGTTTTGTGCGGGGCACGACCTCAAAGAGATCCGTGATCAGCTTGATAGCCAGGAGTTTCAGTTGGCACTGTTTAACCGGTGCAGTGAGGTAATGCAGCAAATTGTGAATCTTCCGAAGCCGATGATTGCCAGGGTAGCCGGTGTCGCAACAGCGGCGGGGTGTCAGTTGGTGGCAAGTTGCGATCTTGCTGTAGCAGCGGATTCTGCGCGTTTCGCAACTCCAGGCGTAAATATCGGCCTGTTCTGCTCAACGCCAATGGTGGCGCTGTCCCGTAATGTGTCTCGCAAGCATGCGATGGAAATGTTGCTCACTGGTGAGATGATCAGCGCCACTCGTGCGGAGCAGCTTGGTTTGGTAAACAGGGTCGTTGATGAGTCGTTGCTGGACGAGACGGTCTACACAATGGCTCGCACGATTGCTGAGAAATCCGGGCATACGCTGAAGATCGGTAAGGGCGCGTTCTATAAGCAGTTGGAAATGCCACTGGCGGGCGCTTATGAATATACGGCCAAAGTGATGGCAGAAAACCTGCGAGCAGACGATGCGCGGGAGGGTATCTGTGCGTTTCTGGATAAGCGCCAACCGGAATGGAAGGACAGCTAACGGGCTTTACAGTTCTGTTGCCCTGGCTTGAGGCGGTCTCCGGAAGCAATTCCGTGCATCTCGAAAAAACCGGCATTCATCTCCACGGCAGAGACAAACTCAACACCTGCCGGATAGCTCGGGCACCTGGCGCCATTGGATGATGTACACGGCTTCATCTGGCGAATGTTGCCGATTACACCGTTCTCATCCAGGTAAGCAATATCAAGCGGGATGAGTGTCTGGTACATCCAGAAGCCATGATCCGGACGTTGCTGGTCCTGGTACTGAAACAGCATGCCTGAATTGGCCGCGAGGAATTTTCTGCCCATCAACCCTTTCTGTCTTTCCTTCGGAGCCTTTGCGAGCTCAAGGCTGACATCGACTGCGCCGGATCCGGTCACGAAGCACCCTGTGACAACCGGCAATCCGGCTGCCGGCTCTTCGGCCCCAGTGCCAGCAGAACATCCTGCCAGCAACGCCATAAAACAGGGCAGGGTGCAACGGGCCCACATCAGGTGCGCAACCTGTAGCCGGTTTTGAATATCCACCAGATTCCGCCCATGCAAGCCACCAGGAACAGTAGGGTCATACCCACGCTAATTCCCACGTGCACATCCGAAACGCCATAAAATGCCCAGCGAAATCCACTGATCAGGTACACCACCGGGTTGAAAAGGCTGATGGTTTGCCAGATTTCCGGGAGCATATCGATGGAATAGAAAGTACCGCCGAGAAAAGTCAGTGGGGTCACAATCATCATGGGCACAATCTGAAGCTTTTCGAAGCCGTCGGCCCATATACCGATGATGAATCCGAACATGCTGAAGGTTACGGCGGTCAGTACAAGAAAGGACAGCATCCAGAACGGGTGCAGAACGCTGTAATCCACAAACAGTCTTGCAGTGGCCAGGATGATCAGGCCCAGTATTACGGACTTGGTGGCCGCAGCGCCTACATAGCCTAGTACCACCTCAACGTAGGACACTGGCGCGGAAAGCACTTCGTAAATCGTGCCGGAGAATTTCGGCATATAGATGCCAAAAGAAGCGTTGGAGATGCTTTGCATCAACAGGGAAAGCATCACCAACCCGGGAATGATGTATGCGGCGTATTCGATGCTATCGATATTGCCCATGCGCGAGCCAATGGCCGACCCGAAAACAATAAAATACAGGCAAGTAGAGATAACGGGCGAGAGCACGCTTTGCATAAGAGTGCGGCGCATGCGCGACATTTCAAAATTGTAGATGGCTTTTACACCGTAAAAATTCATGCGTTTCTCCAGTTAGCCCGCGGCTTGTTCATGCACCAGGCCGACAAAAATCTCTTCCAGGGAACTCTCCCGGGTGCGCAGATCACGGTATTCAATACCAATATCCCCGAGGGTGCGCAGCAAACGGGCCACGCCGGCCTGTTCCTGCTGGGAATCGAACGTGTAGATCAGCTCGTAGCCATCTTCGGAAAGTTCCACGGGCTCCAGGATGAGTTCTCCGGGCACTTTGTCGAGTTTGTTTTGCAGTTGCAGGCGAAGCTCTTTCTTACCCAGTTTGCTCATCAGCTGATCTTTATCTTCCACCAGAATGATCTCGCCCTGGCGAATAACCCCGATACGATCCGCCATTTCTTCGGCTTCTTCGATGTAGTGAGTCGTAAGAATGATGGTTACGCCGTCTTCCCGTAGCTTACGGACCATCTCCCACATATCCCGGCGCAGCTCTACGTCGACGCCTGCGGTGGGCTCGTCCAGGAACAGTATCCGGGGTTCATGAGAGAGCGCCTTGGCGATCATCAGCCGGCGTTTCATACCGCCCGAAAGGGTCATGATGCGATTATTGCGTTTGTCCCACAGAGACAGATCCCTGAGCACCTTTTCAATGTGTGCGGGATTGGGCGCTTTACCGAACAGACCCCGGCTGAAAGACACGGCGTTCCAGACAGTTTCAAACGAATCGGTATTCAGCTCCTGTGGCACCAAACCGATGGTCCCACGGGCTTTTCGGTAGTCTTTTACGATGTCGTAGCCAGCCGCTCTGACTTCACCGGAAGACAAGTTGGTGATGCCGCAAATGATGCTGATCATCGTGGTTTTGCCTGCCCCGTTCGGGCCAAGCAGGGCAAAAATCTCGCCCCGGTTTATTTCCAGATTGATATTTTTGAGGGCCTGGAAGCCGCCCTCATAAACCTTGTTGAGGTTCTTGACAGAAATATCCGGTTGCACGGGTGTATCCTGTTCCTGAAAGTGGGTCGGATATGAAAGCGCAGCATTTTCTCATGTCTGGCGCCGGTTTAGAAATTTGCCTTGAGGTCGATAGTGTCCATAATGCCTCATCGGTTTCAACTGGGCGTGGGTATGTTACGAGCAATAGTGGTGGCAGGTATCATTGTGGGGGTAATTTCAGTGGTTTTGTTGGGCTCACAATGGCTGCAAACCGCAGATTCAGACGCCTCTGGTAATGACTATCCCGTTTGTGATCTTCTGGCAGGACCCTGTGAGTGGCAAACGGAAACCGGGCTCTGGAAGGTGGATCTGAACGTTATGGTCAACGGGGAGCAGGGCACAGAATACCTGCTAAGCGTTCACGCACCTAAAGCACCGGAGCGGTTTCTGGCGGTACTGCGGGGTGAGTCCATGTATATGGGGGAGTATCCAGTACCACTACGACGGGAAGATGATGGCCGGTATTCCGCGCACTTTGCTGCTCCACTTTGCACAACTGGCTCCGAGATGGTCTGGCGCATAGACCTTCAACGAGGCCAACAGCCACTTTCAGAAACGGTCCCACTGAAGCTCATCTTCAAGGCAAGGGATCACTAAAGCTGGCGGGAAGGTGTAGAATCCTGCTGGACTTGAAGCCAACTTCAGAGAAATCGTGATGGATTACGGGGAAAGTGTACAAAAAGTGCTTTTGCGAAAAATCCGAAAAGCGGAACAGGATCTTCTTCAATTAAAGCTGGACTACTGCCGGTTTGTTTTCGGCCTTACTCACCGGGCCAGAGTTATTTCAGGCGGCATTACATATCTGGTTCTGTCTGTTGATGTGGAGTCCATGGCAACCACAGAAGAGGGCAGGTTCACACGCCCGAGGGTCGCTGGAGTTTCTGCAGACACGCCGGATGGAGCAGAGGCGATTGAGCTTGGAACTGATTGGGTGTTGGAGCAAAGTCGCAAAGATTGATGAGAGCACTCTCAATGGCACTCTCAATAGCACCCTCGATAGCACTTCTGATAGTTGTTTGGGTTTTGTATCCTCAAAGGAAGCTTGATGGGCGTTATTCTTTTACTCCACACACTTCTGGTCCTTTTATTCACGATCCGGATTCTTCTCCGCGATGACCTTTCGCCTCCGGGAAGACTGGCGTGGTTCGTCGTACTTAACCTTTTGCCCTATTTCGGTAGTGCAATGTATTTCCTCTTTGGCGAAACGGACCTTGGCGACCGTGCGGATAAGCGACACAAAGAAATCTTCGAAGAAATAAGAGCCAAAGCCTCCTGGTTTATGGGCGAGGCGACCAACACAGAGAAACTGATCGACCCGGTTTACCTCTCGGCATTCCAGTATGCGGGTTCGATTAATGGCTTTCATCCATCCATGGGAAATGCCGCCGAACTGATGGCTGACGGCGACGAAACCCTTACCCGGATGGTTGCCGACATTGATGCCGCCATTGATCATGTGCACGTGCTGTATTACATATGGATTGATGACAATACCGGCCATGCCATCGCCGAAGCACTGATCCGCGCAGCCCACAGAGGCGTTACATGCCGCGCTATGGCGGATGGCCTGGGGTCACGTGCGATGATTAACTCCGCGCTCTGGCAGCGTATGAGAGGGGCAGGCGTCCATCTTGCTGTAGCTCTGTCGCTGAAGCACCCGATCCGCACCATTCTGACCAGCCGGCTGGATCTTCGTAACCACCGCAAGATCACGGTGATTGATTCACGCGTCACCTATTGCGGCAGCCGAAATTCTGCCGATCCGGAATTTCTGGTTAAAGCGAAATACGCACCCTGGGTAGACATCATGCTCCGCTTTACGGGGCCGGTGGTGGTTCAGAACCAGTTGCTGTTTGCCAGCGACTGGATGCAGGCAACCAATGAAGCCCTGGATGGCATTGCGTTAGCTCGCGGGCCCACCGATGGAGGATTCCCGGCACAGGTCATGGGCGTTGGGCCTACGGAGCGCCACGGAGCCACACCACAACTCTTTGCCAACCTGATCGCCTGTGCCCAGGACAGACTGACACTAACCACACCATACTTCGTGCCTGATGCAACGGTTCTGGAAGCACTGTGCGCAACCGCCTACCGGGGCGTGTCGGTTTCGTTGATATTTCCCAAGGTAAATGACAGCTTGATTGTCGCCGCTGCCAGCCGCAGTTATTACCACCGACTACTTGATGCAGGCTGCACCATCCATGAGTTCAAGGGCGGACTCCTTCATGCCAAAATCCTCACGATCGATGGAAAGATCAGTCTGATCGGGTCTTCAAATCTCGATTTGCGCAGTTTTGATCTGAATTATGAAAACAACATCCTTCTGCAAGACGAGGCCACGACCCTGGCAATTGAAGAACGGCAGCAGACTTACGTCAGCCGCTCTGAAGTGGTCGGCTTACCCACGGTTCTTGCGTGGCACTACCACAAAAGAATATGGCACAACGTTATTGCGACCATTGGCCCGGTTCTTTAAAGCCAAGGCCTCCGGGAACGGGTTTCAGCAGGTTGGCATCGTTTGCAGAGCAAGCTTGCGCCGGATGTATCGACCAAGCGTATCAACGCCAATGTTGAGCAGGGCGGTTACCAGGATCAACACCATGGCGCGATCAAACCGGATGTTCTGTATGGCGCTGTCGACATAGAACCCCAGCGTGTAGATGCCCAGAATCCCCAGAATGGCCGTTTCCCGCATGATGATTTCCCAGCGATAGAACAGAAACGCCAGAAACGAGCGGTAAACACGAGGCACCAACTCCCAGCTATACCGGTTAAATCCGGTTGCCGCATCGGCCCGGAGCTTGATGGAATTGGTTTGTCGGCCAATCAGGTGGCCGATAATGCCACCATTGTGTAGCGCCAGTGCAACGACCGCAGGCAGCATTGACGGTCCCCAGAGCTGCAGCAGGATGTACGCCAAGATGTATTCAGGCGTAGACCGGGCAATCACCATAGCGACATTCCCTGCGTTGCGCCGCAAAGGGCCACCAAAGTGGCTGGAGATCAGAGGGAACGCCAGCAACGAGAGAATTCCCGTAGCCACGAGTGCAATCTGGGTGAGCACAATGGTGTTCCAGATTCCCGGCATGGCCTCGTTGATCATCAGATCATTCAGCCAGGGCATAAGCCCCGTCAGACCTTCGCCGTTTCGCAGGGGCGCGGGCACAATGTCTTCGGTGAAAAAGCGCTCTACGTTGCCCCACACAATCGGAAGACCCTCGCCCAGAAAGAAGGGGGCTCCCAATACGTACACCGGCAGAAGCTTTGGCCGCACCCAGAGTGGCATGGTGGCGACCAACACATAAAACAGAATCAGCATGGCACCGGCGTCAGAATACAGGCCTTGAGAAAACGACGCCTCGAGGTAGAAACCGAGTGTTGGCAGACCAACGAAACCAAGTATCGCACTTGAACGCAGGCCACACTCCAGCCTGTAGGACGTATAGGTGCGTATTTTTACCCAGCAATCCGGGATACGCGTATAGAGAAACGCCGTGATATTCCCCGTGCCAGGCGGCAGGACACGACCCGGTTCCGGATCGGCTTCTTCCAGAATCTCGGAATAAACCTTGGCAAAGATGCCTGCGTAAGGAATGGCGATGGCCAGTACGCCTGTCAGCGGATGAAATCCGAAAAACTGCAAGAAGATCAGCGCCCAGAAGAGCTCGTGAATGGCGCGAATAAAGGCAGAGAAAATCCGTACGGGCAACGATTTATAAACCAGCGCCAGCAGGAACCCGCAGATGCTGCCAAGAGCAACCCCAACAAACGCGAACGCTACTGTTCTCAACAGCGCGGTCATCAGGCCTTCACTGCTGAAAAAGTTGGGCGTTACGATGCCAAGGAAAAAGTTACCCAGATCCCGCCATGGGTTTGATGCGGTAATGGCAATATCCGCGAACAGTAAACCCACCAAAGCAATGGCGAGGAAAATAAGGCTGGTACGAACCGTTGGGGAAGAGAACATGAAACGGGCCATGTTACCTAGTAAAGAGACATGATGTCTGAAGCTACAAGATTTTCGCTGGGCTGATCCAGAGCAATATGACCGTCCTGTATGCCAACGATCCTGGTGCAATAATTCAGCGCCAGCTCCACATCGTGCAGCGCAATAATACTGGTTGAAAAGCGATCCCGAAGATCCGTCATAACCGAGTTAGCCATGGGGCCATCAAGAGCAGAAACCGGCTCATCGGCAAGCAATACTGGCGCGTTCCGATAGAGGGCCCGTGCAATGGCTACACGCTGGCGTTGCCCGCCAGAAAGAGAGGCTGTGGGAGCCCATAGCTTTTCTGTCATTCCGAGGGACTGCAGCAGAGTGTGCACCTCGGCACGGTCTTTCGCGAACGGGCGGGCGAGCGTCATGGTGTTGTACCAGGTTGAATGCTTGTCCAGCTGCCCCATGAATACGTTATGAAACACGGAAAGGGCATTCACCAATCCCAGATCCTGAGGAATCAAGGAAGAATCCCGGTCAACCCGTTCGTGAATCAGCCGTATAAGGGTGGATTTACCCGCACCGCTTTTACCAACCAGTGCAATCTTGTCGCCCGGATTAACGTTCAGCGACAGCGGGCCAATGACCCGCTTGCCGCTGAATGAGGCCGTAAGGCCGGAAAGATCGAAACCTGACATTAATCGAGGATTCCAATCTCTTTAGCTGTTTTACGAATCGGCTCATAGTCGTCATTGGAGGCAGGAATAAAGCCCGAACGCGGAAAGCTTTCCAGAAGCTCCGGGTTATCAAGATTCAACAGCGCCTCGGTAACACGCTGTTTGAAGCCTTTACCAAAACGCTCGTCCACGTCGCCACGGATTGTCCATTGATAATCAGGGTAGGCGGGTGTTTTCCAGATAACCTGGACTGCGTCGGTATCAATGTTCCCATCACTCAGCTCTTTCTCCCAAACCTGGAAGTTAAGCGCGCCTACCTCATAGGTGCCGGCTTCAACCAGACGAAGGGTGCGGGTGTGGTTACCGCTGAAACCAACGCGCGAAAAGAAATCTTCAGGCTTCTCACCAAAGGTATCGCGAACGTAGAATTCCGGCATAAGCCGGCCAGAGGTTGAACCTTTGGAGCCAAAGGTAAAGGTTTTACCCTGCAGCTGGTCTTTCAGCCCGGAAAGCTCGTCGGCTGGCTCGATACCCGTATTGGTATTGGCAATAAAGTAGGTCTCAAACGCCTTGTCTTCCACACCTTGGGCAATGGCTTCAGAGCCCGGAACCAGCCTGCGCGCCTGAACGCCTGAAAGGCCGCCGAACCAAGCCAGCTGAACCTGGTTGTTACGAAACGCTGAAACAGCTGCCGCGTAAGACTTGACCGGAATGTAGCGTACATCCACATCCAGCTGTTCAGAGAGATAATCCGCTACACCGCGAAACCGCTCTACGAGTTTTGTTTCATCTTCATCGGGGATCGCAGTGAACACAAACGTCTCTGCCGTTGCCGAAGCAGCGGTGAAACAGAGCAAGCTGGAAACCATCAACTTCCGTATAAGATTCAAAGCCATTTGAAATCCTTGATCGGTTATGTGATTGATAAAGCGAAGGTCAGGATACTCTGATTCCCCTCAACCCTGAACAGCTATACGGATTACGGGTTTAAATAGGTCAAGTATCCGGGCACTATTCTCATGAAATTCCATGCAAGTCTATCAAAATTCCATCCCGGCCCTGAAAGGGTCTGGTTATACCAAAGGGCGCTATGGATATCATCATGATCACGCCGGCAGGCCCAGGCTCGAAAGCCGGCAACAGGGCAACCGCAGAGCGTTGGCAAACGTTGCTGGAACAGGCGGGGCATAAGGTCTCTGTTGTTACCGCCTATAACGGTGAGCCTTGTGATCTTTTTATCGCTCTGCATGCTTGGCGCAGCCATGAGGCCGTTCGCCTATTCAGGGACACTTGGCCCGGCAAGCCCCTGGTTGTGGCGCTCACAGGAACGGATATCTACCGGCACCAGTACGAATATCCGGAACAAACCCTCTATTCCATGCAGGAGGCTGATGCGTTGATTGGTTTACACGCACAGGTTGGCCGCGATATTCCAGAGAGTGTTCGGGACAAACTGGTTACGCTTTTTCAGTCGGCCGAACAGTCTGACGGCTTCACTGGAACAGCGGTTTCTGACTCGTCTTGTTTTGATGTTTGCGTCATCGGCCATCTGCGGGATGAAAAAGATTCGCTGCGGGCAGCTCTGGCGTCCAGGCTGTTACCATCCAAATCTCGCATCCGCGTCTCGTGTGCGGGCAAACCCCACAATGCACATTGGGAAAATCTCGCGAAACAGGAAATGCAGGAGAACCCACGTTTCAGATGGCTCGGCGAACTGGAAAAAGGGCAGATAGACAAGTTGATGGCTGAAAGCCAATTGCTGGTGATGAGCTCGGTGATGGAGGGTGGGGCGAACGTTGTATCGGAAGCCTGTCGTGCCGGCCTGCCGGTTATTGCATCGAATATTTCCGGGAATACCGGCTTGCTTGGCGAGGATTACGCCGGCTACTACCCGGTTGGGGACACGCAGGCACTCGCCGAACTACTCTTGCGTGCGGAAAGTGATACGGAGTTTTTGGAGAAGTTGCGTAAGCAGGTTGCTCAGCTTGCCAACCTGTTTACGCAGGAAAAAGAGCGGGAATCCCTGGAGCAGGCGCTGTCCCTTGCGGTGCAGTGCAGCTCCGAGAGGAGCCTTTAAGCTCATTCTCTTAGAGTAATCGGCTCAATCGGCCCGCTTTCATCCTGAGGCAAAACCCGCCCGATGATTGCGGTGTGTGGATAACCCAGGGCTTTGAGCTCCCGGACACAGTCTTCCGCCTTATCGGCCGAGACACTCGCCAGCAAGCCGCCGGCAGTCTGTGGATCAAAGATCAGGGCGTAGCGCGGGTGCTTTACCCACTTTTCCTGATCCCGGATACCCCGGCGCAGCCGTATGTTGGCCGGTTGCAGGGAACTGAGAATACCTGCTGCTGCCGTTTCTTCCGCACCCGGCAGAATGGGGATTGCTGATAGATCCAACTCGGCGTCCACACCGGACGGCCGCGTCATTTCCACCAGATGGCCCAGCAAGCCGAAACCGGTCACATCCGTACAGGCTTTGGAGCCGAAACTGCGCAGACAATCTGCGGCTTTTTTGTTGGACTGCACCATTGAGGCGAGGGCGGAATCAATCCAGCGACCTTTGGCAGCCAGGCGTGCGTGAGCGGCAAACAAGATTCCGGTACCAATGGGTTTGGTGAGGATCAGCACATCACCGGCCCGCAAGCCGCCTTTGCTCATCACTTCATCGGGGTCAATAAGACCATTCACCGCAAAACCCAAAGCAAGCTCGCGGCCTTCACCCGTGTGGCCACCGACCAAGGCGCAGCCGGCTTCATTTAATACATCCACGGCACCAGACATCATCTGGAAAACCACGTCTTCCACTTTGGACTCGATACCATAAGGTACCGTGGCCACTGCAGTCGCACTCTGGGCTTCGGCGCCCATGGCAAAGACGTCACCCAGGGCGTGGTTGGCAGCAACGCGACCAAACGTGTAGGGGTCATCAATAAAGGCGCGGAAGAAATCCACGGTATGTACTACGGCTTTGCCGGGTGGAACCCGCAGAACGGCGGCATCATCTGGTGCGTGCAGGCCAATAAGAATATCGTCCCGCTCAATGGGCCTGAGCTCACCCAGCGCCCTTGAAAGCACCGTACTGCCAACCTTTGCGCCGCAACCACCGCAACGCATGGCAACGGCAGAAATAGCCTGAGACGCTTCCTCCGGATTCTGTGCGGCGGCAGTATCGGGCAGAGCACCCCCTTCATCCATGGCCGGGAGGTCTGTAAACTTTTGCATGAAGCGACGGTCGATCCAATCCTTCCAGCGCCACACCAGGGCGCCATCAAACTGCATGTCGCCGCGAGAGGCGACAGCGTATTTGTCGCCGGTGCTTATTAGCGCCAGCCACTTTTTCTGAGGGTGAAAATCTTTGGGCGTTTGGCCCAAAGCCATGCGCTTTAGGTTATCTGCCAGAGGCGGGCCCTGGCGCACCGCAAACACACCGGCTTTTTCGCGGGGGTGATTGGCTACATTAGCAATATCGCCCGCAGCGAATATATTGTCATCATTTTCAACCTGCAGGGTGTCCCGCACTCTGAGGAACAGGCCGTCATCCAGTGCCAGCCCAGTTTCCTCCAACCATGCCGGGCCGCCGGCTCTGGTTACCCAGAGAACTTCGTCTGTCTGCAAGGATTCGCCAGCGGCTGTGCGTAAAAACCCTTCACTGACTTTTTCTACTGGCGAGCCGAGATGTAACTTTACCCCACGTTCGGAGAGGGTCTTCCGAAAGATCTCGCGCACTTTTTCATTGTGAGTGGGGAGAATTTCGTTGGCAGCATCGAATAAGTGGAAATGCAGCTGGCCGGGATCCCGGCCACGCTGCTCCAACTCGTTTCTGAGTCGGTACTGCATTGCCAGCGTCAGCTCAACACCACCAGCACCCGCGCCCACAACACCGATCGTGAGCGGTCCTTCATGATTTTCAATGCGTGAAAGAAGGTCAAGCCAGCGGTTATTGAAACCTGTAATTGGCTTGACCGGCACCGCGTACTGCGACGCCCCGTCCACTTCATTCACTCTGGGGGATGAACCGATATTGATCGACAGTATGTCGTAAGGCACATCAGGCCGGCCTTTACAGATCACACGCTTGCTGGAGCGATCAATGCCAGAGGCTTCGGCCCGGTAAAAGCGTGCACCCGCATACTCTGCCAGGCGGCTAAGATCGATGTGCACATCGTCGTAGCTGTAGTGTCCTGCCACGTAGCCAGGCAGCATTCCGGAGTAGGGCGTGTGGGTGTCGCGGCAAATAAGGGTCAGCCGAACGCCGGGAACCGGTTTCATTGCAAACCGTTTGAGTACCCCGACGTGGCTGTGCCCGCCGCCAATCAGGACAATGTCCCGTAAAACAGGCTGGTCAGGCGTTCGCATCAGTTAATTTTCTTGGCTTCGGCACTGATTTGATCAAATCCTTTGATATTCGAGAAAGCATTCAGCTTTTCCTGATCAGCCGTCGATGGGTTGGCAATCTGATCGATGGATGTGATTCCGGCTTCTTTCATCTTTTTGGCGGTCGCCGGTCCGACGCCCTTCACCAGCGTGAGATCGCTTTTATCCACGGGCTTTGGAGTCTTGGCAGCAGGTGCTTTCGCAGGTGCTTTCTTTGCAGCAGGCTTTTTGGCCGGCGCTTTTTTAGGCGTTGCTTTTTTCGCTGCGGGCTTATTGGCAGAGGTGCTTGCCTTAGCCACTTTCGCTTTGGTGCTGTCTTTTTTACTTTCTTTTTCAGCCTTGCGGATGTCTTCTTTCGAAGCAACGCCCAGACGTTCAAGAATGTTGGTTTGCAGTTCGTGGAACTCGTCCAGACGACGCTCGAATTCGTCATTAAAACGTTTCATTTCCCGCTCGCGCAATTCATCAACTTCTTTAAGAAGTTTGCGAATCGGATCCTGAACCTGATGTTGCAGTGTATCGAGCTGCTTCATCGCATCGCTGACCAGACCTTCGATCTGGGATGAGGTTTTCTCAAATTCCTTGTTAACTTTTTTTACGATCTTTTCAACACTCGCTTTGGCTTTCTTCGCCATGAGATTGTCTCCTTGCAGGCAGGTAAAACGAACAATAGTGATCAGGCCATCTGCCGGAAGCCGGGCATGGAACCTGAAGAACGACGTGATTTCAACGACTGCTTTTTCGAAAGTACTTCTCTGATACGGCGCAGCTTTTCTTCAAGTGCCGTACCGCCATCAGACTCCAAGTCAATAAAATCAATAGAATAGAAGAAGTTGCTGCAGTGCTTTCTACGCTCGGTAATTAAGCCTGTAATATTTTCAGCACGAATTTTATCAAACGGCATGTCCATAATCAGATCAAGCACAACGGTATCGCCGGGATTGAACATCTTGTCCGTCTTCATAACGCAACCGTAAGCGTCCAATTCAAAAAGTGCGGCCTCGACCTGTTCCTTGCGGAACAGGCCCTGCCGGATTCTGAAACGGGCGACAAGATCGGGCAACGCTTCTTTCATGAATACTGAGTCTCTGCAAAGGCTGACTTGATATTGATTAAACAATAGACACTGGCCAAAGGTTTTGCAACGCCATCAGTGCCATACGATAAACCTTTGAGGCGGTTCTTCAAAACCTAACGGGTGATAATTTCGTACATGTCAGTTCTGCGGTCTTTAAGGTTGGTTACTGACCCCTCGTTCCTTACCAATGTGAGCTTTTCCAGGTCCATATCCGAAAACATGATCATCTCGGTATTGGGCGTTGTCTCTGCCATCACGGCGTCGTGAGGGAAGGCGAAGTCAGACGGTGAGAACACCGACGACTGGGCATATTGCACATCAAGGTTTTCTACTTTAGGCAGGTTCCCGACGCTGCCGGTGATTACCACATAACACTCGTTTTCAATAGCCCGCGCCTGGGCGCAATGACGAACCCGCAAATAGCCGTTTTTGGTGTCCGTCCAGAAGGGCACACAGATAATGTCGACTTCATTAATCGCTGCGATTCGACCCAGTTCCGGGAACTCGATGTCATAACAGATGAGAATCGCGACGCGCCCGGAATCTGTATCGAAGACTTCAAACTTGTTCCCGCCTTCAACAACCCAGTCACGACGTTCGTGGGGCGTAATGTGGATCTTGCGTTGCTCGTCCACTCGGCCATCGCGGTGGCACAGGTAAGACACATTATAAACCCGGTCGTTCTCAAGCAGTGGCATGGAGCCGGTGATGATGTTGATGTTATAGCTGACCGCCATGTCAGACATTCTGTCCCGGAACTGCTGGGTAAACCCTGCAAGGAAGCGAATAGCGCGAGTCTGATCCACCTGATCGGTCAGCCCCATCAACGGTGCGTTAAAAAACTCAGGGAAGAGTGCGAAGTCGCTCTTGTAATCAGACAGCGCATCCACGAAGTACTCAACCTGTTCCAGCACCTCTTCAACGGATCCGAATTCACGCATCTGCCACTGAACTGCGCCCATCCGGACCTGCGTTTTCTTTTCGTTCAGCACCGAGGAGGGCGGGGTATAGAGGATGTTCCGCCATTCCAGTAAGGTGGCGTACCCCTGGGATTTTTTATCCTCCGGGAGGTATTTGTGCATCAGCCGGGTGACCTGAAAGTCGTTCGACAATTGGAAGCTCAGAATCGGATCGTAAATATCTCTGCGATCGACCCGGTCAATGTATTCAGCAGGCGAATACTGATCTGCATACTTGAAATAGCCAGGTATGCGCCCACCAGCAAGGATGGCGCGCAAGTTTATGGACCGGCAGAGTTCTTTGCGAGCTTCATACAACCGCCGCCCAAGGCGGTAGCCGCGGTATTCCGGGTGAATGAATACATCCAGCCCATAAAGGGAATCACCTTTCGGGTCGTGCCTGATCTGTTCGTTCCGTTTAATCAGATCGTCATAAGTATGAGGGTTGCTGAATCGCTCATATTTAACAGACACGGTGAGCGCGACGGCAACGAGCTGGCCTTTGTCTTCAATGCAGATCTGGCCATCCGGGAACTGTTCAACCAGTGCCTTGATGGTGTCCTTTGGCCAGGCGCCGCCAATATCGTCATAAACACGATCCATTAACACCTGAAGTTGCTCGTAATCATCGAGTGTCAGGTTGCGCAGATTGAGATGCAGTTCTTCATGGGCCATTCAGCGGGGCTCCTGTATGGCGGGGAATGGAATTAACGACCAAGTTTATCAGAAGGCACTAAAGAGTTCGCACACGCTGCCGAAAACCAGTGCAACAACCATCGGGAGTAAACTGTGCATCTAAACTTCGGTCAAAAGCTGTTGGTCACCTTCGGTATCCTGCTTGTTCTGGTGATGGCCGCCTTCACCATTTCCGGCAATCTCAGGTTGCAGAACACGACTGAAACCTATGTCGATGCCTTGATTGAAAACACGGTGGAGCAGAATACGTCAAGTATTGCCGATTGGCTCAATACTCGGCTAAAGATGACCGAAGCCACAGCCAAGGCACTGGAAACGGTGAGGGGAGATCAGCAAGCCCGCACCTTGCTCCAGGCAATTTCGACCGGGGGTAACTTCAAGGATGTGTATGTCGGCCGTAACGATGGCTACATGCTCATGAAAACAGAAGCAGATGAGGCTTCTCTGCCATCAGACTACGATCCTCGAGTGCGCCCATGGTACAAGAAAGCCATAGAGTTCGGGCGCTCATCATTTACCGAGCCATACCTTGATGCAGCCACCGGTGAGATCGTCATTTCCACACTTGCGCCCATCGCGCGCGGCGAAAATACGGGTGTTGCAGGTGGTGATATTACGCTGAAAGCCATTGATGACATGCTGTCTGTAATCAATCTGGCTGGCACGGGCTATGCCGCACTTATCAGCCGCAAGGGTACTGTGCTTTACCATCCGGAACGGGATCTTATCGGTAAAAACATCAGCTCGTTGCTCGGCCAAGCCCCGAAACTGGACGGGGGCGAGCATGCCTATCAGAAAGATGACACTCCCTGGAGCGCCAGCTTCCATCGCATCAGTCAGGCTCGTGGTGTGGACTGGTACCTGGGAACCTTCGTTAACGAAGACAAGCTGAACGCCCCGGTTCGCAGTGCAATCCTGACGGGCCTGATTATCGCGATTATCGGGCTTTTGGTGTCGCTGGTTGTTCTTCATTTGGGCATACGCGCTCTGATGGGCCCGGTTCGGCGCCTGAATGCTGCGATGGCAGATATCGGCTCAAACGATGCGGACCTGACCCAACGGCTTGACGACAGTGCCCGTGATGAGTTTGGCGAGCTTGCGGCAAGTTTCAATCAGTTTGTGAAGAAGATTCACGATGTTGTTTTTGAAGTGCAGCAGGGCAGCACAGAACTGGCAACAAACGTAACTTCACTTCGAAATACGGCGAAAACCAGCCGCAACAGTGTTGATAGCCAGCAGGCGGAAGTGGATATGGTCGCTGCGGCCATTAACGAAATGTCCGCAGCCGCCAACGAAATCGCCCAGAACGCCCAGCAAACAGCTGACGCTGCGAATACGGCTGATGAAGACAGCCGCGCCTCTCTGGAAACTGTTGCAGCATCGCGGGATGCCGTCCAGAAACTGTCCCGTGAAGTTAGTGCCGCTGCAGAGGTAATCGACACACTGGGTAGAGATGTTACGTCCATAACGTCCGTGCTCGAAGTCATCCAGGGCATTGCCCAGCAGACGAATCTGCTGGCCCTGAATGCGGCGATTGAGGCAGCTCGAGCCGGTGATGCCGGGCGCGGGTTTGCGGTTGTTGCTGACGAGGTGAGAAACCTCGCCCAACGCACTCAGAGCAGCACTGAAGAAATCAATAACATGATTGAGCGTCTGCAAAAAGGCGCCAAAGATGCCGTTGAAGTTATGAAAGCGTCCACTGCTGTCTCCAATGTCAGTATGGAGAAGGCTCAGGATGCGATGGAGTCGCTGAATCGGATTGCGGACGCAATCACCTCAATAAGCCAGATGACATCCCAGATTGCCACGGCATCGGAAGAGCAAACGTCGGTTACGGAAGAGCTGAATTCTTCGATTACCCGGATTGCTGACCTGGGCCAGGAGGCTGCGGCTGCAGCAAGTGAAAACGATGTTTACAGCGGCCAAATCGAGCAGATCGGGCAAACCCTGGACGGTAACGTATCCCGCTTCAGGGTTTGATTCTGATAGGTCATTAATCAGCGATTAAGCAACTCAAGGCGCCGGCGCAGATTATTCAGTGTCTGGCGCCCGACACTGCCAGACTCATCACTCAGGAACGGGTTATCCAGAACGATCACCGTGCGTTTACTCAGGTTCAGGGCTTCCACTGCCGCACCGTAATAGCGTTGGAGAAAAGCACCAAAACCGCCGTCCCGGATGGCACGCTCCATCCCCAGTTGCAGTCGATGGGCGGTTAGATGATCATCAGGCCCCACAAACAGGTATGAGGGCATGGGATAAGCCAATACCAGGTTTGGCTCTATCACCAGCCCTGAATCGTTCTCAACCGCGAGGTCATTCACAACCTCGCTGACGCCCCTGGCAAAGCAGTCGAAACGGTGGTTCCTCAACATTCCAAACAGAATTTCATAACGTGAATGGGTTATTACCGGGATGTGGTTCTCTTTCAAAACCAGCGTGTCGGGCCAGTGCGTACCCTGACCAATTCTCACGCCTCGATCGCGAAGATCCTCAAGAGAAAGAATGTCCGTAAATAATGGAAGGCTTTCGGGTGTAACAACGCACACACGAAAACCGAGTAACCCGCCATCCACGGGAATCGGTATCGACGTAAGAGAGGTCTCGCGCTCTACCGACGTCGCCACATTGGCGATATCCACCATGCGATTGCTGTCTCGCGCGAGCTCACGTAGGGCACGCCCCTGGCTGAGTTCCCCGCTTCGAAGAATGCGAAATTCTCCATACTCGGGTGTTTTCTCCAGCGCAAGGCTAACCAAGGCGTGAATTGCCGGACTGTCGTAATTCCGGTACCAAAGCACATAGTCCTGGGAAGAGGGATTTATCGGAACGGGAAAGGCAGAGGAATTTTGCGGTATCGAGGGCACTTCAATGATATCGCTGGCATCACTTATCTCATTAACGCGGCCCCATAGCGGCGCTGATAAAAACGCGAGCAAAAACCCCAGATAGACCAGGGGCCTGAAACTCGCTTTGAAACACATTAATGAGCCGTCGGCATATCGCAATTTCCGAACCCTTTTGCCTGACTTTTCCGAATCCATTCCTGCAGCCCGTCAGCATGACTGCATGGTCATCGCTCTCTATTCCAAAGTACATTGCTGTCTATTCATTCGAAACCCCTATTACTTTAGATCAGAATGAATCCAATGAATGTTAATCCTTCAAAAATATTGTAAGAGAGTGTTGCGATGTTTGTCGGGCGTTGCAATGATCCGGTTCTACGAAAATCCAGGAGCGGAGTGATGGCGTTAATTGACAGCATTATCGGGGCAACCGGGCAGTGGGTTTCATCCACCGACCCCAAGGCGACACTGGCACAACCGGTGGAGTGGTTAAAAAAAATGGGCGGCTATGCGGCTGTCAACCGCATCATAGGGCTGTCTATTCCGTTCGCACCCCGAAACCGGTTCAGCGTTGAGGAAGTTCGTCCGGGCTACGTACGCGCTCGCATTCGGCTCAAAGGCAACAAGAATCATTTTGGCAGCCTGTATGCAGGTGCTTATTTTCTTGTGGCGGAAATTCCCGGTGGGGTGTTGGCGCTGTTTGATCTGGGCCCGGCGTACACGCCGATTCTGAAGGAAATGACCCTTCAGTTTCTGCAGCCAGCCAATTCCGATGTCACCGTGGAGTTCTCCCTGTCACCGGAAGACGTTGCTGCAATACTCGCAGATGCCGACGCCACCGGTCGGGCAAAGTTCACTTTGGAGGGGGAGTTGCGTGACATGGAGGGTAACCACGTTGCGACATCCATCGCGCAGTACCGGGTTCGCAAGAAAGGGTTTCAGCCTGCAGTGTAGAATATGGCAGGAGGCAGGCCCTCAAGCCTGGTTCAGCCGGGCAATGGCAGCGAGGAAAATCTCCCCGTACTTCTCCAATTTGGCAGCGCCCACGCCGCTTACGCCGGCAAGCTCATCGAGCGTTTGCGGCTTGCGTTCAAGCATATCGAACAGAGTGGTGTCGTGGAAGATTACGTAGGGCGGCACCCCTTGTTTGTCTGCAAGCTCCTTACGACATGCCCGCAAAGCCTCCCAACCAACGTGATCTGTAACCTGATCCTTGACGGCACTACCGGATCTTCCACTTGAAGACCGGCCAGCTGATTTTTTAACCACCGGATCTTTCCGCAGCTCAACCTTGTGTTCGCCTTTTAGCAATGGTCTGCATTGCTCGGTCAGTTGCAACGCACCATAGCCTTCCGGGTCTGCTCGCAGGTAGCCATTTGCCACCAGTTGCCGGAATACCGACTTCCATTCGGTAACAGAGAGCTCTATTCCTATGCCATAGGTCGAAACCTGATGGTGCCCCGATTGCCGAACCCGCTCGTTTTCCGAGCCCCGCAAGACATCGATCAGGTAAGTGACGCCAAACCGTTGGCCGGTACGAAACACACAGGACAGTGCTTTTTGCACGGCAACCGTGCCATCCCAGGTTTCAGGCGGATTCAGACAGGTATCGCAGTTACCGCAGGGAACCTCAAGCTCGTCACCGAAATAGTTCAACAGAACCTGGCGACGGCATTTTGTCACCTCGCACAAGCCCAGCATGGCGTCCAGCTTCTGCCGTTCTACCCGTTTGAAATGATCGTTCCCCTGGGACGCCTCCAGCATCTGCCGCAGCTTGATGACATCCTGCAGGCCATAAACCATCCACGCGGTGGAAGGTTTACCGTCACGGCCAGCACGGCCGGTTTCCTGATAATAAGCTTCCAGACTTTTAGGCAGATCCAGATGCGCCACAAAGCGCACATCGGGTTTATCAATGCCCATGCCAAAAGCAATAGTCGCAACGATAATCACTCCGTCTTCCCGAAGAAAACGCTCCTGGTTGTGAGCGCGATCGTTGGACGGCAGCCCAGCGTGATAGGGCAGTGCGGTATAGCCTTTCTGTGCCAGCATCTTTGCTGTGGCATCAACCTTGTTGCGGGACAGGCAATACACGATGCCGCAGTCGCCTTCGTGTTCAGCCTTGATAAAGTCCAACAACTGTTTGTTTGCATTGGTCTTTGGTGCAATACGGTACTGAATATTCGGGCGATCAAAGCCACTTATAAAGTGCCGTGCTTCTGTGAGCGAAAGCCTTTCGGCGATCTCCTTGCGGGTGCGCTCGTCGGCAGTGGCCGTCAGTGCAATCCGGGGAATCGACGGGAATTCGTTAGCCAGCACTGCCAGTTGCAAATAATCCGAACGGAAATCATGCCCCCACTGGGAAACACAGTGCGCCTCATCAATGGCAAACAGCGAGATGGAAGCATCGTGCAGCAGCTCAAGAGTGCGAGGCTGAATCAACCGCTCTGGCGCGCAATACAAGAGGTCGAGTTCGCCTGTACTCAGGGCATACTCAGTGGCGCGGGCCTGCTCAAAATCCATGGTTGAGTTCAGAAACGCGGCGCGGACACCCAGCTCCCGGAGCGCCGCAACCTGGTCCTGCATCAGTGCAATCAATGGGGAAATAACGATGGCCGTGCCCGAGCGAACGAGCGCAGGAACCTGATAGCAAAGCGATTTACCGCCGCCAGTGGGCATCAGCACCAGCGCATCACCGCCGGAGGCTACCTCGTGGATAATCTCCCCCTGCAGCGGTCGGAAGGATTCATACCCGAACACCTCATGCAAAACCTGCTCGGGGCTTCTGCCTGAGGTGGTTGGTCGGTGAGCAGAAAGTTGTTCAAAGTCCTGGTCGGGATACATAGATTAACCGGTTAATCGCTAAGCTGAGGTGAAATCTGGTAGCGGATCATACCAGATTCAACGCAAGGAATGGCCGCACAGGCTGTCTTTTGGGAGGCAAAGCCGAGGAAGAAACGATACAATATCGCGGCTTTAAGCCACGGCTTCATGGCTTATCATATTCGTTACTTACAAGAACAGGGTATCCATGCAGGAATTTGACACCATCCGTCCCTATTCGGACGAAGAAACCGG
>TARA_R110001606_G_scaffold314379_2_pt1 | contig 30643 bp, 24 predicted proteins | sample TARA_R110001606 | Tara Oceans TARA_R110001606 (sample SAMEA4398315) | marine metagenome | biome: Polar Biome; feature: [SRF] surface water layer (ENVO:00010504); material: water (ENVO:00002006), including particulate matter (ENVO:01000060) such as... | depth 5 m
CCGGCAGGCATTGGATGCGGGAGGCCGCATCTTCCGGCGGTTGCGGGCCGTGCCAAAAAGGGGCAGGGAATCATTCTTGCAATGTAGGACAGTTTCGTACAACATAATGGTGCTATTCATATTTAATGGGAAACTTGGCGACAGCGCCTGCCCCGGAGTGAAAAGACATCTGCGGCCTGAATCAGAATAGCGTGATCGCTATTCGGGAGCGTTAGGTGTCACGGATGAACTCGGGTCGGGGCGCAAGATCAGATAGGAAGATTCATGATAAATGCAGGCGCCCCCGGGCATGTGTCACTCGATGATAAATACAAGTCATCTGAAGGGCGAATCTATTTGACGGGTATTCAGGCTCTGGTGCGTTTGCCGTTGATCCAGCGTAGCCGGGACAAGGCCAACGGGTTGAATACGGGGGGATTCATATCGGGATATCGGGGCTCCCCCCTTGGTGGCTACGATCAGGCATTATGGGCTGCCAAGAAACTGTTGGAAGCTGAGAACATTCATTTTGAACCGGGCGTAAATGAAGAACTTGCGGCTACTGCGGTATGGGGCAGTCAGCAGGTAAACCTCTTTCCGGGGGCCAAAGTGGATGGTGTATTCGGAATCTGGTATGGCAAGGCGCCGGGTGTCGATCGATCGCTCGATGCGTTAAAGCATGCGAATTCCGCCGGAACCAGTTCGTATGGTGGTGTTCTAGCAATTCTGGGGGACGATCACGGGGGCGTTTCGTCAACGCTCGTGAACCAGAGCGAACAAGTGATGATCGCGGCAATGATCCCGGTCATCAATCCTTCGAGTGTCCAAGAGTATGTGGATTTTGGTCTGATGGGCTTCGCCCTGTCCCGATATTCGGGCTGCTGGGTGGGTTTCAAGGCTGTGGCAGAAACTGTCGAGAGCAGCGCTTCGATTTCCGTCGACCCGGAAAGGGTGACAATTGTCCTGCCCACTGACTTCGTGCCTCCCGAGGGGGGCCTTGGTATTCGTTCACCCGATCCGACAGTCGAACAGGAGCTGCGGTTGGTGGGGGAGAAGTTGAAAGCGGTTGCTGCATTCGCGCGAGCAAACCCGTTTGACCGATCGGTCTGGAACTCGCCGGGGGCTCGATTGGGCGTCGTGACAACCGGCAAGGCGTATCTTGATGTTCGTCAGGCGATGTCTGATCTGGGTATTGATGAGGCCCGTGCGCGCGAACTCGGGATTTCGATTTACAAGGTCGGGATGACCTGGCCCTTGGAAACGGAGGGGATAAAGCGCTTTGTTGATGGTCTCGAGGAAGTGGTCGTGGTCGAGGAGAAGCGCTCCCTAATCGAAGACCAGCTGATGAAGGCGCTATGCAATCTCCCGCGCCGCCCGATCGTCGTTGGAAAGCTGGACGAACTGGGGCGCGAATTGCTGCCCGAGACAGGCGAGCTTGATCCGCTGGCAATTGGACTGGTTCTGGCGGACCGAATTCTTCGGATTTCCGACGATGCGGCAGTCCGAGCCGCCGCAGGTGTGCTGGCTGACTTGGCTCAGCCGGCAAGCGGCCAGGTGGTCAGCCTGACACGCACGCCATTTTTCTGTTCAGGTTGTCCGCACAATACTTCCACAAATCTTCCGGAAGGCAGTCGTGCGGGAGCCGGAATCGGTTGCCATGGTATGGCAATGTTTGTCCCCGAGAAGCGGACATCGACAATAACCCAAATGGGGGGGGAGGGAGCGAACTGGATCGGCCAGGCGCCGTTCAGCGGTGATGAGCATATTTTCCAGAATCTGGGCGACGGAACCTACAACCATTCCGGTCTCCTGGCGGTTCGCGCTGCGGCTGCATCCAATGTAAACATCACCTACAAGATCTTATATAACGATGCCGTCGCAATGACGGGCGGGCAGCCTCACGATGCGCCCCTGACAGTTCCGCAGATTACGAGACAAGTATCCGCGGAGGGCGCAAAAAAAATATATATTGTAACAGATGAACCAGACAAATATGGTGCTGGCGCTGAATTTGCGCCCGGGACGGTTGTTCGGCATCGCGATGATCTTGATACGGTGCAAAAGGATCTGCGCGAAGTGCGGGGCTTGACCGTATTGATATACGATCAGACCTGCGCCGCTGAAAAGCGGCGCCGTCGGAAGCGCGGGCTATATCCCGACCCTCCCAAACGAATCTTTATCAACGACCGGGTCTGTGAAGGATGTGGAGACTGCTCAGTGAAGTCCAATTGTGTCGCAGTAAAGCCCTTGGAGACGGAGTATGGTCGAAAACGGCAAATCGACCAGTCGGACTGCAACAAGGACTATTCCTGTGCAAATGGATTCTGTCCCAGTTTTGTAACTGTGTTTGGCGGTGACCTTAGAAAGGCGCCTAAAGCGCAGGTCGGGCAGGGGGATGAACTCTTTGCCGAAATACCCTTCCCATCGATTCCAGTGCTGGATCAGAGCTACGACATCTTGATTACCGGTATTGGGGGCACTGGGGTCATTACGGTCGGCGCGTTGCTCGGAATGGCCGCTCACATGGACGGACTGGGCTGCTCTGTGCTCGACAATACCGGATTCGCCCAAAAAAATGGCGCTGTGATGAGTCATGTACGGCTTGGACCTGACCCGGAGGAGCTTCACTCCGTACGCATTGGCAGAGGTCGGGCCGATCTGCTGATTGGGTGTGACATTGTGGTGGCGGGAAGCCAGGCTGCGCTATCCTGCTACAATCCAGAGACGACGAGGGCGGTGGTAAACGAGCATCTCCAGCCCACGTCAGACTTTGTTCGAGACAATGACATGGATTTTCAAACGTCTCGCATGCGCCAGTCCCTTGCCCAGGCGATTGGAGGAAACGTCGATTTCGTGAATGCGACGGCCATTGCATCGGCGCTTATGGGGGACGCAATCGCAACCAATGTCTTCATGCTGGGGTACGCGTGGCAGAAAGGACTTGTGCCCCTCAGGCTTTCAGCGATCGAGCAGGCTATCGAGCTGAATGGAGTCGCAATCCAGGCCAACAAGGAGACTTTCGCATGGGGAAGGCTGGCTGCGCATGATCCTGAGAAAATATCGGCCCTGCTGAAGCCTTCGCTGGCACCTGAGCAAGACCTGAATTTGTCGACACAGGCCATGGTCGATCGACGGGCGCTTGAGCTTGAGGTCTACCAGGACAGAGCGTATGCGGATCGTTACAGGGCCTTGGCTGACGCGGCATGCGCCGCAGATCCCGAGGGGGCTTTCCAAGGGCAATTCTCAAGGTCAGTTGCCACGAACTTTTACAAGTTGATGGCTTACAAGGATGAGTACGAAGTGGCGCGTCTCTACAGTGCGCCGGAGTTCCGAGAAAAGTTGCGACAGCAATTTCAAGGCGATTTCAAGCTGAAGGTCCACCTGGCGCCACCCTTGTTCTCAAGGCGGGACAAGGCGACCGGTCAACTCAAGAAGAGAATGTTCGGGCCATGGATGTTCCGGGTATTTCCCCTGCTCGCGAAGCTCAAGATACTTCGTGGCACCTGGGCTGATCCATTCGGCCACACGGATGAGCGTCGGACTGAGCGCGCACTGGTCGATGAGTACGAGGCGCTCATCAAGAAGCTGCTTGCGAACCTGACGGATAACTATTCGGTATCATGCAAGCTTGCGGATGTACCATCACGGATACGGGGATATGGGCACGTCAAGGACGAGAGTATCCGCTTGGCACGCGAGCGCCAAAGAGAGTTGATTGTCGCGCTTGATAAGAAAGTCTCGTCAATCCACGCGGTTGCGTAATTGGCAAGTTCGGCTTGCATGTTTCGAGAATGGTCATTATTGTCAGACAAAATCGTCTAGATATATAGATGGATAATGACCGCCTGTCCGCGCGGAAAAATATTCGGAGTGATAAGATGAGTTCCAATACCTATCCATTGTCAGGCATCGTTGTGATCGAGATTGGCGGAAGTCTGGCGGCCCCTTTCGCGGGCCAGATTCTGGGGGATCTTGGCGCCGAAGTTATCAAGGTTGAGCGTGCTCAGGGCGATGATGCGCGAAAATGGGGGCCACCATACACCGCCTTTCCATCGGCAAATCGGAACAAGAAGTCAGTCGTTCTGGACTTGAGGAAGAACTCCGATCGAGAAAGCCTGAGGCGGCTCGTGAGTGAAAGGGCAGATGTTGTTCTGCAAAATCTTCGACCCGGCCACTTGGACGAAATAGGGATGGGTGCGGAATACTTCAGGGATCTGAAGCCGGGCTTGGTCTTTTGCAATCTCGGCGCTTTCGGGAAGGACGGTCCCTTTGCGCGGCGGCCAGGATATGATCCGCTGATGCAGGCATTTGCCGGCATAATGAGTGTCGTCGGAGAAGAGGGGAGGCCACCCGTCCGCGTCGGACCGTCGATTGTGGATCTGGGTACCGGCATGTGGGCGGTTATCGGTATCTTGTGCGCCCTCATGCGAAAACGGGAGACAGGTGTCGGCGCGACCGTCGATGTTTCGTTGCTCGAGACGGCGATAACCTGGATGATGGGCTATGTGTCGCGCTATTCTGCAACAGGCGAGGTTGCCAAGCCTATGGGCACCGGGCAGGCGGGAATAGCTCCCTATCAGGCCTACGCAGCTTCTGATGGGAGGTATCTGATCGTCGCGGCCGGAAACGACTCATTGTTTCAAAAGCTTTGCGGAGTACTTGGGCAGTCCCAATGGGCGACAGATGCGCGATTTGTTTCCAATGGAGATAGATTTGCAAACCGACAAGAGCTGAATGATCTGATTGCAACCGAGATAAAAAAGGAAACCATGGAGCATTGGCTCACGGCGATTGATGCAGTGGGCGTGCCTTGTGCTCCCGTCAATAATGTCAAGGAAATGCTGGAAAGCGAACAAACGAAAGCGCTCGATATCATAAGGACAATACCCGGTGGGGGAGAGATAGAACACGTCATGCTGCCGCTAAGCTTTGATGGAACCAGGCCGGGCGGGCGTACTGGCCCCCCCACCCTTGGTCAGCATACGAGTGAGGTCCTTGCAGAGCCGACCAAGGTCGGTTGAGGGAGGGGGCATGGATATTCCCGACTATGAGACACTGCGGGTGGAGCGAATCGGTTCCCACGTAATGCTGGTCACCATGAATCGGCCTGACAGGCTAAATGCCATTGATATGACTATGACGCGTGAGCAGAATGACCTTCTGACTCGTCTGCAATTCGATCCCGACTGGGTCCGATGCGTTGTTTTGACTGGCGCCGGCCGCGCATTTTCAGCGGGTGGAGATCTCAAGGACAGAAATACCCAGAGTATCGAGGACTGGACGCTCCAGCACGAGATTGGGGAGCGAATGTTGATGATGCGTATAGAGAGCAAAATACCCTGGATAGCAGCGGTAAACGGGATATGCTATGCGGGAGGTCTTGAGACCGCCCTGAGTTGTGACTTTATTTATGCTTCGGAAGATGCGCGGTTTGCCCTGACAGAATGCAAGATCGGAATTATGCCGGGAGGTATGGGCACGCAGAACCTGCCCAGAGCTGTTGGTGAGCGCAGGGCAAAAGAACTGATTTTGGCTGCCGTTCCGTTCAGCGCAGAAGAGGCGTGCCGTTGGGGAATGATAAACCGGTTATGCCCTCAGACTGAGTTGATCAGTGAGGCGCTTGCGACGGCAAAGAAAATTGCAGAATGCGCTCCGCTCTCAGTGAGACAGGCGCGTAAATCAATCCATTTTGGCCTGCAGACTGATCTGGCGACCGGCTATCGATATGAGTTGGAAGCATATTACAGGCTGCTGGATACACAGGACCGACGTGAAGGGATAGCTGCTTTTAACGAAAAGCGGGTTCCCGAATTCAAAGGCCGTTGAAAATATATATATAGGGAGATGATCAATTGTTGGGGCATCGAGAACCAATAGAACTTACAATTACTTCCGGTGAGGATTATCGGGAGATCCGCGAAGCAATTCGTTCGTTGTGCACAAAGTTTCCTCTGGATTACTGGCTCAAGGTGGAGAAGGCGGAAGCCTACCCTCAAGCCTTCGTGGATGCGCTGACCGAGGCCGGGTGGCTGTCTGCCCTGATCCCCGAAGAATATGGAGGGGCAGGGCTTCCATTTCGTGCTGCGGGCGTTGTCCTCGAGGAGATCATGGCCTGCGGAGGCAACGCAGGAATGATCTTTGCCCAGATGTATACTATGGGTACTGTTCTGCGTCACGGGAGTGCTGAGCAAAAGCAGAAATACCTGCCCGAGATCGCCAAGGGGAATATACGTCTCCAAGCATTCGGAGTGACGGAGCCGACGAGCGGGAGCGATACCACCAGTCTGCGAACCAGCGCTGTTAGGGACGGCGACAGCTACGTCATAAATGGGCAAAAGATATGGACGTCGAGAGCGCGCCAATCTGACCTGATGCTTTTGCTTGCCAGGACCACGCCCAGGAGTGAAGTCGCAAAAAAAACCGATGGGCTTTCGGTCTTCCTTGTCGATATGCGAGCAGCTGTTGGAAACGGAATGACAATTCAGCCCCTCGATGCCTTCATCAATCACCAAACAAACGAAGTCTTTTTCGATAATCTGCGAATACCAGCTGACAGCCTCATCGGGGAAGAAGGAAAAGGTTTCAAGTATATACTGAGCGGCATGAACTCTGAGCGAATCCTGGCCTCTCATGTGCACATCGGATCCGGCCGCTGGTTTATCGAGACTGCCGTCAAATATGCCAAGGAACGTATCGTGTTTGACCGGCCAATCGGCCAAAATCAGGGGATTCAATTTCCCATCGCCGAAGCCTACGCAAATGTCGTGGCAGCGGACATGCTGACCCGCAAGGCAGTTGCTCTGTATGATGTGGGCAAGGAAACCGGCGAAGATGCGAATCTGGCCAGGTTGTTTTCAGCCGAGGCGAACTGGCAGGCTGCCGAGGCATGTTTCCAGACCCATGGCGGCTTTGCGGCGGCCAAAGAATTCCACGTCGAGCGTCGCTGGCGCGAAGCGCGATTGGGACGTATCGCACCCGTTTCTCATAATCTGGTATTGGCATACATTGCCGAGCACGTCTTGAAATTGCCGAGGTCGTATTGATGTCCGGGCTAACTCAGGATTTGGCTGAGCTGGTCGCGGAAAGTCGAAAATTTGTTCTTCCTTTGGATGCAATCGCGATCGCGAAGCGGGGATTTATCGACGCGATTGCTACGATGCTTTCTGGACGGAACGAAAAAGTCGTTCTCACACTCTGTGAGCTTCATGGACGACTGGAGAGGGGTGGTTCTTCGGTCCTCATGGGTCTGGCCAGCGCAGATGTGCAAAGTGCCGTCATGATCAATTCAGCTTCAGCTCACGCCCTGGATTTTGATGATGTTGCGCTACTGGGGCATCCAAGTGCGGTCCTGGTGCCTGCAGTTCTTGCCGAAGCCGACAGGCTTGGGCGATCCGGGGCCGAGGCGGTTGCAGCTTATGTTTCAGGATATCAGGTTTGGGCTGAGCTTTGTTGGAGAGAATCCGACCCCCTGCATGCGAAAGGTTGGCATCCTACGTCGATATTTGGAACAATCGGGGCGGCAGCGGCGGTGGCAAGCTTGCATGGATTCGATGCCGTGACGGCACGTAATGCCCTTGCAATTGCTGCAAGCTTTTCCAGCGGCCTTGCGGCAAATTTTGGTTCCATGGCCAAGCCCCTTCAGGTCGGGATGGCCGCATCTCGCGGTGTGTATGCAGCAAGGCTCGCCGGTGCCGGCATGACGGGATCGGAAGATGCTCTCGAACATTACGCAGGCTTGCTGGCGGCGATCTCGCCCCGTGGAAACACGGATCGAAATTCCCGCATTCGACCGCAGGAGCGGCTTTGGATCTCGGAACTCGGGCTTTCGATCAAGAAATATCCTATCTGCTATGCAACCCACAGGGCCATTGACGGATTGATCGAACTCACCCGAGCCAATGCGATTGCCAGCGATGACATCGGCCAAGTTCGCGTAATCTTCAGCCCTACACAGGCGGCGTTGCTACGCAATCATCGTCCAAAAACGGCGCTCGAAGCCGCGTTCAGTATTGAGTTTGCCGCAGCTGCCGCAATCACAGCCGGACACATCGGTTTTGAACAGATGACCGACTCATATGTCGGCCGGGCAGATGTCCAGGGATTGATTGAGAAAGTCGAAATTGAGACAATCGACACCCATTCCCCGAACGAATTGGGACTGGCCCTTACAGAAAGGGTAATAGTCGTGATGCATGACGGACGGGAATTCGATAGCGGGGAGATCCGTTTTGCCCGGGGAAATGCGCAACTTCCATTGTCGGATGAAGAACTCAGTCAAAAATTCCACATGTGTGCACAGGGTGTCGATTGGATCGATCCGGATGCGTTGCTGGGCAAGCTACAGAATCTCGAGAATTTGAGAGCGACGACAGATCTAACAAACTAGAAAAAATGAGATTCAGATAATGTCAGACCGTCCCCAAAAGGTATTTATCGTGGAGGAAGGCCCCCGTGAAGGATTTCAGTTTGAGAGGGGACCTATACTCACAGAAGACAAAATTCGCCTGATTGATGCGCTTTCGACCACCGGATTGCGTCAAATTCAAACGGTTTCCTTCGTGCCGGCGAAGAACGTTCCGGGCATGGCGGACGCGGAACAGGTTGTGGCGGGTTTCGAACGTGTACCGGGCGTAGAATACACTGCGCTGTGGCTGAATGAAACCGGCTTGCGACGCGCTGTTTCAACGGGAAAACTGGACATCCATGGACATATATCGCTGTGTCTTTCTGGCGAATTTTTACGGCGTAACCAAAACCGGACCATTACTGAAAACTATGAAAAGCAACGGGAGATCCTTCGCACCTATCGTGACATGGGAATTCGTGTACGGATGGGTGCGCTCATGGCCGCGTTTGGGTGCAACTTTGCGGGGGATATTGATCCCAAGAACGTGGTCGAGATGATCGGAGACCTTCTGAGGTTGAGCCAGGAGGCTAACGTTACATTGGACTATATCACATTGGCGGACACGATGGCGTGGGCCACGCCGTTATCGATCCGCAGGGTCGTGGGTGCAGTACGAAGCCGGTATCCGGACTTGCAACTATGCCTTCATCTCCACGATACGCGTGGTATGGCCCTGGCGAATGCCTGGGCCGGACTGGAATTGGGCATCGACAGATTTGACGCCGCCGTTGCCGGACTGGGTGGATGCCCCTTCGCCGAGCATAAGGGAGCGGCCGGGAATATCTGCACGGAGGATCTTGTATTCCTGTGTGAAGAAGCCGGCATCGAAACGGGTGTGGATCTGGAGAAGCTGGTAGAGGCAGCCTTGCTAGCAGAAGAAATTGTCGGGCATCCGCTCCCTGGTTCGATAAAAACGGGAGGATCACTAAATCCATATAGGGCGCGCTCGGGCATGAATTCTTGAGCTACAATCCGTGGATCGGCTGAAGGGCGATACTAATCATCATGGGCTCGCGAGAGAGCCATCAAGACGCTGGTTACAAGTCATCCTTTCCGACGATGGCAGGGCTATTCATTGGGACTGCATCATTCCTCCGGAGCATGGCGACGAACAAATCGGTCACGGCCGCCTCGAATGGCACAATTCAACTCAAAACTGCAGTCCAGGCATGCAAACAGCCAGAGTGTGTTTGAACCCAGTGATGCAGCCGAACGGTCTGGCCATAGGCAGTGTCCAGAATATCTTCAACCGTATCATGACGGAATGGTCCATACGGCCGCTTTCAAACCTCAGACTGGCAATGACGCGATCTCGAGATCAGCCGATAGGCTCGGTCAAGAATCCGAATTCGCCAAGTGAGTTTCAGGAAGCAATCCCGAAAGACATGGAATGATTGTCTGAAATACGAAAATCCCACTCATATCCAATCGTTGGAGCAGGGAAATGTCCGGCTATCCGATATCGCTGGTTTCGCTGCTGCGCAAGCAATTCTCTCGCAAGTCTCGTGTCAGAATAAATAGTCTGAGCCGACAAATGTCCTCACCTGCATTTGGAGATAAAAAATGTCCTACAAAAAGGTTGATAAAATTGCTGGACGCTATTAGCCTCCGGTATGGCCGATATGCTATGAATAGAAACTCATTCCAATTGCCAGAAAAGTATTTCTAATATAGTAAAAGTAGTTTCAGGAGGTGTGTGCCTGAAAAAAAAAAAAAACGAATAGTGGAATAGTCCACCATCGTGCCAAGGGAGGTCGAAAAGACATGAGGCGAGGAATTTCGTATAAGTTTTGGCTTGGCTGCGGAGCCGCTGTATTGACCATGGTCGGTGCGGCGAGCGCGCAAGAGACTGATATCGCGGGGGAAGTGACGGCAGAGCAGATCGGAACCAGTACCGATGATGGTGAAATTGCCAGTCGGGAACTGGACAAGGTCATCGTAACCGGTAGCCGCCTGCGTTCGGGCCTGGAGACGCCCGTTCCGGTGACGATGCGCAGTGCAGAGCAATTGCAGGCAGCGTCTCCCGGCCTTCTCAGTGAGGCTCTTCTCCAGCTCCCGGTGTTCAAGGGATCCTCTCGCGCATCCAACGGAACGCAGTCGTCGGCCCGGGACAATGGGGCCACTTTCCTTAACCTGAGAGGAATCGGAAAGGAGCGTACACTGGTCTTGCTTGATGGGCGACGCTTTGTCTCATCTAGTGAAGGCGGTGTTCCGGACGTCAATCTGTTTCCTGAGGGGCTTGTAAAGCGGGTCGAAATTGTCACCGGCGGGGCATCCGCAGCCTACGGATCCGACGCAGTATCTGGTGTTGTGAATTACATTCTGGACACGGACTATACTGGCTTGAAGTTCGAAGGGGAAGGGGGTATTTCCGGAGAAGATGATTCGGGTCTCTACAAGGCTACGTTGACCGGAGGGCAGGAGTTTGCCAACGGGAGTGGGCATATTCTCTTCAGTCTTGAGGCCTTCAATCAGGATGGCACAAACTGGGATGCGCGCGACTGGAATGCTGGGTGGGCGCTTGCGGCCAATGATTCTCCGCCGCCTTCGAGAGTCATCGCGGCACCGTATAATCTTCAGATGTCCAATGGGGGCGCCATTCTGTCCGGTCCCCTCGCTGGAACAATGTTCCTGCCCGGTGGAGCGACTGCGCCGTACGACCCCGGGACCAACCGCAGCTCAATCTATCAGGTCGGAGGGGACGGCAACAGGCTTCCCTATGATATTTCAGCTGGAGTTGAGCGAAAAGTCGCGTTTGCGCGAGGTGAGTACAATACGGGAGGCGTGACCCTTTATGCCGAAGGCACTGTAGCGGAAGTCGTAACCGGATATGATCTTCAGTACCCAAACTATTTTGGTGGTACGTCGTATACGATCTTTAATGACAACGCGTTTCTCTCAGATGCGGTCAAGGCGGATATGGCTACGGCCGGTATTGAATCGTTCCGCCTATCACGCGCGAATCAGGACTGGGGCTTCATGATTTCGGAGAACACCAGCCAGACTTGGCGCGTTATGGGCGGGTTCGATTGGGACCTGGGTGGGGATTGGGAGTTGGGCGGCTATGCAATGGGCGCCGAAAACAATCTGGTCGCGCGAACTAATGGCAATGCCATTACGCGCAATGCCATTGCTGCCGCAGATGCAGTCCTGGATCCGGTAACGGGTGAAATAGTCTGCCGTTCAACACTGGCCGGCTTTGATCCCGGCTGCGTGCCGATGAACCTGTTTGGCGAGGGATCTCCATCCCAAGCGTCGATTGATTACACAACAGGTGCTGCGGTCAAAGATCTCACCCTTGAGCAACAGATCGTTTCGCTGACGCTCCGAGGTTCTCCTTTCACACTTCCGGCCGGCGACGTGAATATCGCCACGGGGATCGAATATCGGAAAGAAACGGCGACTCAGACGGGAGACCCGATCTCGGCACGAATAGACACTGATGACGGCCTTCGGGGGGCAATCAACCGATTGACGAGCGGCGTGCCTGGCGGCTTCCAGCTGTCGAATCCTCAGCCACTGCGGGGGACTTATGATGTCAAGGAATTCTTCGTCGAGGCCGATGCGCCTCTGGTGATCGACAAGACCTTGATGAAATCCCTGTCGCTCAATGGCGCAGTGCGTATTATTGAATATAGCACGGTCGGGGATGTCACGACGTGGAAGGCGGGAATTAGTTATGAGCCGTTCGACGACTTGCGGCTCCGCGCCACACGGTCCCGGGACATCAGGGCTGCCAATATTCAGGAACTGTTCACGGGGGTGCAGAATGCTCTGGCGGTCGTTCGTATCAATGGAGGTACGTCGAGTGCATTGGGGCAGCGGAGGGGCAATCCTGACCTAAATCCCGAAATTGCGGACACCGTCACCTATGGGTTGGCCTATCAACCTGCCTGGTTGCAGGGTTTTGGTGCGACGGTAGACTACTACAGCATTGATATTGAGGGTGCCATCCAGCAACTTTCGAATCAGCAGACGGTTGACCAGTGCGACAATGGTTCGCAGCTCGCATGTGCTCAGATCACCACCAATTCGTCAGGCTTGATTATTATCGATACCCCCTATCTCAATTTGGCGGGTCTCAAGGCAAGTGGTGTAGACTTGGAGCTGAATTATGCTGGTGATCTTGGATCAGGCAAGTTTGGCGCTACCGGCTTGGTAAGTTATCTGGATACGCTTGAGACGACAGTGCCAGGTGCGCCATCCGTGGACCGGGCGGGAGATATCGGAGCCAGTGGGACGCCTCATTGGTCCGGAAGCCTTCTTCTCAACTACAGCCAGGGGGCTTGGGATTTTTACCTCCAGGAGCGCTTCATCGGTTCGGGAAGTTATGACAATACTCTTCCGCCCAATTCGTTGGCTGACGATAAAGTCGATCCAGTCTTCTATACTGACATAACAGCGAAGTACGCCTTCGATGCAGGAATCGGAAAAGCGGAATTGTTCGGGACCGTCAATAATCTCTTCGATAAAGACCCTCCCATTGTGCCGTTCTCTCCTTACGGTGTGTACCGTTCCACAAATCCCGGCCTCTATGATGTTGTTGGCAGGTATTTCACGGTTGGCTTTAAACTGAGGTTTTAAGCAAGCGATGCAAAGCCAGTATGACAAACCCGTCCCACATATAGACGAAGAGAGCCGCCCATACTGGGCGGCTCTCAAGAGGGAAAAGCTAATATTGAAGCGATGTCTGGCGTGCTCCCGGCATCACTTCTATCCCAGGATACTCTGCCCACACTGCCACTCCTGCGAACTGAAATGGTCCGAAGCGTCCGGACTTGGGACAATCTATTCGTTCACGATAGCGCGCCGCGGAGCCGGCCCTGCCTTTTCTGCTGATGCCCCATATGCCGTTGCGATCGTGGAGCTCGATGAAGGGGTTCGGATGATGACAAATATCGTCATTGAAAATGTGGACATTCTGGCGATCGGGCAGCGTGTAGGGGTCATCTTTGAGCACGTTACAGAAGATGTGACTCTGCCAAAATTCAAATTGATTGGGAGTTGATGTGAAAATAGATCCAGATCACGTCGCGATTGCGGATTCCATCATTCGCTTTATCGACCGGGACGTCGTTTCGCTTGAGGAGAAGCATCACGCGCTACTGCGGGATGATCGTTCAATGTTCGATTCGGACGGACGTTATGTTCCCGAAATATTGTCCCTCAGGCGACAAGTCAGAATGCGCTCTGCCGAGCTTGGATTCTATACACTCTTTGGTTCTGAAAAACTGGGCGGCTCCGAGATGGGAGCGTGCGCCTATGCGCATATACAAGAAGTATTATATCGCAAGTATGGACCAAACAGGACTTTGATCCAGCATGTGGTCATACCGTCTCCCTTTACCAATGGGCTTTCCCCCGTTCTTTGCCAGCTGGCACCCGAAGTGTTCGAGCAGTATCGCGAGGGCGTGTCGAGTGGGGACAAAACCCTTTGCTTTGCTTTGAGCGAACCGGATGCGGGCTCGGATGTGATGGCAATGAAGACACGCGCTGTGAGAGATGGAGATGGCTGGATTATAAATGGCACCAAGCAGTGGATAACAAATTCGCCGTATGCGGATTACGCGATGGTGTTCGCGGTGACCGATCCTGAAAAAGTGGCGCAGCGCAGAGGCGGTATTACGGGATTTTTCGTAGACACACGGGCGGACGGCTTTTCGGTTCCGGGTATCACAAGAGTAATGGGACATCTCGGGGGCGAAACCGGCATCGTCGTCCTTGACAATGTTCGGGTCCGTGATGATCATCGGCTGGGCCCAGTCGACCGTGGCCTGGCAGTCGCCATTAGTGGCGTGAGCGCAGGACGTCTCGGATTGTCAGCATTATGTTTAGGCCTGGCGCGCTGGGCTCTGGACATGGCCACGGAGTATTCCAGGATCCGGAAGACATTCGGTGTCCCTATCTCGGAACATCAGGCGATTCAATTCATGCTTGCAGACAGTCTCATGGATATCTATGCGGCGAAATCAATGCTTCACGACTGCGCAGCCAGCATAGACGCGGGCGACAACGCAGTAGCCAAAACAAGTATGGTCAAAGCCTTTTGCACCGAGATGGTCGGACGAGTCATCGACAAGAGCATTCAGATACATGGCGGGATGGGCCTGACAAACGAGCTCCGTCTTGAGGAAGGCTACCGGCTCGCGCGGCAGGTTCGAATTCCCGATGGGACAGGCGAAATTCAGCGCCGCACAATTGCGCGCCAGTTATTGTCCGACCAAGTAATTCTCTAGCCGAATAAGCCTGCTGGCTGTCTCATGCCAGAATTATAAAAACTACGTATACGGAATCCATAAAGCCAAGGAAATTGTTGTGACAAAAAGAGAAGCTGTGATCATCGGAGTAGGCGATGTCCCATTGAAGGAGGGGAAGGTGCTGGAGCCGATGACGCCTCTTCAGGTGCAGGCGCTTGCAGCCCATAGCGCTTTGCACGACGCTGGGATCGAAATGCAAGATGTGGATGGGCTTTTGGTTGCGAACACCTGGGGTATACCTGGTGCTGGCCAGGTACCCACTATCACCATGGCCGAATATTTCGGTATCACACCGCGGTTCGTGGATGGAACAAGTATCGGAGGTGCGGCATTTGAAGCCCATGTCGGTCATGCCGCGCTTGCCCTGGAAGCGGGCCGATGCGAGGTGGCGCTGATTACATATGGGAGCACCCAAAAAAGCGAGCGCAGCCGGTCTCTGGCTGGCCGGCCAGCGTCGCTTACGATGCAGTATGAGACACCTTGGGGGATGCCGACGCCGATAGGCGGATATGCATTGTCTGCCATGCGTCACATGCATGAATTTGGAACGACATCGGAGCAACTAGCAGAAGTCGCCGTCAGTGCTCGAAAGTGGGCTTCGCTGAATCCCGACGCCATGATGCGGGGGCCGTTGTCAGTAGAGGATGTATTGAGCAGTAGGATGATTTCCGATCCGCTCCATCAACTAGATGCTTGTCTTGTGACCGATGGCGGCGGCGCCATTGTGATGACGACAGCTGATCATGCACGGGCGCTCGGAAAGACTCCTGTTTTTGTCCGGGGGTGTGGAGAGGCCAACACGCATCTTACCGTTTCGTCGATGCCGGATATGGCCCGGCTCACATCCGCACAGATTGCCGGGCAGCAAGCTTTCGAACGTGCTGGTGTTACGCATTCAGCGATCGACGTTGTCGAGGTGTACGACTCTTTTACAATCACTGTCCTGATGACTTTGGAGGCATTGGGATTTTGCCAAGCAGGTGAGGGGGGAGCATTCGTATCCAGCAGCAGGACCGCGCCCGGTGGCGCGTTTCCCATGAATACGAATGGGGGCGGACTGTCGTACGCCCATCCAGGCATGTACGGCATTTTTCTCCTGGTGGAGGCGGTCCGGCAACTGCGGGGAGAATGTGGTCCGAGGCAGGTCAAGGATGCAGTGAATGCGCTCGTTCACGGCACGGGCGGTACGCTATCGAGCGGCGCAACCTGTATCCTTTCCTTGAAATGATTCAGGGCAAGCCAATCAACATCAACACGAAAGAGGAGCCAATTGGTGGCTAAATCCAGAAGCGTAGAAGGCAAAGTGGCCGTTGTAACCGGCGCGGGACGGGGTATCGGCAGGGGCATCGCTCTCGAACTTGCGGCCGAGGGGGCGATGGTCGTGGTCAATGATCTCGGTGGATCGGTTGGAGGGCAGGGGGCGGACGAAACTTTGGCTCAACAAGTCGTTGATGAGATCAAGGACGCTGGCGGTGTCGCCGTTGCCAATACAGACTCTGTCTCCAATCCCGATAGTGCGCATCAGATTGTGACCTGCGCGATGGACACGTTCGGAAGTATCGACATTGTGGTCAATAACGCGGGCATCCTGCGGGATCGTCTTTTCTTCAATATGTCGATTGAGGAATGGACAGCCGTTATTGATGTGCATCTGAACGGAACATTTTATGTCTCGCGTGCCGCTGCCGGACATTTCAAAAATCAGGGTTCAGGATCGTATGTGCATATGACATCGACCTCGGGCTTGCTGGGGAATTTTGGTCAGGCCAATTACGGTGCGGCCAAACTGGGCATTGTGGCACTTTCTCGAGCAATAGCATTTGACATGCGGCGAAACAACGTTCGCTCGAACTGCATCGCACCGTTCGCGTGGAGTCGCATGGGAGCCACAATAAAGGCGGAAACGCCCGAGAAGCAGGCTTGGCTTGACAAGGCAAAGGCGGCTTTGGATGCGACGAAAATTGCTCCTATTGCTGTGGCGCTAGCGAGTGAGGCGGCTGGAGAGGTCACGGGCCAGGTGTTCGCGGTGCGCGGCAATGAAGTATTCCTGATGAGCCAGCCTCGCCCCGTTCGCGGCATGCACAGGGAGGAACGATGGACATCGGATGACGTATCCAACCGGGTGTTCCCTGCAATGAAAAGTGCGTTCACCCCACTGGAGAATTCGGCGGAAGTGTTCTGTTGGGATCCAATTTAGAGGAGTCAGAAATGCCGATTGACTATGACAGGTTGATGGCTTGGAAGCCTGACGATGTGGTCCAGAGTTACTCGTCGCGTGATACAATGCTGTATGCACTGGGGCTTGGGCTGGGTAGCGATCCGACCGACCGCAACGAGTTGAGGTTTACATATGAGGAGGGCCTTCAGGTCCTTCCAACCTTCCCAGTAGTTTTGGGTACTCCAAGCACCTGGTGGCGGGAGACCGGGATGGTCGACTGGCAACATGTTGTTCATGGCGAGCAGCATTTGAAATTGCACGCTCGCTTTAAGCCGGAAGGTGAGGTGATCGGGAGTACCCGTGTCGTTGACATTATCGACAAGGGGCCGGGGCGAGGTGCTCTCTTGTATACGGAGCGAAGTGTCAGAGATGCGCAAACCGGCGAGCTTCTGGCAACGGCTACATCAACGTCATTTGCGAGAAAGGACGGTGGGTTTGGTGGTGCGTCTGGTCCAACGAAAGAGGTGCATTTGCTTCCGGATCGCGCGGCGGATTTTGCTTTTGAGCACCGAACATCTCCTCGTGCAGCGCTGATCTATCGATTGTCTGGTGACTATAATCCCCTTCATGCCGATCCTGATGTGGCGGAGACCGCAGGATTTCGCCAGCCGATACTGCATGGGTTGTGTACGTATGGAGTGGCAGCCTGGGCGATTGTTTCTGAGATTTGCGAGGGGATCCCGGGCAGACTTAAGTCCATTGGGGTGAGGTTTTCGTCTCCGGTTTATCCTGGGGAAACGCTTCAAACGCAGATGTGGGTCGACAAGTCAGTCGTCTCGTTCCGGACAAGGGTTATCGAGCGAGACGTCGTTGTCCTCAACAATGGTCATGCGGAGATTATCTGAATGAGTTCGAGTGAAATGCGAGGCGCTGCCTCATCATTAACGCCCCTGTTTGAGCCAGAAAGTGTCGCAATCATTGGAGCATCAAATGATCCGAACAGAATCGGTGGCAGACCGCTACACTACCTTTTGAGGTCCGGATATGTGGGGAAAATTTATCCCATAAATCCCAATAGAAAGGTGGTCCAGGAGATCCCGGCCTATCCATGTATATCGGGGGTGCCGGGATCGGTTGACCTGGTGATGATTGTTTTGCCCGCCAGTGAAGTGATTGATGAATTGGAGAAATGCGCAAAGCTGGGCGTGAAAGTGGCGGTAATATTATCATCTGGATTTGCAGAGCTCGGTGAAGAAGGCGCCGTCCAGCAGTCCCGTTTGTCAGAGATCGGAAGAGCATACGGAATACGTATCCTGGGGCCGAATTGCTTGGGGGTCTTTAATTCGTCGATAGGTTTCTTTGCGACATTCACAGCTGCCTTCCATCACCAGTCCGCAGTTCCTGGGCCGCTCGCCATCGTCAGCCAAAGTGGCGCTTGCGGGGGACATCTTGCTTATCTCTGTGGGCAACGCGGAATTGGAATACACTATTGGGTAACGACGGGAAATGAAGCTGACATTGATGTATCGGAATCCCTCTTGTGGCTCGCTCAATCCCCGAAGGTGAAGGTTATCCTAGTATATGCCGAAGCAATACGTAACGGTGACCTTTTTGTCGAAGCGCTTGAGACGGCTCGTCGAAATGGCAAGTCAGTCATCATGCTTAAAGTTGGTCGCTCGGTCGCCGGCGCGCGGGCTGCAGCTTCGCACACGGGCGCTCTTGCAGGAGAAGACGCTGTATATGATGCAGTATTGAGGCAGTTTGGCGTATGGCGTGCCGAAAGCGTGGAGGAGATGCTGGATGTAGCCTATGCGTGCCTCGGGAACAGATTTCCCGCGTCGCGTCGAATTGGCCTTGTGAGTGCGTCAGGTGGAATCGGCGTTCAAATGGCAGATAAGGCTGAAAGACTGGGAATGGATGTGGCTGTGATGCCTGAAGCTGTCCAGAAGAAGATGAAGGCTCTCATACCATTCATCGCGCCGGCCAATCCCGTGGACGTGACGGCCCAGGTCATCAATGATATGTCGCTGTTTCAGCAGTGCCTCGATCTCACTCTGGATCGGGGAAACTATGATTCGGTCATCGTGTTCTTGTCGAGCGGACCGGCATCGGCCGCAATGCGCGATCAACTGTTGTCCATTTTTAAACCCCTTCGCATCCGGTACCCAGAACAAGTAATCGTCCTCTCAATGGCCGCTCCCAGAGACACTGTAGAGGCATTTGAGAAATTGGGTTTGATCGTATTTGAAGACACGGACCGGGCACTAAATGCCATGGCGGCATTGGCATATTTTGCCGAGAGTTTTGGCGACACAGTCAGCAAGGAGATCGATAATGCGTCGCTCCCGGAAAAGTGCGAATTTCCCAGCGTGCTGAACGAGCATGTGGCCAAATCCATTCTTGCGAACGCAGGTATTCATCCTTGGCCAGAAGTATTGGCGCTGGATTCTGATGAGGTCGGCAGGGCTGCTGAACACTTCGCGCGACCAGTCGCTCTGAAGATAGTTTCACCAGACATTCAGCATAAGACAGAAGTACAGGGCGTGGCGCTGGGTTTAACCAGTCCGGCCGACGCGGCGGCCCGGGCTTCTGAGATGCTGAATCATGTTCGCAAAGTGCGCCCGGACGCGAAGATAGAGGGGTTTCTGGTTTCACCTATGCGAGGTGACGCCGTGGAGATTAGCTGTGGTTCGTTTCGAGACCCGGTGTTCGGCCCTGTTGTGATGTTCGGGTTGGGAGGCATCTTCGTTGAAGTCTTGAAAGACGTCGCATTCCGGCGAGCGCCATTTGATGAGGCAGAGGCGCACCGGCTCATCGATAGCATTCGGGGTCGATCAATGCTTGACGGAGTGAGGGGTGGGGCAGCTGTCAATCTGCAATCAGTCGCACGCACTCTCGCTGCACTTTCCAAATTTGCATATGTGAACCGGGAACAGGTTAGCGAGATTGATATCAATCCGCTTTCCGCCGCGAGCGATGGAGCATACGCGTTGGATGCTCTGATCGTCCGGGGGTAGTTGGAAACTGGTATGGAGAGAGAAGATGGTTGTTTTTGGAACGGAAGAGAACTTCAAGACGAACCGTCGTCCGATTAGTGTCGGCGATGATACCTACTACAAGTCTGAATGGATGGAAGCCGGAGACGATCCGATCTTGTCGCCGACGATCTTCATGATCGAGCAGCCGGCAAATACGACGCTCGTGGCGCACTTTCACAGGCAGAACCAGTTCCAACTCTTCGTGGATGGATCCGGAAGCATTGGTCGCTATGGCATTGAGGCTGTTACTGTGCACTACGCGGGGGCCTATACGCCCTATGGCCCTCTTTTGTCGGGACCTGACGGGCTGAAATACCTTACCATACGGCCTGTTCGTGAAAGCGGCGGCTTTGCTGTGCCTGATGAGGTCGCAAGCATGAGGCGAGGGCCAAAGGCGCATGCGCAAGCAGGTCCTATTACCGTGATGTCGTCAGAAGAGCTCCTGACCCTGACAGCGGCACGCGAGGATACCCTGATTCCAACATCCAGTGACGGAATGGGTATAGCGGTTCACACCCTGCCGGCCCATGCTCCGTTTGCAGCTCCCGACATGGACAATTCTCAAGGCGTGTTTGTCGTGGTCCTGGCCGGTTCCATCGTAGCCGATGATAAAAATCTGCAGAAATGGGAGAGCCTGTTCATCACGCCGGGCGAACCTGTTCTGTGGGCAGTGGCGGGAAATACTGGGGCGCAGGTCGCCCTACTTCTGTGCCCGGAACTGCATGAGGCTTACCGCTAGTTTTGGCCAATGCGCGGGAAAGTCGGTCCGCTTGATTCAGACCATGGTGAAAAATCGTTCCTAAGACACCTCAGACGTCATGTGATGGAAGGCCAGAACTGGTAGGGCGACGGAGCGGAAATGTCCTGACCTATATATCTGCGATGCCCAGAAGGGCATTCGCCAAATTCCAGAGCCAGCCTTTGGCTGGTGACAACAGAGAAAGATATCAGAGATGACGCGTACAATAGGCATGGCGGCACCGAAGGACAAACTCTATGATCCGCATCGGGATGCTCTGTATCGAAAAGTGGCGTTTCGACTGATGCCGCTACTGATCATATGCTACATGGCCAACGTCATTGATCGAACAAATGTTGGTATCGCCCAGGTCCACATGAGTACCGATTTGAACTTCTCCAACACTGTCTACGGGTTCGCGGTGGGGATATTCTATCTCGGGTACATATTGTTCGAGATTCCCAGCAATTTGTTGCTGGACAAGATGGGGGTACGCAAAACATTGCTTCGCATCATGGTTCTCTGGGGTGCGATGTCTGCCTGCACAATGTTGGTCCGAACCCCCTTGGAATTTTATATCGTGCGTTTTCTTCTCGGATTGGCTGAGGCGGGATTTTGGCCCGGCATGCTCCTTTACCTTACATATTGGTTTCCGTCAGGCCGGCGGACACAGATGATCTCGATATTCATGATGGCTATACCGATTTCGGCGACCGTTGGCCCGACGCTTTCAGGCTGGATTATCCATGAGATGGAGGGGGTAGTAAATATGCATGGATGGCAATGGATGTTCGTGCTGGAGGGTATACCCGCCGTCATATTGGGCGTAGTCGCATTCCTGTATCTCGATGACCGGCCAAGTGACGCCAACTGGCTTTCCAGTGAAGAAAAATCTTTGATTGAAGAAGATCTTCAGGCGGAACAGTCAACCAAAGTTCATGGCGAGACCTATGGCTTGGTTCAAATGCTGCTCGATTATCGGGTCTGGGTTCTGGGTGCAATTACATTAGGCACCTATGCCTTATCGAACGCCATTACATTCTGGAGCCCGATCATAATTCAGGAGTCGGGCGTAGAATCGATCGTGAGCATCGGGCTGCTTACATCAGTTGCTCCATTTGTCGGAGCGTTTGTTATGCTGGCTGTGGCGCGCAGTTCGGATCGCTTGCGGGAGAGACGTTGGCATTTCTCCATTGCCATGTTTTGCGCCTCCGCTGCTCTCATTTCATTGTCGATATTTTATAGCAGTCCACTGATCGTTATTGCGGCCATCACCGTGGCGACCGCGGGATTTTACGCTGGAGCAAGCGTCTTTAGCGGAATACCTGCCATCTACCTGTCGAATCGTACACGAGCGGGTGGGATAGCGATGGTGACCACAATTGGTGCGATGGCGGCCATGCTGTCTCCAATCATGATGGGATGGATAAGAACGTCCACAGGAAGCTTTAGCCTGGGGCTTCAAATCAGTGCGGGGGTGGTATTCACTGCGGGTGTAGTCTTGTTGCTGGCCGTTCCCGCACGCTCATTGAGAGAAAGTTGAGGACGGATTATCGGGACGTTCAGGATCACGAGCATTTCAGGTATTGCTGTCAGGCTTGAGCGCATGCCCAACAATAAGAAGTGAAAGGACACTGTGGCGATGAGCGCAGACCCGCTAATTTCCTCTGCATTTGGCTTTTCTAGCACTGCAAGGAAGTCGTTGCAGGACGTCAGCTTGACGGACTGACGGCGATCATAACAGGTGGTGCGTCAGGAATTGGTCTAGAAACGGCAAGGACGTTGGCCGAGGTCGGTGTAAAGGTTGTTATTGCTGCACGGAATCGCCGCCTCGCGGAGCGGGCTGTGAGTGACTTGCAGAATACGGCCCAAATTGAACCCTGTTGGGAAATGCTTGATCTCTCCAGCTTGAGTTCGGTGAGAGCTTTCGTCGACCGTTGGGATCGGAAGCCCCTGCATATCCTGATCAACAATGCGGGAGTTATGGCTTGTCCGTTATCCTACACGCAAGACGGGTTTGAAATGCAGATCGGGACTAATCATTTCGGCCATTACTTGCTCTCGATTCTCCTCCGCCCCGCTTTGGAAACGGGGGCGGAGCAATACGGCAAGCCGTCCCGGCTTGTATCAGTATCGTCAGGCGGGCACAGACGATCGCCTGTAGATTTTGGCGATCCGAACTTTTTGCGGCGAGCGTACGATCCCTGGATCGCCTATGGTCAATCCAAGACAGCGAATGCCCTGTTTGCATTGGGATTTGATCACAGGTTTCGCAGTGCGGGTATAAGGGCCTTTTCTGTATCTCCAGGCTCCATTCTGACCCCGCTGCAAAGGCATATGACGAAGGAAGAGCTGATCGCCAGGGGGGCAATCGACGAAACGGGACGTCCCAGAGCTGGGTTGAAGTCGCCACAGCAGGGCGCAGCCACTTCAGTGTGGGCTGCTGTCGGAGACGAGTTAGAAGGCGTCGGAGGGGAATATCTCGAGGACTGCGCGCAAGCTCCGCCATTCTCGGATGCGTTTCCACGAGGGGTCCGGGATTATGCAAGTGATCCTGAAATTGCAGACAGGCTATGGGATCTTTCCGCATTATCGGTTTTTTGATTGAGCCCTCCTGGCGGCGAAAAGCCTGCCGCCATCACCCAATTTTGCCGGTTTGAGGCGAGGCGGGGTGACAGGCGTGTCTCCCGGAATAATTAAGAGAGAGTGTGGGACATAGATTTCTGTGGGACATAGATTTCCATGCTCAAATCACACCTCGCTACAGCGACGTGGTGCCTTACTTCAGATTCCAAGAACCTCGTGACAGCACAGGGCGCTGCCAACAATATTGTCTATCATTTTAAGCATAATTGAATGTATATGCTGCACAAGCTGATTGTTTATTGCTGACCTTGGCAAGGTCGGAACAAAGGACTTGCGATGAATTTGCGGCAGCAGAGACGCATGACGAGTAGAAATTATGAATGAAACCAATTCACGAAAAAAGGTGCCCATTAGCCCACAGCTGAGTTCAGCTGATCAGGTGGCAGAAGAAGTCGTTCGGCGTTTGTACTCAGGCCGATATGTTGCGGGACAGAAGTTAATTGAAGCAGATTTGGTTGAGGAGCTTCATGTCAGCCGGGGCACAATCAGGGAAGCGTTACGGCGCCTGAGCGCTGAAGGTGTGGTATCCCTGACGCTACACAGGGGCGCTTATATCAGGGCTTTTTCCAAGAATGACGTTCAGAATATTCTGAACGTCATTGAAGTTCTTTTAGGGCTGGCAGCAAGAACAGCTGCCAAGAAAACGCATTCCGCGCGTGACAAGAAACAATTGGAGGCATACCTCCTGGCCATATTAGAGCCCCAGAAAAATTACTATGATGTGGTCAGGGTGCAAAACGCGTTCTACCGGTTCCTGATTTCCAGCAGCGAGAATGAGGAATTGGAACGCGTGCTCCCAAGCTTGAATTTCCATTTCCTGAGGCCAGCCTACCTGGTTCACTCTCCGCGCGTATATCCCGAGCGATTGAAAGAATTTGAACTGATCGCGACCGCCGTGCTTTCCGGCGATGCCAAGCGGGCGGAACAGACGGCACGAAATCATGTAATCGCCATCGCGAGATCGTTGAGAGAGCTCCCGGATGAAGCCTTCTCAGGCTCCACAGGAATAACCAAAACATGATTCGTTTCGGCCTTTCCAAGCGACTTGGGTTTGGGCGCTTCCAAAATAGTCCCTGTCCTTCTCGCCAGACGAGAATCTACCTGCAGCGGACGGCACAGTTTTCCGGAAGACGGTCCGTAACCGGCGTTCTGCTTCAGGAGCGTCCGGCGAAACGAGAAGCGGTGAGAATAAAAAAGGTCGCGCCAAAAGCAGCGCGACCTGTAAGGGAGGAAAAGGTCGATGTCTGAGACTGGAGCGACCGCTTTAAAGTTTCGGTTGACGTGAAAAAACAGGAATTCTGAGATTTCCCATGTCTTGAAACCGTACAAACAGGGGCAGATTGATTGTCAGTGCAGTGTCTGGATCAGGTTCTACGATGTTCGAGATCATCCGTGGTCCTTCTTCCAGCTGGACGAGGGCCACAGTGTAAGGAAGGCGATCTGCAAACGCGGGGTGAAATGCCCGGTGGTATATGACCCAGCTAATCAGCTGAGCCTTGCCGCTTGCCATTCTCCATTCGAGATCAGCCGCCAGGCAATTGGGGCATTCCGTGCGAGCTGGGAGAAACGAGTGCGCGCAGCTGTTGCAGGCCATGTATCTAAGCTGACTCTTTTCGGCGGCTTCCCAGAAGGGTAGCGCATGTTCCGGAATGGCTGGTATCGGAAAATCGGTCATGCTGTTTATCCTCCGATTATGAGAGTGCCATGCGTTTGCATGATACCCCCTTGGCTGCTGACAATGCAGGTGTTCGCCTTCCTGGCTTGAAGATTGGCATTTCCGCGAACCTGCCGCACACCTTCCAATACCAATTGCATTCCAGGCATGCCGGTTTCAGACAGCAATCCTCCCGCAGTATTCATGGGGAGATCCCCATCGATCTCGATGCGCCCCTCTTCGACGAAGGCCCCTCCCTGTCCTTTCTTGCAAAACCCGTAGTCTTCCAGGGTCATTATCGGAACGATCGAAAAACAATCATAGAGCTGCGCGACGTCTATGTCTTCAGGAGCAAGTCCTGCCGCCGAGAAGGCCGTGGTCGCCGATACGGTGGCACAGGTAGTTGTCAGATCCTGGCGAAGGCGCACGTCCCACGAGGATTGTCCAAGCCCAAATCCCAGGATCGGTACAGGCGCCCTTACCGCAAGCTGCATTGCACGTTCAGCGCTCATCAAAACAATTGCAGCGCCGCCATCGCTGACAAGTGCGCAATCGCTGCGCCGGAACGGATCTACAATATAGGGCTCATTAAGATAATCAGCCATGGATAGTGGTTTGCGCAATTGGGCAGAAGGATTTGCGGCGCCATGACGACGCGCAGCAATGGGAACGGCGCCTAATTGCCGAGGCGTGGTGCCATATTGCTCCATATGCCGTCGCGCGATCATGGCATAGGCTGCGGGCACGCCGACATATCCGAACAGTCCATCCGTGCCCGTAGAGCTTCTGTAGACTTCCGAACTGCCCGTTCTGGGATTGTCGGCAAAACAGATAACGACGATATCACAAAGTCGCGCTTCAATAGCCAGGGAGGCATAGGAAATCATTCCAATCACTGCCGCACCGCCCTGATCCCAAGACATGCCGAGTTTGGGCTGCAGGCCCAAGGCCTCTGCTACGATTTGGCCCGTCATGAGTTGCGGGGCGGACGTAGAGGGCTTCACCAACAATGCGTCCACCATGGTCTTGTCGACATTCGCGTCGGCGAGCGCATTTCGCGTGGCTTCGACAATCAGAGATGTTGCCGACCGTCCTGACAGCGCGCCGAATGCTGTATGTCCTATGCCTGCAATGACGGTTCTGCCCCTCATGACGAATATCCTATCGCGATTTGAAATGTGGAGGACGTTTCTCCGAAAAGGCTGCCGCTCCTTCCCGGGAGTCATCCGTCTGCGTGAGCAACTTTCCGATCAATTGTTCAAATCGTAAGCCGACTGCCAGCGGAACGTCGCGCGAGCGCAGCGCTAGTTCCTTCGAGGCCTGCACAGCGAGCGGCGCGTTCACCGCAATACGCCGCGCGTACTCCCTAGCCGCCGGCAAGACGTCAGCAGATGTCGGAACGACCTTGTTGATCAAGCCCCAGCGTTCAGCTGTCTGGGCCGAAATTCCGTCGCCGGTCAGCAGCATTTCCATCGCAATGGGGTAGGGAAGCTGACTGATAATCCGCTGTGTGCCCCCGTTCGCTGCGATGACCCCGCGCTTGACTTCGGAAACACTGAATGTCGCGCTTTCGCACGCAACCCGGATGTCCGTTGCAAGCATCAAGGTCACGCCTCCGCCGAGACAATAGCCGTTAATTGCGGAAATGACGGGTTTCCACACTTCCAGTCCGCGATTCAGCAACTGGTCGACCTGGGTTCGCCACACGTCACTCCACGGACGTGCCTTGGTCAAGTACGTCTTAATATCGGCGCCGGAGGTAAACGATTTGTCGCCTGCTCCGGTAATGATTGCCACCCGGATATCGTCGTCATCACGCACGCGAGTCCATGCATTTGACAGGCCCTGATAGTGTTCTTCATCCATGGCGTTCATGCGCTCTGGACGATTGATGGTAATGACGGCGATACCCTCATCATTGAGTTCGAAGTCGATGGCCATGGTCTATGCCCTTGTTCCAAGCAGGTGACGCGCTACGACCATTCGATGAACTTCGGAAGGTCCTTCGCCAATTCTTTTTATCCGAAGTTCACGATGCCAACGCTCAAGAGGCAATTCGTGCGTAACGCCCATGCCGCCAAAGATCTGTATACAGCGATCCACAACCCGTCCGGCGGTTTCCGTTCCCGTCACTTTGGCAATGGAGCTTTCGACCTGAAAGGGTTTTCCCATATCGAGTGCCCAGGCGGCCTGATAAACAAGCATTCTGGCAGCCTGAAGTTCCATTTCACTGTCCGCAATCATCCATTGGATGGCTTGTTTTTCTGCCAGTGTGGAGCCGAATACGGTTCGCGATTTTGCCCAGTCGATTGCAAGTTCCAGAGCATACTGTGCGGTCCCGATACAATTGGCCGTATAGGGAATTCGATTTATACCAAGAAAGCGCGATAGTATCTTGAAACCCTCGCCTTCTTCGCCAATGCGCTTGGAACTTGGAATTCTGCAGTCCGTGAAGAAAACTTCCCATGGGGAATACGACCGTATCACGTCGATTTCCCGGAAGCTGACGCCCGGATTGTCGCTGTCGACAATAAAGGCTGAAATGCCGCCCCGATCTCCCGGCTTACCGGTCCTGGCGAACACGATGCCCCAATCGCTTATTCCTGCCGCAGTTATCCAGGTTTTGGTGCCATTCAGAATATAGTCGTCACCATCACGGATGGCTCGCGCTTGAATCGCGCGCGCTGGATCCGATCCTCCCGAAGGCTCGCTGATTGCAAAATACCCTTTCCTGTCACCTTTGACGCTTGGAATTCCATATTCATTTATCTGTTCGGCCGTACCGGCCCAGATAATCTCAGGGGGATCCATTCCGAACGCACCCGCTGCCCAGACATATGAACCCATTCTGCACCGGGCGGCCTCTTCTGCAACGACGGCGTAGCCGAGCGCATTCAATCCGGCTCCTCCATATTGTTCAGGCGTGCCAAGTGCCCACAATCCCATCGCCCTGGCCTTGTCCTGGAGAGGGTTCAAAAGGTGAGGGGGGAGCTTGTATGCATCGTGCTCAACCTGGTCTTCAGCCGTTCGGACATCTTCCGCCATGAATCGACGAACATTGTCCCGAAGCAACCGGTATTCCTCTGGCATTTCCCAGGCGCCGAACGCATTCATACTGGCTTCCTCTAAGTTTTTTGGTTAGGTATTCCCAAATGTGGAATAGCGTTCTAAACGCTAGCGTTTTAGCCGTCGATGTGTCAAGATGCAGACAGGGGAATTGTGAATTCGGATAGGGGATCACTGCGGAATCCGTCGGCCAAGTACTTCTGGAGCCGGTGATCTGAATGTAGCTGAGGAGATCGACAGGCTGAACGTCATGAATGAACAAATCAGGCAACGAGTTCCAGTTTTGTCGGGGCACAAAAAGTAATAACTATTAGCAGGACATTCAGATGACTGACCGTGTAGGCAATGGGAATGTAACGTCAGGTGTGAGGGAGGGAGACCGGCTCTGGTCCCCCTCGGCTGAAAGAGTTGAAGCAGCCGAGCTGACAAGGTTCATGCGGTGGCTCGCACTGGAACGCGGCTATTCCTTCCCCGACTACAACGCACTTTGGACTTGGTCGGTTGACGACCTTGAAGGATTCTGGAGCGCAATTTGGGAATATTTTGACATAATCTCTGACGAGCGCCCCGAGAGTGTCCTGATCGGTGAAGGCATATTCGATGCAAAATGGTTCGTCGGGACACACACTAACTATGCCGAGCATGTCTTAAGGCACGAAGCAAAGGCTGAGCCCGGCGAAACGGCTCTTTGCCACTCAAGTGAAATCAGACCGATCGCGCAAATGAGCTGGCAGGACCTCGGTGGACGGGTCAGGAAGCTCGCGACAAAAATGCGCGCAATGGGCATCATCCCGGGTGATCGGATCGTGTCATATATGCCCAATACGCCCGAAGCGGTCATCGCAATGCTCGCCACAGTTGCAATTGGCGCGGTATGGTCATCGGCCGCTCCGGAATTCGGCCACAAGACGGTTGTGGACCGGTTCAGTCAAATTGAACCAAAGCTCGCGTTCGTGTCCGACGGATATAGCTTCAACGGGAAGGTGTTTGATCGCCGAGACGACGTCTCGGCGATCGTGAATGCCCTTGATCACCTCAAACATGTTGTGTGGTTCGACTATATGGGTTTCGGATGCGCTCTGTCGACCGATGCCGAAATCATTTCCTTCGATGCGATGATTGAGGGCCCCCCGGTCATGCGGGAGACTTTCCAATATCAACGTGTTCCAGCAGATCATCCGCTTTGGGTATTGTATTCTTCAGGGACGACAGGATTGCCAAAAGCGATTGTCCACAGCCACGCAGGCATGATTGCCGAGCACCTGAAGGTCATGGCGCTTCATTGCAATCTTGGTCCCTCAAAGCGCATGTTCTTTTACACTACGACAGGCTGGATGATGTGGAACTCGGTGATCTCTGCGCTGATCACAGGTGCCTCGGCAGTCCTTTATGATGGTAGTCCGGTTCACGGTGGAGTTGACATGCTGTGGCGGATGGCCTCCGATACTAGGACGACCTGCTTTGGCGCAAGTCCGACACTTGTCGACAATATGAAAAGGGCAGGTGTCAGGCCGGGTAAATCATTTGATCTGTCGGCAATGGACATGGTGCTTCTTGGCGGTGCGCCTGCCACTCCGGAAACCTTTCAGTGGTTCTACGAAAATGTAGCCGAAGATTTCTGGGTGAATTCACAATCGGGGGGCACTGACCTGTGCAGCGGATTGGCTGTCGGTCTCCCCATACAACCGGTTTACGCGGGCGAAATCCAGTGCCGTGGTCTAGGGATCGCGATGGAGGTCTGGAACGAAGGTGGTCGTTCAATTCTGGACGAAGTAGGTGAGTTGGTCGTCACGCGACCATTTCCTACAGCGCCACTCGGCTTCTGGGGGGATGATAGTCGCTCTCGATATTATGAAAGTTACTTCGATACGTTTCCAGGCATTTGGCGACATGGCGATCTTGCCAAAATTAACTGCCGGGGAGGTGTCTATGTATACGGACGGTCGGATTCGACACTCAATCGGTTTGGCGTGCGCATAGGCACTGCTGAGATCTACCGTGTGCTGGAGCGGGTTCCGGGTGTGAAAGATAGTCTCATCATTTGTGTGGAGACTGATGGTGGAGGCTTTTACATGCCTCTCTTCGTCTCATTGAATGCCAATACGACTTTGACCGACGAGTTGAGGAAAGAAATCGTCTCTCGCTTGCGGGTCGATGCGAGTCCGCGGCACGTCCCAGACGAAATTCATGCTGTTCCCGAAATTCCCTACACACTAACTGGAAAGAAAATGGAGGTTCCGATCCGCAAACTGGTCATGGGAATGGAGGTCGATAAGGCTGTAAGCCGTGACGCGATGGCCAAGCCCGCTGCCTTGGACTGGTTTGTTGAATTCGTGCGCCAACGTGCAGGCTTTTGAATGGCTGGTACGATCCGTTCATTGGATAGGGATATAATAAATCTGCCGGGTGCTCGAGCGTGAATTCACCTTCTCAGGAGACGTGGATTTGGATTCCCATAGTCTCATTGACCGCAGCGCGTTCGACGGACAAATGCGGGCTGTGAAGTGTGCAAATGGTGTTGTATTGTCGGAAGTAACACAATCTCAGCCACCGGGAAGGCTATCAAGGAATCGCGGACAAAAGACCCAAACGTTCAGATGCGCAAGGTTCATTGGGTGGACGAAGTTTGATATTGACACTTAGGATTTTCACTCAGGAGGCGATATTGGAATATGTACGTATGGGTACGACTGGGGTGC
>TARA_R110001606_G_scaffold24511_1_pt1 | contig 30626 bp, 24 predicted proteins | sample TARA_R110001606 | Tara Oceans TARA_R110001606 (sample SAMEA4398315) | marine metagenome | biome: Polar Biome; feature: [SRF] surface water layer (ENVO:00010504); material: water (ENVO:00002006), including particulate matter (ENVO:01000060) such as... | depth 5 m
TCTGGTATCAGCACGCATGTCCGGTGATGCGCGAGATTCAGGCGGCATCAGCCTGTTTGCCCTCCAGGCAGACACCGCCGGAATTGAACGCCGGGTTTATCCAACCATTGACGGCTCCAAAGGCTGCGACCTCACCCTGAACAACGTTCAGGTAAGTTCCGGCGCCCTGCTGGGCGAAGAAGGTAAGGCCGCTGAGGTGATTGAGTATCAGGCAGGCCGCGCAATCGCAGCACTGTGTGCCGAAGCCGTCGGGGTTATGGAAGTCGCCAACGAGCTGACTTTGGATTACCTTAAACAGCGCAAGCAATTTGGCGTGCCTATTGGCAAGTTTCAGGTACTGCAGCACCGCATGGTCGACATGATGTCTGAACTGGAGCAGGCTCGCTCCATGGCTACTCTGGCCGCCAGCGTGGCAGACGAAGAGCAGAGCGGTGAGCGCCGCCGCGTGCTGGCTGCAGCTAAAAACGTTATCGGACGCAGCGGGCAGTTCATTTCAGAACAGGGCATACAGTCCCACGGCGGCATTGGCATGACATGGGAATACAACTTTGCCCATTACGCCAAGCGTCTGATCATGATCAACCACCAGCTCGGCGACGATGATTTCCATCTGGAGCGCTACGCATCCCTTTTACAAGCAAGCTAAACTCCCTGTTCAGTGAGCCTGAGATCTCCTTCTTATCAGTCAGAGGTCTTTTTCGGGGGTGGCTTGCCACCCCCTTTTTTATGCACAGTGAATAACAAGGTGAACAACGCATGACAACAAACACCTCAAACACCGACTCAAATACCCTGAGAGAGGCTGAATGGCAGGTTCGTAGCCAGTTAGCGGCGGCCTATCGTCTTGTCGCCCTGTTCGGGTGGGATGACCTGGTTTTTACCCACCTCTCTGCCCGGGTACCTGGCCCTGAACATCATTTCCTGATCAACCCCTACGGCCTGCTGTTCCACGAGATTACTGCCTCCTCTCTGGTGAAGGTGGACAGAGACGGGCAGGTAGTAGAATCCGGCGGTCTTGGCCGGGTGAATCCAGCCGGCTTTACTATCCACAGCGCCGTACACATGGGGCGTGACGATGCAGGTGCCGTTATGCATCTTCATGCACCAGATGGCGTGGCAGTTTCAGCCCACAGAGACGGCCTGCTACCCCTGAGCCAGACCGCCATGCTATGCCTGGCGCACCTGAGTTACCACGACTATGAAGGCGTGGCTCTCAACCTGGATGAGCGTGAGCGCCTGATACGGGATCTCGGCGACAAGTCCATGATGATGCTGCGCAATCATGGCGTTCTCACCGCAGGTAAAGACGTTCCGGAAACCTTTACGTACCTGTATTTCCTGATGAAGGCCTGTGAGATACAAGTTAAAGCACAGAGTTGTGGCCCGGTGTGGACGCCCTCCGAGCAGGCCATCAAAACGACTGCGGATCAGTCCCAAGCCCTGGGCAGCGCAGCGGCGCTCACCTGGCCGGCACTGCTTCGGCTTCTCGACAGCAAAAACCCAGGTTACGCAGTATAAAAGGGGCACAACATGGTGGAAATACAACTCGACGATCTCGTTAACCACAAAGGAAGTCTGTGTTGCTACAGCCCCTGGCTCACGATCACGCAGGAGATGATCGGAGCCTTTGCCGAGGCCACGGGTGACCACCAGTGGATTCACGTGGATGTGGAGCGGGCAAAGCGGGAGTCGCCGTGGAAAAGCCCGGTAGCCCATGGATACCTGACGGTATCTCTGATGTCCCGGCTCAACCCTCAGGCTTTGCGGGTAACCGGGATCACCGCCACCATTAATTACGGGACGAACAAACTGCGCTTTCCGGCAGCGGTACCCGTTGGCTCGGACATCCGTACCAAAATTGAACTGATCGACGTTACACCTGTAGGCGACAACAGAACATTGGCGGCTTACAAAACCACAGTCGAAATAAAGGGACAGGACAAACCGGCCTGTGTAACGGAAAACCTCGCGATGTATGTAACCTGAACCTTTTCGCCCAACTCATAAGTTCAGGTCTGGCATTTCTGACACCTATCAAATATAAAAAGAGGTGGAATATGAGCATCAAGAACCAATGGCGACGTGTCTATACCGCTGCATCCATCACAGCAGCGCTAACCATCAGCTCGGCAAGCGTTGCTCAAGGCAGCGACTACGATTGGCCTAGAATGCTGGTTGTCGGTACAACCAGCACTGCAACCGGGGGCTTCGCCTCGTCCAATGCCTGGGCGCCAATCCTGCAAAAACAGGTTGGCATGGCCGTGCGCATTATACCGGAAGACTCCGAATTCATACGCTACCAACGCCTGAACGTGGACAAGAATATCCATATCAGCTCACTGAGCGCAGCGGAAGCCCGCTTTCAAACTGAAGGCTATGGCGCCTATTCTGGCACCAAACCCGTCCCGCAACGCACCTTGTGGCATCACAATGACACGCCCTGGGGATTGGTCGTCGCTGGCGACTCCGAGCTCAAGACCATAGACGATCTAAAAAAAGGCGGCGTTCGGATCTCAAATGGCATATGGACATCCGCCATGACGACCACTGCCACAAAATCAATACCTGCCTACCTCGGACTCTCGGAAGAAGAAGCACAGAAAACGCTACGCTACGTGCCTGCTGGCAGCTACGCTGAGAACTGCCGCGCAGTCGTTGAGGGCAAGGTTGATGTTGCCTGGTGTGCAACCATCAGCGGGCTGCTGTCGGAGATGGAAGGCGCACCCGGCGGCATTCGCTGGCTCCCGATGGAGTCGGACAACACAGAGGCATGGGATCGCTTTCTTGATCACAGCTCGATGGTGATTCCTACAGAGATCAGTATCGGTGTTTCCTCAGCGCACGGTGTCGCCGGAGTCACATCGAACTTCGTCTATATGGCACCCGCAGAAATGGATACGGACCTTGCCTATAACCTGGCAAAGTGGTTCCACGAATCCTATGACGACTACAAAGGCTCGCACCCTCTTGCCGCGCGCATGTCATTGGAACAATTCCGTAACTACCTCGACCGCTCTCCATTACCGGTTCACGAAGGCACAGTGAAGTATCTGCGAGAGATCGATGCCTGGACAGAAGAGGACGATACTTGGAACCAGGAAGCCATTGCCAAAATGGACCGCTGGATAGAGGCTCGTAAAGCCGCTATGGCCGAAGCGCAGGAAAATCGGGTCAAGATGAGCTTCGATAATCCGGAGTATCTGGACATTCTGGCCAAGCATACCAAGGGATTGGAAGCTTTCAGATCCCGACTTTAACCTGCAGGTAATAACGAGCAGCGGTGGGCAGCCAACGCAGCCCACCTGCCGCTTAAGATATTTACAGTTTTTATCAGTCCATTCGGGCAGCTAATCATGAACAACACACCATCTAAAGTGCAGGACTCGATGCCGCAGTCGGAAGTCACCCGACTCGGCGGCCTCTTCTCCTGGCAAAGCATTATCTTCGTTATTCTTTGCGTCACTGGTGTGACCGTCGGCGCAGCCTATACCTTCGGTGCAACCTGGGACAATCAGCCCTTGCTGGAGGGGCAGTACTACTGGATATTCATTGGCTGCTTCACCGCGGCTGCATATATCGCCCTCCCTGCCACTCCAAGTCATAAAAAGGTGCCAATCTACGATGTCGTTGCCGCGATCATCGCGCTGACAGTCAGCTTCTACTTTTCCGCCCACGCCTGGGAAATGGTACAGGCCGGCTGGACACATCACATTCTGGGCACCGTCATAGCGCTATTGATGCTCGAACTGGCCCGCCGCAGTGGCGGAATCCCTTTCCTGCTGGTGGTATTGGTGCTGGGTGCCTACCCCTTGGTCGCGGACATGCTTCCCGGCCTGCTGATGGGAATCCCCTACGACTTCGAGCGCATGATGGCGGCTCATGTCTTTCGCGCGGAAGGCATGATGGGCATCACCACCAAGATAGTTGCGGAGATCACCCTCGGCTTCCTGGTCTTCGCCGGCGTGCTACTTGCAACAGGCGCGGGCGCATTCTTTATCGACCTTGCGAATGCCGGATTTGGCCGCTACCGAGGGGGACCCGCCAAAGTCTCGGTAGTCGCCAGCGCATTCTTCGGCAGCCTGTCTGGATCGGTTTTCTCCAACATCGCCGGTACTGGCTCCATCACTATCCCGGCCATGAAAAAGGCTGGCTATCCGCCACACTACGCCGGCGCAATCGAAGCCTGTGCGTCCATGGGTGGCGTGGTTATGCCGCCGGTCATGGGTGCCATCGCGTTCGTCATGGCCATCACCATTGGCGTGGACTATGCCACCATCTTGATCGCCGCAATCATTCCCTCGCTGTTGTTCTACTTCGGTTTGCTGCTTCAGGTCGATGCCTATGCGGCCCGCATCGGCATGGAGGGCATACCAAAGAGTCAGTTACCGTCAGCACGTCGGGTACTAAAGCGTGGCTGGCCGTATCTACTGGTCATGGTCTTTCTAGTCTGGGGCTTACTCTACATGCGCTGGGAATACTACGCGCCGTGGTATGCCAGCATTTTGATGATTGCCCTATCCTTTCTTCAGCGTGACACTTGGATGACGCCGAAAAAGACATACGCGACAGCCCGACAGATCGGCATCTTGGTCACGCAGACGGCAGCCATCATCCTGCCTATTGCCTTCGTGGTTAGCGCGCTGACCATCACCGGCGTCACCGGTTCGCTCACTTCGGGGCTCGTGGGCATGGGAGGCGGCAACATATACCTGGTCCTCCTGTTCGGGATACTGGCCTGCTTCGTCATGGGGATGGCGGGGCTAGCAATCGTAGCTTACATATTCCTGGCCGTGACTCTGGCGCCCGCCATCATCGAGGTCGGTGGGCTGAACAAGATCGCCGTACATTTTTTCATCGTCTACTATGCGATGGTCTCGGCAATCACTCCACCGGTCGGTGCTGCAGCGTTTCTGGCCGGCACCATCGCTGGTGCCAAGCCGATGCAGACCTCGTTCACGGCAATGCGGCTCGGGGTGGTAATCTACTTCGTGCCCTTGTTCTTCCTGTTCCAGCCATCGCTGGTACTGCAGGGAGACTTGATGCCGCTCACCTACCTTCTGCCCTCCATCGTCGCCGGCATCATGCTAATTTGTGCTGGATTCGAAGGCTGGCTGCTGGGCGTAGGCCTGGTCAGACCGCTGTTGCGGCTACCACTGGCTGCTGCCGGTTTTGCGTTCAGCTTCCCCGGACTGATGACCAGTGTCCTTGGCGGCATCATCTCCGTTGTTCTTGTAGCCATCGTTTGGCTCGACAATCGTAGGCAAGGAGCGGCAGTTCCAGTGAAATAGATACAGTAATGGGCCGCATCCATTGGAAGCGGCCCATTACTGTCAAACTTATATCAGCAAAAAAGAAGAGCCTGAAGACTCCAGAAATACTATCCCCGCCCTTCCAGCGCTGCCCGCATTTTCAGAGTAACCAGCACCGTATTTCGGTGAGGTACAGCAATGCTATGGCGCATGGCTAGCGCAACCACATTACCCAGCACGGCCTCGCGTTCAATCGGGCGGTCGTTCAGATAATCCAGTGCCATACTATTTTTGTAGGCAGGCATTTTGCGTGTCCCCTCGATGTTCTGATCGATCAGCGCCTCATCCAGGGGGTAGCCTTCCGCTGCAGCGACGCTCATCACCTCATCCATCATGGCCCGGATCAATCCTTCACCACCCTCCGTGTCCAGAATAGTCCGGGTATCCGCTCCGTTGGCAATGACGGACAAAGGGTTAAAGGGCGTGTTCCAGAGACACTTGCGCCAGCGTTCACCCACCACACGTTCAGTGAGATCAATCTTTATGCCGCCCTCTATAAACAGCCGAGACAAGGTGCTGCAGTTCGCATCAATGCCTTCCGGATAGCGCCCCATCACCAACTTGCCATAGGCTTTATGCTCAACGACACCAGACTCAGTCCGGCTCGCGGCAATGAAGGCCAGGCAGCTGATAAGAGGATTGTGCGGATAAGCATCAGCCAGCTCTGTCTCGATATCGAGACCGTTTTCAATCAATACCAGACACGTCTTCTCTCCCATCCAGGGCGCAATCAGTGCGACCCGGTCCACACCGGGAAGAACTTTTACACACAGAATCAGAAAGTCTGGCGTTTCGTCAGCCAAATCACCATCGCGGTATACATGATCAGGCTTGTAAGACAAATCTCCGAGCGGGCTCGTGATGCGAATACCCCGGGCTCTGACCGCTTCATAGTCTGAACGCAACACGGTGCTCACAGAACAACCGGCTTTCTTCAAAATGGCACCATAGAAGCTGCCAATAGCTCCGGCACCAACAATCAGAACTTTGGGTGTGTTATTCATGTTCAGTCCCTTCCTTTCCATTCTTCTTCCTGCAGCGCTCGCCACATCAGTTTACCCGTAGGAGATTTGGGCAAAGCACTGACAAATTCGACAATGGTGGGCACCTTATAGACAGCCATCTGCTCCCTGCACCAGTTGGTAATGTCTTCAACGCTGGTACTCGCCTCGGCTTCAGGTGTCAGCACGATGCAGGCCTTCACCGTTTCACCACGCTTGGGATCTGGCGCCGAGATAATGCACACTTCATGAATGGCGGGGTGGCGGTACATCAGGGCCTCAACTTCCGACGGCCAGACTTTGAACCCGGAGGCGTTGATCATTCGCTTAAGGCGATCAACCATGAAGAAGTATCCTTCCTCATCGTAATAGGCCAGATCGCCGGTACGGAAGAACCGTTTACCATCAATTTCGATGAATGCCGCATCGGTTTCAGCAGGCCGGTTCCAGTATCCAAGGGTTACTTGCGGTCCACAGGAAACAATCTCACCGGTTTCCCCCGGCCCCACCTCTTTAAATGTCACTGGATCAATAATCCGGCTGTCCACATCAAACACGGGAATTCCCAGACACTGGGCTTTGGGATGGGCGTTGGGGTTGATGTGGGTTGCGGCCATGGTTTCTGACATGCCGTAACCTTCGATGTAATCAAGACCCGTCAGCCTTTTCAGCTTTTCCGCAACGGCGGCCGGCATGGCCGCGCCTCCGCCACCAATCATGCTGAGGCTGGAGAGGTCGTAGTTGCCAATATCCGGGTTAGAGAGAAAATCCACCGCCATGGTAGCGATGTTGGTCCAGGATGTGACCTTGTACCGTTCGATGAGCCTTGATGCAGTGGTTCGATCCCAGCGCGTCATAATCACGGCGGTGGAGCCCGAAAAAATTGGTCCGTTCATGGAACCCGTCATGCCGGTTACATGGAAAAAAGGCAAGGTGGCCAACTGCACGCTATCGGAGGTGCTAAGGTTCCAGAACACGCGGTGGACCGCCGTTGCCATCACCGAGCGATGCGTGTGCACACAGCCTTTTGGTGCACCGGTTGTACCCGAGCTATAGGGGATTACCGCCAGGTCTTCCGGGCCAGCCGTATGTTTTCGGGGGCTATGGCCCGCCGCCATGGCACTTTCCCAGCTCACCAGGCCTGGAACATCGCCCGACCAGACGGGGCTTGCCACTTCCGCAGGCAGGTCCAGGTCGGTGCCAGGCTTGATGTAGGTGTTATATGAAGCCACCACGACCTGCTCCAGGTCGGTTTTTTCCAACAGCGGCGCAATATATTTAGCCAGCTCCTGGCCCGCCAGACAGACGGCCGAACGAGTATCAGCAATGAAGTGTTCGAGTTCTGCGGCCCGGTTCATGGGGTTGACCGGAATCACCACAGCATCCGCTCGCAGAATCGCATAGTAAGAAATCACATACTGCGGAGAGTTCTGCATGTACAGCAGTACCCGATCACCCTTTTTTACACCCTGTGCCTGCAGATAACCTGCCATGGCCTCCACTTCCGCCAGCAACCGACGGTATGTGATGAACGCATCATAAAAAATAATGGCTGTGTGTTCGGGGTAACGCAGGGCCGAGATTTCCAGGTTGGTAAAAACACTGGTTTTCGGCAGCGTCATGGTCTTGGGCAACTCTTTAGGCCAGACCGCGTAGTGGCGTGTGAACATGATTGTTGTTCTCTTCAGGTTTAAATCAGTCTGCCAGCATTGCGGACAGATCAAATTCTTTGGTTTCCCCGGGCAGGGGGGCTTCGTGCCGTAACGGCGTAATAGCAATCGCCCTGTCTCTCAGCACAGCTACATCGGAATCCGGCGCTACGATATGCCGCGAACTGCGATCAAACCCAAGCCACCAGTATGGCAGGCTGCGAGAATCCTGGCCGGCTTGCAGGCGGGCTTTCTGAATGGAACCGCTTGACTGCTGGCACCAACGAGCGGAGACAATTTCTCCTGCCTCGCAGGCGGGAAAATTCACGTTCCATGCACGCGTTTCGCCCGGCTGCCATAGCTTACGGATGATCGTTTCACCAAAGCGCTCGACGGGTGCCCAGTCGATACCGTCTCGAGACAAAAAAGCCTGACTCAGAGCAATGGCGGGAATGCTCATATGGTGAGCGCTGAGCACAGCACCAACTGTTCCCGAATACTGTACTGAGTCACTGATGTTGGCACCGCAATTAACGCCAGACAACACCAGATCCGGAGGTGTTTCACTAAACCACTGGCCAAGCGAATAGTGAACACAATCCGCCGGAGTGCCGGAAATCGCGTAGCGCTTCTCTCCGGTTTCGTAAACCCGCAAAGGGTGATGTATCGAGATGCTCTGGCCTGCGCCGCTGCGATCGTGCTCTGGGGCAACGACCCAAACCTCTTCCGCCAGATTACGGGCAATTTTTTCCAGCCTCGCCAACCCTGGAGCGTTAATGCCGTCGTCGTTGGTGATAAGGATGCGCCGAACCATGGGGGCGGTCATATCCGCTCTCCTGCACTTGCAATTGCCCAGCCGGTTTCGGCCAGCATGCTGGCCCGCTTACCTACTTCCAGGGCATTGGCGTTGGCGGCGTTACCGTCGAGCGCCCGCTTGTAGACACCCTGAACGATAGAGGCTAGGCGGAACAGTGAAAACGCGAGATACACGTGCCAGTCTGCAATGCTCTCACGGCCGGTTTTAGCGCAATAGCGAGCGATGGTTGCCTGCTCATCCGGGATGCCTAGTGCTTCCAGATCTTCTCCCAGCAGTCCACGCATACCGGGCATATCCGAAGGTAGGTGATATGGCAGGCAGTAGTAGGCCAGGTCCGCCAGCGGGTGCCCCAGGGTAGAAAGTTCCCAATCCAGTACAGCGATTACCTCGGGTTTGTCCGCCGCCAACATAAGGTTGCCGAAGCGATAGTCGCCGTGGGCAATCGCGCACTCATCGGTCGAGGGCAGGTTTTCGGGCAGCCAGGCCATTAGTTTGTCCATGGCGGGCATGTCGTCGGTTTTGGCCGCCAGATACTGTTTGCTCCAGCGCGAAACCTGGCGTGCCACATAGCCTTCCGGGCGACCGTAATCGCCAAGGCCAACGGCATTCACATCAACGGAGTGCAGTTCTGCGAGTGTGTCGATGGCGGAGTGGTGGGCTGGCAGCCTTTCCTGACGATCCAGCTCTCGCAAGGCGGAATGGCTGACAATGCGGCCCTCCAGAAAGTCCATCACGTAGAAGGGCGTACCAATGATCTCGCTGTCTTCACACAGGACTCTGGCCTTGGGCACCGGAAAATTGGTGTTGTCTGAGAGTGCCTGGATTACCTTGTACTCTCGCTCGACCATGTGGGCAGAGGGCAGTGTTCTTCCGGGTGGTTTTTTGCGCAGGACATATCGGCCGCTGTCGGTGTCTAACAGATACGTGGGGTTGGACTGACCGCCCTGAAACTGTTTTATCTCGAGGCGGTTGCCAAAATTCGGCAGGGTTTTCTGAAGCCAGGACAGGAGCTTGGCTTCGTCAAATTTGTGTGCTGGCAGAACCTCCACCAATTCCGGCTTCATACTCATGATTCGTCTTAGCCTTCTTTAATCTTTAAGTGCCGCAGCCCGCAAAAGATCAGCGGACGGTGGGTGGTGTGCCTTTCTGTAGGGAACAAAGGTGTCTGAGCGCAGCGAGTTCTTTTTCCCGGAAGAAAGGTACCCCTCCCGCCGGCCTAACCACCAATCGCGAGGCCCTGTCTCAACAAATAGTTTCGCCGCCGTCGGCTACTATGGTTTGGCCGGTTATGTAGGCGCTGGCTTTGGTTGACAGGAATACGGCCAGGCCGGCGATGTCTACGGGGTCGCCGATTCTTCTTAGTGGGGTCTTATCTTCGGCACATTTAACACGAACGGGGTCTTCCCAGAGTGCTTTGGCGAAGTCGGTTTTGATCAGGCCCGGGGCGATGCTGTTGATGCGGATGCCTTTCGGGCCCCATTCCACGGCCAGGTTTCTCGCCAGTGCGGCTTCTGCGGCCTTGGATACACCGTAGGTACCGATAGTGGTGTTACCACGAATTCCGGCGATGCTGGACAGCATCACAACGGCGCCCTCGCCTTTCTCTGCCATCTGCGGCAGCACCATGTTGGTGAGCCAGAAGGAACCTTTAACGTTGGTGTCCATGATCTTGTCCCAGGCCTCGTCGGTCATTTCGGAGGTTGGGCCATAAACGGGGTTGGTGGCGGCGTTGCATACGAGCACGTCGATAGTGCCCCAGGCTTCGTTTGTCTTGTTCACCAGGTTCTGCAGGTCGTCTTTTTTACCGACGTGACAGGGTATGGCCATGGCCTCGTAACCTTGCGATTTCAGCTCATTCGCAACCTGCTCACAAGCATCGGCTTTGCGGCTGGAGATAACAACTTTAGCGCCCAGCCGGGCCATTTCTTCGGCAATTGAACGGCCAATACCTTTGGTGGAACCCGTGATCAGGGCTACCTTGCCGGTCATGTCAAAAAGTGGATTGTTCATATCGTGATCCTCATACTCAAAGCTGCGGGAGCCGGCGGGAAGAGCGCTCAGGGGATGTCAAAAACACGGATGTTTTTGACAAGCCTACAGGGACGTATTCACAGCGTGCCCCTGAGCGCTCTTCCCGTCGGCTCTTCCCCAAAAGTGCGATTCGGTTAGCGGTACTGGCGCAGTTCAATTTTGGCAACAGAATCCAGATGCACTTCATCCGGGCCATCTGCCAACCGCAATGTCCGAACCTTGGCCCAGGCTGACGCAAGGAAGGTGTCCTGGCTCACGCCGGCACCACCGTGCACCTGAATGGCACGGTCGAGCACTTTCAAAGCCATGCTCGGAGCAATCACCTTGATCATGGCGATTTCCTGACGAGCTACCTTGTTACCCACGGTATCCATCATGTGCGCAGCCTTCAGAGTCAACAGCCGCGCCTGCTCGATCTCAATGCGGCTGCGGGCGATGTCCTTGCGGATAGAATCAAAGCTGGACAGCGGCTTGCCGAACGCCTCGCGCTCGTTGGCACGCTTGCACATCAACTCCAGCGCACGCTCAGCAACACCAATGGTACGCATGCAGTGGTGAATGCGGCCTGGCCCAAGGCGGCCTTGAGCGATTTCAAAACCACGCCCCTCACCCAGCAGCATGTTAGTGACAGGAACCCGCACATTTTCGTAATGGACCTCTGCATGACCGTGAGGTGCGTGATCGTAACCAAACACGGTCAGCGGGCGGACCAGCTTCACGCCGGGCGCATCCAATGGCACCAGAATCATGGACTGCTGCTGATGCTTGGGCGCTGTCGGGTCGGTCTTGCCCATTACGATGGCAATTTTTGCCGAGGTTGTCATGGCACCTGAAGACCACCATTTTTTTCCGTTGATCACATACTCATCGCCTTCGCGACGAATTTCACAGGCAATATTGGTGGCATCAGAGGAAGCCACATCCGGCTCGGTCATGGAGAAACAGGAACGGATTTCACCTGCGAGCAACGGCTTCAGCCACTGCTCCTGCTGTTCGTTATTGCCGTACCGGGCGATGGTTTCCATGTTGCCGGTATCCGGCGCGGAGCAGTTGAACACCTCCGGTGCCATTTCAGAACGGCCCATGATTTCGCACAGATGGGCGTATTCAAAGTTGGTGAGACCGGCTCCCAAATCACTCTCCGGTAGAAACAGATTCCAGAGGCCTTCGGCCTTCGCCTTCACTTTCAGCTCTTCGATAATCGGAACCGGCGCCCAGCGATTCTCTGCCGTTTCAATATGCTCGTGGTGCGTGTGCTCGTTGGGATAAATGTGTGCATCCATGAACTCGTTCAGCTGCGCCTGCAGCTTTTTTACTCTGTCAGATAACTCGAACATGTCGCTTCCTCTTTAATAATGATTCGTTGACCGGACTTCATCGCCGATCAGGCTTTTGTTTGATGTACTGACAATCAGATAGGAACGCCTTCCGGCTTGTCACTGCCAGACCGGATCCGGAACGTGCCCTCGGCGATGGCAAGCAGGTTGCCCTTGTCGTCATGGACCTCGCCGGTGCTGTTGAAAATCCGCGTACCACCAGCCCGCTTGCGCCCAGTCACACGAATGGTGCCGCTGGAGCATTGACCGGTAAACGTCGTGGTTAAAGACAGGGTGATGGCTTTGCGCATCCGCCCCGGGTAGGGGCAGTGTGTGCCGGCTTGCGCCATGGCAATATCAAGCAGTGAGGTAAGCACGCCGCCGTGGATAACCCCGCCCAGATTCAGATGCCTCGGTTGCAGTTCCAATGCAATAACCGCTTCATTTTCCTCCCAGGAGGCCTGGCGGTATCCGAGCAGGTTATGAAAGCCCGGCAACTCTGTGCCATCTACATAAGCACCATCAACAGAAGACAATTTTTGCTTGCTCATTACACTTTCATTCCTGGCAGATTCAGAGAGGCCGTATTGCCGCCATCTACCGGCAGCGCTTGCCCGGTGATATAGCTGGCATCGTCACTGGCAAAAAACAGAATGGCCGCCGCGATTTCTTCCGGGTTGCCATAACGGCGGAGTTCGCAGCGAGCGCCCAGCTTGTGGGCTTTTTCATGGGCGCGGGCGTAATCAAATATCGGTTTAGTCATGCCTGTCTCTATCAAGCCCGGGCACACGGCGTTCACACGAACATTGTCGGCGCCAAGATCACACGCAGCAGTCATGGTAAGGTTAATCACTCCAGCCTTGGAGGCGCTGTAAGCGTTGCCCCCTGCGCCAGACCGGATACCGGCAACCGAAGCTGTATTGATAATAGAACCGAGTTTGCGAGCCTGCATGTGGGGCGCAACGTGCTTGATGAGCAACATAGTGCCAACGAGGTTAACCGACAACACACTGTCCCACTCGTCCCGTTCGTTTTCAGTTACCGGCGGATGGCCTTTGCCTGTGCTCGCAATGCCCGCGATATTGCACAGGATGTCGATCTTCCCGAAAGCTTTGATAGCCTCGCTGACCAGATCTTTTACCTGAGCCTCATCGGCAACGTTGACGATGCGCCGGCGGTGTTCAGCGTCTGCGGGCATCAGGTTCCCGGTTTCAATCAGGCCCGACTCGGACGTGTCCGCCATGACCACTCGAGCACCCTCGCGGGCCAGCCGCAAAGCGGTTGCCCGGCCTATACCGCTGCCCGCCCCGGTAACAAGTGCCACCCGATTCTCAAAACGCCCCATACCGCTGCTCCTTGTATCTCTGGCTATATTATTGTGGGTCTTATTATTGCGCCGGCGGTTTTGCTTTCGCATTAATTTGTCATGCCTTCCGCTTTTGAGTCAATATAATCGGAAGTAAATTTCACTAGTCAAAACACAATAGCAGCATAAGGCACAAAAATGAAAAGTAACCTGAGTAAAATGCCGGTGTATGCACCCATAACCCAAAATGAACCCATGGAGGCCATCGGCCACCGGATACAGGCGTTTGCCGCTACCCGCGCAAACCATCCGGCATTGATCAGTGAACAAGGCACTTTGAGCTGGCGAGCCCTTCTGGATCGGACCAACCAGATCGCCAACCGCCTGAGAGACGAAGGCCTGCAGATCGGCGACTCAGTTGCTGCGTTGTCGGAGAACAGTGCCGATTATGTTGCGCTGTATCTTGGCGTACTGACTGCAGGCGGTTGCATGGTGCCGCTTTCAGGCATGGCCAGTGCCGAAGCCCTGAACCTGATGCTGTCCGATTGCAGCGCCCAATTTTTGTTTGTGTCGCAAAAAAACCGGGACCTCTTTCATAGCTTCCAACCCGGGCTGAAGGGATTGTCAGCCGACCGCATTATTGCCCTGGATGACGATGGTGAAGGGATTGGCGAAACACTGAGCGACTGGCTTGGCAATGCCTCTACAGAAGCCGCGCCCGCAGATGTAACAATGGATGATGCCTTCAACATCATCTATAGCTCCGGCACGACCGGCACCCCGAAAGGCATCCTTCATGATTACCGTTTCCGGCAGAGACAGATGGTGCGCATGAGCCGCTTCGGGTTGGATGGCGATGCCGTTAACCTGGTCTCAACACCGTTGTACTCCAACACCACACTGGTTTCAGTGTTACCCACGCTGTTCCATGGCGGCACCCTGGTGATCATGGCGAAGTTCGACGCCCGGCGGTTTCTGGAACTGGCCGAAGCACACCGTGTGACCCACGCCATGCTGGTGCCGGTGCAATACCAGAGGATCCTGGCCGACACGGAGTTTGAACGATTCGATCTCTCCAGCTTCAAGCTGAAACTCTGCACCAGTGCACCTCTGAGACCCGACGTAATAGCCGACGCCATGGCGCGTTGGCCCGGCAATATACGGGAACTTTACGGCCTCACAGAGGGCGGCATTTCAACCAGCCTCGATTGCGCCACGCACCCGGATAAGTGGAGTTCCGTGGGCGTTCCGACGGAAGGCGCGGAGGTGCGCGTAATCAACGAAGATGGCCACGAACTGCCGAAAGGCGAAATCGGCGAGCTTGTTGGCCGGGCTATTTCAATGATGCGTGGCTATGTGAATCGGCCAGAGCAGACCCGGGAAATAGTGTGGGAAAGCCCCGAAGGTGATGTATTTTATCGCAGCGGAGACATGGGGCGAATCGATGAGGAGGGCTTTATCCATATTCTCGATCGTCGCAAGGACATGATCATTTCCGGTGGATTCAACATATACGCAGTGGACCTTGAAAAGGCGCTGCTGGCGCATCCAGCGGTAGATGATGTAGCGGTTATCGGTGTTCCAAGCGAACAGTGGGGTGAAACACCGCTAGGCCTGATCGTTCTCAAGCCCGGACACAAAGAGTCCGGGCCGGCGATACTCGAATGGGCCAACGAAAAACTGGGCAAAAGCCAGCGCATCTCTGCCATCGAATTCCGGGATGAGCTGCCCCGCTCCACCATCGGCAAAATCCTCAAACGGGAGCTGCGCGAGCCCTACTGGCAAGCTACCCCACACTAGCCCACGCTAATTCCACTCAGCGCCGGGCCAGCTTATCCAGTGCGGCCCGGCAATCTTCGGAACGAAGCCGCTCAGTAAACACCTTCCTCTCCCGTTCCAGCGCTCGCTCTACCTGCTCCCGCCAAGGCGCCCGGATCAATCGCTTACTGGCCCGCAGTGCCTCTCGGGGCTTACTTGCCAGGTTTCCGGCAATTACCAACGCTTCAGACAAAGCCTGCCCATTACCCACAAGTCGGCTTGCCAGCCCGCAATCCCTGGCATCGCTGCCACTGATCACGTCACCCAGCAATAAGAGATCGGTGGCTTTACGGGCCCCCAGATGCAAAGGCATAGTGACTGTCGAGGCGGCCTCAGGCACCAGCCCAAGATCCACGAACGCTGTTTTGAATTTCGCACTTTCTGCCGCCACCACGACATCCACATGCAACAACAAAGTGGTGCCAATCCCGATTGCCAAGCCTTCAACGGCCGCTATAACCGGTGTATCGCAATCCATCAGAGCTTTAATAAAAGCCAGCCCGGCGGACGGCTTCGGGTGTTCATCCGTAGCGCGAGCCCGAAAATCATCCAGGTCGTTGCCGGCAGTGAACACACCGCCGGCGCCGGAGATAACAATGGCATTTACGGTCTCGTCTCCATTGGCACGGTTTAAAGCACGACTCAACTGCTGATACATATCCCGGGTCAGGGCATTTTTCTTCTCAGGACGATTGATAACAAGCTGAAGCACACCATAAGACTGCTGACTGTCGATCATTGAGCTATCCTTTTAGATATATTCTGTTGTCCAAGCCTAAAACATCCTATTGCAAAAGCCCGATCTTGTGATAGATTCACCAAACAATAGTTCACCCTGCAGTCGTCAGTTCTGCACAGTGAAACAACAAGAACCATCATTACAACAACGAACGAGGCACAGTCATGAATCTCTTCGCCAACGCACGCAAGACCCTGACCGTTTACGCGTCAGCCCTTACGCTTGGGGTTTCCGCTGCCCTGGCCGCTGCACCCGCAACAGCCCAGGAAACCTTCACCTGGAAAGTACAGTCCCACTGGCCGGGTGCCAGCAGCTCCTACACAGATAGCCTGGTAAGGCTGCAACGAGTTCTGGACGAGCGCACAGAAGGGCGCCTCAAGCTCAAGCTTTATGAAGCCGGCGCGCTTTTCAAGGCTCAGGAAACATTCAACGCCGTGAGCCGCGGTATTCTTGAAATGGGCACAATTTCACCCTCTTACGCTCAGGATAAGATTTCCCTTGCCGGCATTGCCTCTGGCCTGCCCTTTGCGTTCCGTAACGTCTGGGAGGCTGAGTACTTTCATCAGGGCATGGGCTTTGAGCAGATGCTCCGGGACGAAGCGGCTGAGCACAACGTTTACTGGGCGACCGACAAGGTGTACCCCACCGAGATGGTGATCAAAAAGCCTATCAATAACTGGGACGATTTCACCAGCCTGAAGATTCGCTCCTCGGGTGTTCTGCAAAAGTTCCTGACCGAAGCGGGTGCTGCAGCATCTTATATTCCTGGCAGCGAGCTATACTCGGCACTGGACTCGGGCATTGTTGACGGTGCCCATTGGGGCGCCGCTCAGGGCGCCGCCAGCATGGCTCTGTATGAAGTGGCCAAGTACCACGTTCAACCAGCCCTGAACATTGCGGGCACAGACGTCATCATTGTCAGCATGAAGGCGCTGAACAAGTTGCCGGAAGACATGCAGCAGATCGTCAAAGACGCACTTGATGAGCAATTCTGGATTCGTACCAACGAATACCTCTACAAGGAGCGCCTTACCCTGGCCAAGGTCATCGCCGAACAGGGCGTGCAGGTAAACGTTCTGCCGGATGACGTTCAGAACAAGCTGGTAAAGGCCGCACAGGCAATGTGGGACGAGGAAGGTGAGCGCAGCGAAAACGCCAAGAAGGCGCTGGACATGCTGAAAGGCTACCTGGCCGAGCTCGGCTACCTCTGAGCAAAGAAATCAGATAATTGATAAAGGCCGGCGTCTTTGACGTCCGGCCTTTTTATCCCTGAAGCAACCCAACATCCTCCTGGAGAGTGCCATGAGTGTGCTGACCGCATTCATTAGTGGGGTTACCCGCCTTAATGACTTTGTCGGGCGCTGGATAGCCTTGCTCATTTTCGCCATGTTCGCGTTCCTGCTGCTGGAGGTGGGCTTCCGCTATCTGCTGAACGCACCCACAGTCTGGACCAACGAGCTTACCCAGATGCTGTTCGGCGTTTATGCGGTCATGTCCGGAGGCTACATCATGGCTCACCGGGGCCATGTCAATGTCGACCTTCTGCACTCACAGCTGCCCCCACGCAAGCGGGCAGTAATGGACATTTTCACCTCTCTGATATTTTTCATTTTTACCCTTGCCCTGTTGTGGTTCGGCATTGATATGGCAAGCGAATCCATATCGAGCTGGGAAACCACCTACTCAGCCTGGAACCCGCCAATCTGGCCAGTCAAGTTGGCCATTCCCGTCGGCACCGGACTGCTGGTATTGCAGGGTCTGGCCAAGCTCCTTGAAGACATTGCCATTGCCTTCAATCTGGATTATTACCGCCCGGATCAGAGCATTTCCGAAGGAGAGCAGTCGTGAGTATTGAAATCCTGACCCTGCTGTTTTTCGGCTCGCTGCTGTTTTTCCTGCTACTGGGCTTGCCGCTGGCCTTTGTTCTCGGTGGCGTTTCGGTGATCTTTCTCTATTTCACCTGGGGATTTGATTCCTTCTATATGGTGGCCTCGCAGATCTGGGGCACCATGGGCAGCTTTACCCTGGTTGCCATACCCCTGTTTGTTTTCATGGCCATGGTGCTGGAACGAACCGGTGTCGCAAGGGACCTGTACCGGATGATGCACCTGTGGTTTGGCGGCCTTCGCGGCGGTCTGGCAATAGGAACCCTGGTTATCTGCGCGGTATTTGCGGCCATGGTTGGCATCAGCGGCGCAGCAGTGGTTGCCATGGGAACCATCGCACTCCCCTCCATGCTGGAGCGGGGCTATGATCGCAAGATGGCGTTGGGGGTAATCAATACAGGTGGCGGCTGGGGCATTCTGATACCACCCAGCATACTGATGATTCTCTACGCACTGATTACCGGTGTATCCGTAGGCCAGATGTTTGCTGCCGGCATCATGCCGGGTGTGCTGCTGATGGTTATGACTGTTCTTTACATCCTTGTACGCTCTACCCTGCAGCCGCACCTGGCACCCGCGCTGCCGCCAGAGGAACGTGGCACCTGGCCCGAAAAACTCCGCGCCCTGAGGGCTGTACTGCTGCCCATTGGCGTTGTTTTCATGGTGTTGGGCTCCATTATCGGCGGCATTACCACGCCAACAGAAGCCGCCGCCATGGGTGTTCTCGGCTCGCTGATTTCGGCAGCCGTTTATCGCCAACTCAAGTGGAGCATCCTGCAGGAAGCTGCTATTCGCACCTTCAAGCTCACCGGCATGATCATGTGGATTCTGTTTGCAGCTCACGCATTCAGCGCGGCATACCAAAGCATGGGTGCACAGGAGCTTATCGAAGGCATGATGCAGCACATCCCTGGTGGCCCCTGGGGCATCATCATTGCAATGATGGTGATCATCTTCTTCCTGGCCATGGTGCTCGACCCGGTTGGCATCATGCTGATCACTCTGCCGGTGTTTATGCCGATCGTAAAATCCCTTGGCTTCGATCCGATCTGGTTCGGCATCCTGTTCGTGATCAACATGGAGATCGGCTACAAGACGCCACCCTTCGGATTCAACCTGTTCTACCTGAAAGGTGTGGTACCGCCGGAAATCACCATGAAAGATATCTATACTTCCGTGATTCCGTTCGTGATCATCGAGATACTGGCTATTGGCATCATTATGGTCTTTCCGGAAATCGCCACCTGGCTGCCGGGAGTGTTCTTCTGACCGATCAGTGAGGTGCACCAAAATGGGTGTTGATAATCAACCCTCGCTAAACCAAGTTGACGCTAATGACCGGAAAAACCAGCCGCCAACAATCCCGCAACGCCATAATGATGTTCTTGGGCATGATGCTGGTCGCCCTCAACCTGCGCCCGGCACTGACCAGTGTCGGGCCGGTACTCAAAACCATCGGTGATAGCCTTTCGTTGTCATCCGTCGGCCAAGGCGTGCTTACAACACTGCCCGTGCTGCTTCTGGGCCTCGCAGCGCCGATTGCTCCACGTGCAGCACGTAAGCTCGGTATGGAGCGGGCGGTGCTGGCCGCCCTCATAATCCTCGGTGTAGCTCTGGCCGCACGTCCTTACCTCGGCGTCAGTGGTTTGTTCCTGGGCACAGCGGTCGCCGGCGGATGCATTGGCGTAATGAGCGTTCTGCTACCGGGAATCGTCAAACGCGACTTTCCTGAATCAGCAAGTCTGATGACCGGTATTTATACGGCTGCACTGTGCACCGGTGCGGCCGTCGCAGCCGGCGCGACTGAGCCGCTGCGTCTAGCTTTTGGCAATGCCTGGCACCCCGCTCTGGCATTCTGGGCAATACCCGTGGTAATTGCGGCGGTCGTCTGGTGGCTTCAGCTTAATGGCAAACAGGTTCCCAAGGCACCCCGCGCGCCAAAAAAATCCCTTTTCAAGGACACACTGGCCTGGCAGATCGCTTTTTATATGGGCCTGCAGTCATCCCTCGCGTATACGATTTTCGGCTGGTTACCGACGATCCTGCAGGACCGGGGCATTGACGCAGTTAACGCCGGGTTGGCCCTGTCGGTATCGATTCTTATGCAGGTGCCATCCGCTATCGCAGCACCCTGGATTGCCAGCCATATGCGCGATCAGCGAGCCATGGTCGTCCTGGTCATGCTGGCAATACTCATCGGAATTGGCGGCAGCATTTATGCGCCTATCGAAGGGGTGTGGTTGTGGGTGGTTTTGCTGGGGTTGGGCCAGGGTGGGGCATTCAGCATAGCGCTCACACTGCTTGCCATAAGAGCAAGGGATGCAGAGACCGCCGCGCGCTTATCGGGCATGGCGCAAAGCGTAGGCTACACCATGGCGGCCCTGGGCCCATTGTTTGTCGGCATTCTGCACGAAAAATTCGACAGCTGGAATGTCGCAGGCGGCTTCCTTGGCCTGATCGCGATTGGCGCCATAATTGCCGGGCTAGGCGCCGGTCGCAGACGTTACGTGCTGGATCAGTAAGCCGAGCTGCAGGCGCCGCAGCTATTGCGTGCCATCACCCCGAACGCCGAGCCGGTCAAGATACACATGCAGCTCGGCCTCACTCATATCCACGTACTCCAGCACCCTCCCATAAAGCATAACAGTGGGGACATTACGCCCGCCCCGCTCCTTCTGGGTTTCATGTATCAGATACAGAATAAGCCTCTCTGTGCGAGTCAGGCCGTCACGCACATCCGGAATAACGTCCAGAACGCTTTGCCATTGTTCGGGATCCATAATCACCTTTTTATTCCACACCGCTGTATATGAAGCGCCATGATTGCACCTGGCCTGATCAACGTACTGGCTGAAAACGACCGCTCCACAAACCCTCTCAGTTCGCGGTCAGTTACTGTCGAGCTATAACTTTTGCGTAATCTCGGCTAGTGTGGCTTATCGTACATAAACCCATCACTCAGGCAAGACCAGTATATGGTAAAGCTCCGGGGCGCTGCCGCTCAAATAAAAAATCTGCACTGGGTAGTGGTCGGCCTTTCCTTGCTGCTGACCATCACAGCCTGGCAATTTTCTGCACAAATTGCCGATGCCAGGGCTGAAGACCAGTTTGACCAGAGGGTTCAGCAACTCAATGGGTTGTTGATGGACCGGATGCAAAAATACGAGCTTGCTCTGCTTTCCGGGGTCGGCACCATCCGTGCAAACGACGGCGACATTTCGCGCTCTCAATGGCAGCGCTTCGCAGAGTCACTTGCGGTACAAGACCGTTTACCAGGGGTGAGCGGGATCGGCGTTATTGAAAGGGTGCCGAAAAGCAATCTTGAATCCTATCTTGCGGAAGAGCGACAAGAACGCCCGGGTTTTCGCGTTCACCCGCCTCATCCAGGAACCGACTTTTGGCCCATCACCTATCTTGAGCCGTTAGCCGGAAACGAAGCTGCCATCGGCCTTGACATGGCCCATGAGTCAAACCGCTTCACGGCTGCCCTGAAAGCCATGCGCACAGGCGAGACCCAGATTACCGGCCCGATAGCGCTGGTGCAGGATGACGAAAAGAAGCCGGGCTTTTTGTTTTTTCGTCCTTTCTACCGCACTCCGGAAGCACGGCAACAAGAAAACAAAGAAGCGGATTTCCTGGGCCTTGTGTACGCACCGTTTATTGTCTCCCGGCTAATGGAAGGCACCCTGGCAAATACTAACCGACTACTGCATTTTCAAATCAGCGATGGCGAACACCAGCTATATAGCGAGTTCAGTGAAACAACAGAGAACAACTACGACACCTCCCCTATGTTCCAAGCTTCTTACCCTCTGGGTATATACGGCCGGGAATGGAAGTTTGACGTCCAGACAACGCAGCTTTTCGAAAAGTACAACGTAAGCAGGCTACCCACCGCTATTCTTTTAAGCGGCCTGACTATAAACGGGTTGATACTGGCCGCATTCATGTTGCTATCAAACGCAAAGCGGCGGGTAGAACAGGAAGTCATAGAGAAAACCGCTGAGCTCAACATGCAGAAGCTGGAGGCAGAGTCTGCCGTCAAGGTGAAAACGGCATTTCTCGCAAACATGAGCCACGAAATCCGTACGCCCATGAACGCCGTTATCGGCATGCTGGTGTTGTTAAAAGAAGCACCACTCAACGACTACTCACGGCGTTTGGTGAGCAAAGCGTTTTCAGCATCAGAGGTATTGCTGCAGCTTTTAAACGACATTCTGGACCTGTCGAGAATCGAGGCAGATCACATAGAGCTGGATTATAAGCCGTTTGAAATTGAGGCTCTTGTCCAACGCAGCGTTGAGCTATTTGCCATCGTTGCCGAAGAGAAAGGGCTGAAACTGCGCGTGAACATTGCGCCGTCCACACCCAGGCGTGTAACAGGCGACCTCATGCGAATCTCGCAGATATGCACCAACCTGGTCGGGAACGCCATCAAGTTTACCCACGAAGGCAGCGTGAGCGTGAGCATCGGGTTTAGCGGCAGTGACAACACTCATGGAACGCTCAAAATCACGGTGAAGGATACTGGTATCGGAATCAGGGAAGAGGACCAACAGCGGGTTTTCGAGAATTTTCGCCAGGCCGACGAATCCACCAGCCGCGTTTTCGGTGGGTCAGGCCTTGGCCTTGCAATCAGCAGCCATCTTGCCCAGCTGATGGGCGCGACGCTCACGCTGGAAAGTGCTGAAAACCGGGGATCCAAGTTTACACTCATGATTCCTGTTGATCTGGCCGAGAACGAACGAAGCATCGGTACTCGCCATGTTTCCAGCCCTATCCAGGTCTATCACTATGGTATGAAGCATAACCTTTCCCTCCTGGAAACCTACCGGGAACACTGGTCTCTGGAACTGATACCGGCTAAAACTCTACAGGAGATCAAGTCGGTATTGGCAAACGCAACCAGTAATATGGACACTAAACCTTCGATGGTTATTGTCGACATGGAAAGTATCGAAACAGACCTCATCAAAGCATTCGTGCAGGAACTATTGGGGGCTTCGGAGCAATATTTTTTGAAGGGACTTCTTCTGGTTGTCCCCGCTGGTTTCAAACGTGACTGGATGATCGAATTTCAGGACGCTGGCGGGCGGCTTGCATTCGAACCTTTGACACCCTCCAAGCTTTTTGAACAGCTGGCACCACAGCAGCTGGAGGAACACACGGTTATATCTGCCCCCCACCTTTTATACCAAAATCTGAAAGCGTTGATCGTCGATGACGTACAGTTGAATTGCGAAATCGTTGCAAGCTATCTAAGCTCTTTAGGGGTGGACTCGACGTCTGTCCATAACGGAGCTCAGGCCATGCACCAGCTTGAAACCCACTCGTTTGATCTTGTTCTTATGGATCTGCACCTGGATGGTGAAACCGGACAGGATATTGTCAGTCAGATTCGAAGCCATGAGAACATCAAGCAGCCGGTTATAGCAGCCCTCTCCGCATCGATCTCCGAGCATGATCGCAGCAGCTCTTACGCCGCTGGTATGGACGACTACCTCACCAAGCCCGTTCTTCCCGGAGATATTCAGAGGCTGCTGCAGGCTTTTTTCAAAGAACATGCTACTACCCGCCCAATACCAGCCTCTGCCAAGTCGACAAGCCAACCGGAACACACTGCCAAGACGGGATTGCCCGGGTTCATTTCCCAACCCCTTTACCAGACTATGTTCGGAGCCGACCCGGCCCTTTTCAACCGGTGCATGCGCAGTTTTTTGGCCAGTTCCACGGAAATGACCGCTGACATCGAACGCTGTTTACAGCTCAATGACCCGAGAGAAACCAAGGCCATTGCTCACAAAATAAAAGGGGCTGCGGCGAACATCGCCAATACGGAACTGGTGAGCGTAGCAGAGCGGGTTGAAAAAGCCGCTGAATCAGACCAATCAATACCTGGCCCGGAGACACTTCTGACAACGCTTCGGGAGCATGTTCAACTGCTATCTGAAATGGCCTGGACTACAGAAACCCCAGCGTTGGCCGATAATATTCGAAGAGAGCCGATCAACCACACCATTACGCGAATGGCGCAGCGGCTGGGTAACAACCGTATTGCGAGCGACAGTGATATTGATCGGGTGCTGGAGTTTCTGCGCGAGAACAACGAAACCATCCTTGCATCCCGGCTAAGCCGGGCACTTGAAACCTACAAATTTAAAGAAGCAACCGATCTGCTGTCAAAGATCGAACCTGAAAGCCAGGACAGCTAGCCCGATGGACATAAATAGCGCACCCACGGTGCTAATCGTAGAAGATGAACCCGTCGGCATTGCCAGCCTCGCTGGCATTCTGGGGGGCGCCTGCGAATTGATCATCAGCCAGAGCCTTGCTGAAGCAAGGCTGCTCCTGTCTGATGAAATAGATATCGTGCTTCTCGATCTGTACCTGCCGGATGGTTCCGGGCTTGATTTTCTGAACGAACTGAGAGCTTCGGAACTGTATGCATACGTGCCCGTAGTCTGCATTTCTGCTTCTGACCAAATACAGGATATTGAAGAGGCCTTCCGGCACGGCGCAACAGACTATGTACTGAAGCCGTTCAACAAAACCATACTAAGCGCCAAAGTATCTACGTTTATTGACCTGAAACGAAAAACAGACATGCTGGCAGAAGCAGCACTGACTGATCCGTTAACGGGTATTGGCAATCGGCGCATGTTCAATCAACAGCTTGACCTGGAGTGGCGACGAGCCTGGCGCCAGGACAGCTCCGTTGGGCTGATACTGGTTGATCTGGATCATTTCAAACAGATCAACGACCGGTATGGTCACGCCCAAGGCGACTTATGCCTGCAACAGCTCGCAACCGTCATGAACTCCAGCTTTGCGAGAGCCGGAGAAGTCGTTGCACGCTTCGGTGGTGACGAGTTTGTCGCACTCATACCCGGGGCGAATTTGCACAGCACGATAACGGCAGCAAACAATTTTGCCAAGGCCGTGCACACAGAACTCCACAACTGCCTGCAGTTCGCGAAACCCTGTACACCCTTCACTTTGTCCATAGGTTGCACAGCGACTCACCCGTCGTCTTTATCAAGTACGGCCGAATTAATTGAAGCCGCAGACAAAAGCCTTTACGAAGCCAAGGAAGATGGAGGGCGCAATTGTGTCAGACCCCTACTTTGAGTTACCCAGGGAAAATGGGTCAGATAGTTTCAGACCGGGCGGCAGCCCGAGGATCCTGGTCGTTGACGATGAACCCACGAATGTTCGCGTCCTGACAGACGCACTCAGTCAGGACTACGACCTGATTGTTGCGTCCAGTGCCCCCGAGGCCATGAACATTCTTGAGCAAGGCGACAAGCCCCACCTCATCCTGCTGGATATAATGATGCCCGGAACGGACGGGCTTCAAATGTGCCGCAACCTGAAAGCCAGGCGCGACTTACAACATATACCGATCATTTTTATCACTGCCCTGAGCGACTCGGAATCAGAAGAGAAGGGATTTGAAGCCGGTGCCGTTGACTATATCCATAAGCCAATCCGTTTGCCTGCGGTCAGGGCCCGGGTGCGCACGCACATCTCCCTCAACGGAATGCTTGATCACATCACAGCACTCAATCAGGCGCTCAATGAACAGCTTGAACAGCTCAACAACTCCGATCAGTACAACAGAAATCTGTTCGAGAGAGTCTTCATGGCAACCTCGGAAGGCATCATCCCTCTGGATGCAAACAATACGATAATAGCGGTTAACGCAGCGTTTTCCCGCATTACGGGGTACTCCGAAAAAGATGTACTCAATGCCAGTTACGCACACCTGAGCAAAGACACTGATACTCCCTTGAGCCTGGATAGCATCCGCGCGTATTTGGCTGATCATGACCACTGGTCTGGAGAGCTCCATAGTCGCCGAAAATCCGGAGAACTCTATCCTGAGCTTCGGACAATCAGCACCATTCGCTCACATAATAATGAAATCACACACTACGTTATCGTTTTTAATGACATTTCCAGCGTAAAAGAAACAGAACAGCGGTTAGAAGAGCTGAAGTGGCGCGACCCGGTTACTGGCCTGTCGAACCGTGCTCTTTTTCTAAACCAGTTGGGTACCGTGCTGAAGTTCTGTAATCGTGGCAAAGTATCTACCGCAGTCCTCGTTATCGATATCAACAACTTTCGCTATATCAATGACACCTACGGTTTCAAATGCGGTGACCAAGTAATCAGGGAGTTCGCCAAGCGCCTGAGCAATGCTATTTTCGTAGACGACTCCATAGCCAGGCTCTCCGGTGACGAGTTCAGCATAGTTCTGGCCCCTAAACGGTGGACTATAGATGACGCATATCGGGTTGTTCTAGCGCTCTACGGTCGTATCCAGAACAGCCTGGCTGAGCCCATCCAGAATGAGTACAGTCCTGACCTGCGTCTTGAGGTAACCGTTGGCGCGGCCTTATACCCCACTGAAAGCTCAAACTCGCCGTCTTCCGCACTCCAACACGCCGAAACGGCGCACCGCAGTGCCAAAACGGCTAACCGGCCGATCGCCATTTTTGAAGATTCAATGAGCGATCAAATACGTCACCAGCTGAAAATTGAATCGGAACTAAACCGGGCGCTTGAACAGGACCAACTGGTGCTGTTCGCACAGCCCCAATTTTCACCTGACCGGGTTCTCTGCGCGCTGGAAATCCTGATCCGCTGGGATCATCCCGAACGCGGCCTTCTGGGCCCGGGTGAGTTCATTCCACACGCGGAAAATTCCCGACAAATTGTAAAAATCGAACGCTGGGTTCTGCGCAAAACGCTGGAGAAAATGAGTGCGTTGCATTGCATCAACCCCACTATCCAGTGTGCCGTCAACATTTCCATAAAGCACTTCGCGGAAGATGATTTTGTGGAAGCGGTAGAGCGCGCATTAACCAACTCCGGGTTCCCCGCGGAGCTGCTTATATTAGAACTGACAGAAAGCGTATCGGCTGACAACCTGGACAAAGTTGTGCAAAAAATGAAGGACATCCGCAGCCTGGGCTGCTCCTTCTCGCTGGACGATTTTGGAACGGGCTACTCCTCACTGTCGCGGCTGCAGCGCCTGCCCATATCTGAGGTCAAGATCGACCGGAGCTTTGTGCTGTCAGCGCCAGATGAGCCTATGGCTGCCAACATTGTTGAGATGGTCGTACGGATCGGCGAAACCATGGGAGTTCGGGTTGTTGCGGAGGGCGTGGAAACCCATGTCCATGCAGACTTTCTGGCTTCCCGCCACCCTCATGTATACCTGCAAGGCTATTTTTTCGGAGTTCCACAGCCAATTGACGTTTTTCTGGAGGCCCCGGACGTAAACGTCTTTCCGGAATGAAGAAAGCCCGTCAGAGGGGCTTGCTGGCAACCCTGCTGCCGTTTTCGTTCGGCACAGGGTCCATGGGAGCGGGCGACTACCGGTCCTTCAGATCATGCCCATCAATCTGCAGCTTCGGCCGATCAGCATCCACCTCGGCCAGCGGCGCGCACTCCCGCATGTTTTCCAGGCACCGGCGCGTCAGTGTCTGATATTCCTGGGTGCCACGCTGCTTCCAACTAACTTCTTTGTCGCTCAGCTCGCGCAGCACTTTTGCTGGCGAACCGACAATCAGTGACGCCTGCTCGCAGCTGAAGCCGCTTTTTACGAAGGCCGCGGCACCCACGATAGAACGAGCAGCAATAACAGCCTCATCCATCACCACGGCATTCATTCCCACCATGGCGTCCTCCTCTATTACGCAACCGTGTAACACAGCGCCGTGCCCTATGTGGCCGTTGCGCCGGATAATCGCGTCCCGGCCAGGGAAGGCATGCACCACGCAGGTGTCCTGCAGGTTTGCACCCTGTTCCATCACAATACGGCCAAAATCACCGCGTAAAGACGCGCAAGGCCCGATATAACAATCCGGCCCAACATGCACATCGCCAATAAGCACGGCGGTGGGGTGCACGTAAGCCGATGGGTGTACAACTGGCGTTACACCATCAATCCGGTAACAGGGCATAAAGTGCTCCTCATAACATGTTTGTTTTTTTGTATTTTAGGCTACTTTTTCTGTATCAGAACAGATAGTACACGGCTTACAAAGTGACGGGGCCCGTTATAGCGTCTTTCACCTCCATCTAAGACTAAAGGCTAAGGAAAAAAATAACCATGAAAATCATAAGTCTACAGATGTACCAATTGCCCTCATCATAACGTGATACAAAAACCTGGCTTGAGATTCTTGACCGGTATCAATTCGAACCTATACTCTTTCCAGAAACCAATAAGGTGGAACACCACCCTGTGGAAGTCGCCTTGATAACCATCAGGCCTTACCGCCAAACCCTTAGAACAACGCAATGCCGGAACCGCCATGCCACAAATACTGCTCCCGGAAGGGTCGGATCAGGGCGGTTGTCTGTCTGATTAAAACACCCACCCGATGCGACCAGACCGGGTTTCACTGCGATAACAAGGATTTTTCCATGACCGAGCAGAGTGTGCTTCTCGATATCGACCAGGGAATTGCCAAAGTCACCCTGAACCGCCCCAAGAGCCTCAACAGCTTTAACGTTGAGATGCATGAGCAGATGCGCGCCGCACTGAAGACCATCCGCAACGATCACACCGTACGGGTCATGCTGCTTACCGGTAATGGCCGCGGTTTCTGTGCGGGCCAGGATCTCTCGGATCGCAACGTAAATCCGGGCGCCGAGGCTCCGGATCTTGGGTACTCTATTGAGACATACTACAACCCGATGCTGCAGGCGATTCGGGATCTTCCCATGCCGGTTATCTGCGCCGTTAATGGCGTTGCCGCCGGCGCCGGCGCGAACATTGCGCTCGCCTGCGACATCACGTTGGCAGCTCGCTCAGCAAACTTTGTACAGGCTTTTTGTAAAATCGGCCTTATCCCGGACTCGGGTGGCACCTGGACCCTGCCGCGCTCAGTCGGAATGGCCCGGGCCAAAGGCCTGGCTATGCTGGGTGACAAGCTCAGTGCTGAAAAAGCGGAACAGTGGGGCATGATCTGGCAGTGCGTAGAGGACGACGCACTGGAGGATGAAGCGATGAAACTGGCCCGCCATTTCGCTACCCAGCCCACCAAAGGCCTGGCGATGATCAAGCGGGCTCTGCACGCCAGCGCCGACAACAGTTTTGAAGAGCAGGTGTTGGTAGAGCGGGATCTTCAGCGGCAGGCTGGCCGCACTGACGACTACCGTGAAGGCGTTGCCGCTTTCATGGAGAAGCGCGCACCCGAATTCAAGGGGAACTGAGCATGCAAGCACTTGCCACCGATACACCCGTTGCCGTCATCGGTGCTGGCGCCATGGGTTCCGGCATTGCTCAGGTCGCGGCACAAGCAGGCCACCGGGTATTTCTGCACGACCAGCGCGAGGGTGCTGCCGAGGCAGGCCGCGAAGGTATCGCAAAACAGCTGCAACGCCGGGTTGATAAAGGAAAGATGGAGCAGTCTGCGCTGGACGCCCTTCTGGATCGCATCAAGCCGATCAAAGAGCTCAGTGAGCTTGCGGAAGCCGGCCTGGTGATCGAAGCCATCGTTGAAGACCTCGACATCAAGCGTAGCTTACTGACCAACCTTGAAGACATGTGTGGTGAAAAAGCCATTCTGGCCACAAACACTTCGTCCATATCCGTGACGGCATTGGGCGCAAACATGAAGCACCCGGCGCGCCTGGTCGGCATGCACTTCTTTAACCCGGCGCCACTGATGGCTCTGGTTGAGGTGATCAAGGGTTTAGCCACCAGCGATGAGGTTGCTCAATGCGTCTATGCCACTGCCGCGCAATGGGGCAAAAAACCCGTAACGGCAACCTCTACACCGGGGTTCATCGTTAACCGGGTAGCCCGACCTTTTTATGCCGAAAGCCTGCGCCTGCTACAGGAACAAGCAGCAGATAGCGCAACACTGGACGCCATCGTGCGCGAAGCCGGGGGCTTTCGTATGGGGCCTTTCGAACTGACGGACCTTATCGGCCACGACGTGAACTACGCGGTTACTTCCTCGGTTTTCAATTCCTACTATCAGGACACTCGTTTTCTGCCCTCCCTGGTGCAGAAAGAGCTGGTTGAAGCTGGCCGTTTGGGTCGCAAGAGCGGACAGGGCTTTTACAGCTACGCTGAAGGTGCGCAAAAACCGGAACCTGCAACAGCCGTATCGGCCAGCAGCGATGCAGACACTCTCATTGTCGAAGGTAACCCCGGCCCACTAGCCGCACTGGTCGCGCGCCTGAGCGAAAGCGGTCTCAAGATCATCGAGCGGGACGGCCCGGGCCGCCTGCAATTTGGTGAAGCTGCACTGGCGCTGACCGATGGCCGCATGGCGACTGAACGCGCCGCTGCAGAAGCCTGCAACAATCTGGTTCTGCTGGATCTGGCGTTCGATTATGCCAAAGCCAGCCGCCTCGCAATCGCCGCAGCCGATCAGGCGTCATCACAGGCTATTAATGACGCCTGCGCCCTGTTGCAGAAAGCCGGCATTGCTGTAAGTCAAGTCGCAGACCGCCCGGGGCTGGTGATCATGCGCACTGTGGCTACGCTTGTTAATGAGGCCGCAGACGCATTTTTGCACGGCGTAGCGTCTGTCAGCGATATCGACCTCGCCATGAAAGCCGGCCTCAATTATCCCGAAGGCCCGCTGCGCTGGAGCGATAACCTCGGTTGCAGCCTGGTGCACAGGGTACTGACACACATTCAGCAAAGTTACGGCGAAGACCGCTACCGGCCAGCCTTGCTGCTGCGAAAAAACCGATTCGCTGAAAAGGGATTCTACTCATGAGC
>TARA_R110001606_G_scaffold81371_3_pt1 | contig 30549 bp, 34 predicted proteins | sample TARA_R110001606 | Tara Oceans TARA_R110001606 (sample SAMEA4398315) | marine metagenome | biome: Polar Biome; feature: [SRF] surface water layer (ENVO:00010504); material: water (ENVO:00002006), including particulate matter (ENVO:01000060) such as... | depth 5 m
TATGAAAGCATTGATGATTCTGTCACCCAATTAAAGAATCTTACAACGGGACTACTCCTTGACACTAATACTAACCACGATCCAGAACTAGGACTATTACCACCAATCAAAGAATAATCATGACAATCACAGACAACGTAATCGAAGACGAAGTAGTATCATCAGCGGAAAAAGATGTTGCTAGAATTAGACGTAAATCAGGCGAAGATTTCAGACTGCTCTTTCAAGAGGGCAGGGATGAAATAGAACCAGATAAGATCAACAAGTTCTTCAATGAGGCAGACCAGCCTTTTATTGAGCAATTCGTCCATGACGTTAATCAGGGTGTTCAAAATCACTTTAATCAAGGTGAAGAGGACGTGCAGAATCGAAATCACTGGAAACGTGCATTACCAATTCTGGAAAACTTTAAAAAACACCAGGCTAAGCGCGGGGCAAAAAGGGACTTCGGTGTACTAGAAGGAATTAGGAATACTGAGATCAACTCTAATTGGAGAGATCGAAAGAAAAGCTATTACCTTCCAGTGTTTAAGGGAGAAAAGCCAGTTGACGGCGTTGAAGATAAATATCAAGACAGGGCGATGAATGCCATGTTTATAGCAGAGGCTAATGAATTAGACTTAGAGCAAGTGAATGGTAGTTACGAGCTGTATAGAGCGCAATTATGGGCTGGCTACAAGCTAGAGGGTAAACCAAACGACAAAGGGTTACGTGAACGAATTAAGCAAGACCTAGTGAAAGAAGATGACCGTCAAAACTTCATTAAAGAGATAGCAAACGATGCTCACAATTCAGCGATGCTTGGTATGCCTATGAACTGGACAGGCAGACAAGAGTTTACCTTTGACGATAGTGATTATGAGAAATACGGAGTATCTAAAGACCATGCTAAAAAGATATTTAGAAGTGTGGCAAGAAATTCAGTTCGAGAATTTAAAGTAGCAGCACCTTATGGAGTAAAACTAGCAGATGCTATTTCTAAAAGGATGGGTGTTGATTTGAAGTATGATAATAATTCTGATAAATCATCCGATAGTTTAGATGTTTTGATTAGCGAGATTGCTACATTACCCAAAGAGGAACGTGGGAGAGTGTTATATGTTGCATCCAAGGTGGCAGAGAAAGAAGGGATCTCTACTGATAGTTACCTTGAGTCTTTAGGTCTTACTATGAAAAGACATTTCCAAGATTACCCTAATACAGTGGTAGCGGGATTCGTTAAAAAAACAGGTGATGACCCTGACGAAGATGCAAACACATTTGCTAAGATTGAAAAACTTAAAGAAGAGCATTTTGAAAAGTTCGGGTATGATTTTATTGAGAAAAATAAAGATAAACCTGCTAACGATAAAGAGGTCCAAGCGTATTTTAAATCACAAGATAAATTCAGAAAGGCAGAAAGCGCATTAACTTCGGCAAATAGGCGAGAGTTATGGCACGACATTAGAGATGTTAGGAACACAATTAGAAAAGTAGAGTTACAGTATGAAGAAGGTCTAATGAGGGACGTGCAACAAGGAACGCTTGATGCAACTTCATCAATATTGCCAATGGCTGCGATAGCTTTGCCTTTTGGATTAGGATACGGAACTAACGCACTTTATTATTCTGAGGAAGATGATCATTTGATGCGTCATGAATACCCAGAAATGGACGCTAACACTAGGGAGGTGATCGCTGGTTTCTCTGGTTCTGCTAAAACCCTGACTAACAGGATAGCAGTTGGGAAAATATTTAGCAAAGCGCCATTCACAGCATCGCTCATGAAGAAGATAGGGGCGCGCGGTGCAATAGCATCTTTACTAGGTAGAGGTCTTAAAGGCGGTGCGTGGGAATACACGGAAGAGAGATTGCAAGAGGCTATATTACCATTAGCTCATGAGATAGGTGCGGCATTATCGAAAGATATTCCAGAGTTGAAAGAGGATTCTTGGGATAAAGTTATCTATGGAACTAATGAAGACGGGTCATTAAGAGAAAAAACTAAGCTCAACGCTATTTATCATCCGCGAATATTCTTTGCCGTGCTTCCATTAGTTACATTAGCTTCTGGAGGATCAACAGTAATAGATAAGATGGGAGCAGATAAGTTCCGTAAATCTTTATCTAGCGAAGATCAATTAATGTTGGTTGGATTAACATTAGAAGAGGCTCAAGTAATCCAAGGGATGAATGAGAGCGGATCTATTAACGTGCATACTGAGTTTCAAAAAATGATGCAGGATAAGACACCTGAGCAGAAAAAAGAAGCTATTAAAGCGGCAGAGGATTCCGGCGCGCTAGATAGAGTTCGTGAATCTGAGGTAATGGACAACGGAACGGATGCAGAGAAGAAAGCATTTAGTGAGGCTAAGCAAGCATTTGAAAAGCTAACAGAAATCCAGAAGCGCGTTAATGGTGAAGTTCGCACTATGGATGATGGTCGGGTAGAGGTTGTCTTCCCAGAGAGTCTAAACAAGGTAAATGAGTATTACGATAATACAGATCAAGCACAAGAGGCATACATTTCAGCCATTGAAGATCATGACGCGCAACAATCAGCAGAGATCAAGTCAACGCAAGGAAGCATAGAAGAGTTGCGAGGCAGGGGTATTAAAGACGCTAGTGATGCTAAGAAAGCCGTTGCTGGTTTCTTAGGAAAGGCGCATGAGGGTGCAGAGAACCAGTTTGTTGATTCTGATTACGGTATGCAACAAAAGCTAGATAAAGCAGAGATTGATTTTGAAGAAGCAATGGACGCTCTAAAGGTTGCCAACATGCACAATAAGAGCGGGGTCCCAATAACCTTGCAAAATGCAATGATCAAGGGTGAGAATGTTCACAAAAAGAACGCTAGAGGTTACATAAATAAACTTTATCGCGGTGCAGATGTTTCAACAGTATTTCATGAAAGTGCAGAAGGTTATTTAAAGAGCCTGATCGAGAACGATGGATATACTTATAAATGGTTTGCTGATCAAATGGCAGACTACCAACGCGCAACTGGTGATATTATATTCGCCGATATAGATAATTTTACAAATCGTGAGGTCATTGAAGGATGGAGTAAATTATCAGAAGCTCATGTTTATAACAACATGGAGAGTTCATCTTTCCCGCCATTTATTAGAGCCATATTAAACGCATTTAAAAAATACTTTGCACACACGGTTGATACAGCAAAGAACCTTCTACAGCTCAAGCAAGACGGCAAGCTAGATGGTGATTTTGAGTCACACCTAGATAAAGCGGTTGGACTTGATTCAGAGTCTATAAAGGGGAATAAGCAAAAGCAATACGAGCGCGAGATAGTGGAGGAAATTCTTGATGCAAGCGGAGACTTCGTGCCGGATGATTCAACACCGTTCAGCGTTGGTGACACTAGTTTCTCAGTTGATTATATGCGCGTTCTTCCTAGGGATTTCTTTAATGAAGCTAAAGTGTATTCTATGCACACTAAGTTAGTTGAGGATTTTAACAATGGTAAGCTACCTAAAGGTTTTGATATTGAGGTCATTGATGAAAACGATAAGATAGGTTTGAGTGATGACGGTGAACTTTATTTTAACGGAATAGAAATAACTTTTGACGGTGAACCACTGCAATTTAATACAACCTATAACGCTGGTAAAACAGCAAAGTACCCTCTATCGGTTACAGCCGAGGGCATGGACATTTGGAGCGTTCCAGTATATGACCAAGACGGTAATTTGGATGAAGAGTTTACCGATGCTTTTGGTGAAGAGTTAGGAGATTCTAATGATGTTATGCTAGACGGCACTATGGAAGTGAATCGAGACTTTCTAGTTCAGATGGGAAGGCTTGGTTTGCTATACGTTGCCGGCATGTTATCAAATGATTTCAAACTAGATTTAGTAGATCTTGAGGCGGGAATGCAATTAGAGGAAGATGGAAATTCAGTCTATTCAACAAATATTGAATCCAGCATAAAAGGTGAACCAATAGAATTTAATAAAAGTTTCAATGGTGAGTTAAGGTATGATCATAATGGAGAATCTGGAAATGTTTTTGATGGCAGTGGACTTTCCGATGACTTTTCTAAGATCGTATCTCGTAACGGTGACACTAGCTTCTCTATCAGACCTTTATCACCAAGAGAACTAACTACTCAAGTAACTTCCCTAGAAAATACATTTAGAAGTTATGATGAGGTTCAAAATGAGATTGACAGTGTGGAAGATGAACTTGAATTACAGGGGGTAGATACTTCCAAAATGTATAACCCTTCTGACCCAGAAGCAGAAACTATCAGAGGCACACTTCCTGACTACCAACCTATGCCAGACAGGTTGGCAAAGTTATATGAAGAACGGGAAAGCATAGGGGCAACTGAGTTTGAGACAGGGCGGGAAGCTTTGTCCTCTAACTTGGCTTCTTTGGGCTTGACGGTGGGAGAAGTGAGAAAGGTGTTGCAATACTACAGCGTTGACCCTGATAAAAGTGGCGCAGTAGAGCAATCTATGAGCGCATCATCAACGATGGGCACAATTCGCAAGAAAACACAGGAACAACAAGCAGAAGAAATTGCCTATACACTAGCCAATGCACGTAATGAATCCTTTGATGGGTTGCGGGATATAAGCAAGAAAACTTTAAAGGATGCGGCAAAGGTGGTGCAATTAACTAAACAATTCCTAGACCCAGAAACTTCCCCAGTTGCGCCAGAAGTAACTCTTGCCCGGGAGCCTAAAGCTGACACAAGCGGAGACACTAGCTTCTCTATCTCCCCAGCGCAAGTTGAAGCAGAAATATTAGATACATTACCAGATGATACTTATCTAACTAGATTTGGTGGTGGTGTAGGTAGATCATCAGTAAACATAGATGAAGTTACTTTGTATAAAGGGGAGGATTCACCACCTAAGATAAAGAAAGCAACATTAGACGGCGGGGATTCATCGATGATTTCTAATTCTACTTACCCTATAATTAGACTGGATATGTCTAACGGATCATATTTTAAGCAGCAAATTAGAATTTCTGATCATGCACAAGTTTCAAAAAACGCGCCTAAAAATTATGATTATGATTATCGTGGTAAGAATTGGACAGCGGTAAAGAGTTCTGTTCTTGAGGATATGGAGGTATTATCTTCTGAGATTTGGGATGCTCAAAAAACAATACTCACGACTGAAAAATCGGTTAGAGATAATGATAGAGAATTGCAAGATAAGAAGGGTTCACAAGCTGCGCAAGTGAGACAGAAGACTGAACTGGAAAGACTTATTTCTAACTTAGAGAGTGTGTCTAATCCAAGCAGAAGTGAAAAGCTAGAAAAAGCTATTGAAAGAGGCGACAAAATAGCGGAAGCAGGTCACAGAAACGCTATATCTAAAAATAACCTTCGTATAAAAGAGAGCAAAGAAAAGCTGATACAGTTAGCTGACATAGAAGCAAGCGGTGACACTAGCTTCTCTATCTCCCCAGCAGACGTAACAGCGCACAGCAAGGCATACGAGGACGGCGACACGGATACGGCTCAGAGGCTTGTTGATGCGGCGGCTAAGGCGGCGGGGTATGAGGTCGATGCTTATCATGTTACGGATGAGAAATTTGATGTATTTGATCCATATGAATCAGCTATGGGCGGAGTTTTTTGGTTTACTGAAAACAAGTCTAAGATAGAAGATGGCGGAACTGGTGCAGGGCTTAATCCAACTAAAGAACAATTAACCTTACATGTTTATCTCAAAGCTAACAAGCAAGCTGGATGGGATGAATACGATAAATTAGGACTAGGCGAAATCGAGGCTAAAGGATTTGATTCAGTGAAACTAGATGATGATTATATCGTATTTAATTCGTCTCAAATCAAGTTAGCCGATCCGTTCACCTACGATGCAAACGGCGACCTCATCCCACTCTCTGAACGGTTCAACGAGTCGAAGGATGAAATCAGCTTTAGTGTCTCTCCAGCAGACGTAATTTTCAATCCTGATAAAACATCAGAATTACAAGCTCTTAAAATTCTTGAAACAGAAATATTAAAATATAAAGTCTATGAGGTTTCAGACAATACAGAGTCTCAAAAAGAAACTGTTTTAGTTACTACTGACTTGAATAAAGCTTACGATGAGTTAGAAGATATAGGCTTTAAAAATGAATTTGATACTAGAGAATTAATGAGCAGTGTTGTTTATGATTCAAAAAAAGCAGCAAGTGATTTGTATTCTGAATTTAAAGATTTCGGTTCTGATATAACTAGAGAAGACATTTACAATGAAATAGAAGATCAAGAAATAGACTTGGATTTTGAAAAGGTAATAGAAAACATCAATTACAAGGAAGAAAATGAAGAGGCATTAATGCTTCAAAGCAAAATATCAGAAAATCTGAAAGAAGAATTTGGGTTGCCATTTGGTAAATACACTGACGTAAAAATAAATGGAGATACTGGTGTGTTTAGTGTGAGGATGGCGGATCATTCACAAAGGTTTGCAAACATTAGGACTAATTATTCAATAAGCCTAGTAATTGCAGATAAAGACGCGACAGCTAATAACTACGGATCAAATGGATTTGAGCGTAAAGAAATAGAAGCTGGAGAAGGTAATCACGCTCAAATCTATATAAACACAGATTTAACAGAAAAACAGGCTATTGAATACGCTGTTTCGGAAGTTAAAGAACAAATTGAATTTGCAAAAAATGAAATCAGCTTCTCACTCAGCGAAACCAACATTGCAGACCCGCTTATAGAGAAGATTCAGAAGCTCATACGCGATCCAGAGACTAAAGCAACCGTGTTCAAGGTCATGGCTATGCGTATGGATAAACTAAAGGCAAAGCAAAACGCAAAGCTAACTCAGCGGTTATTTGATGGTGATGGTGAGCTATCTACGAATGAGGAATTGATTGACTCCCTCGCACAGCTAGACGCAATCAGGGCTGTGTTACCTAAAGAAATACGTGGACTGATAGGAGGCGACAAGAACCTTGCTGAGCTAAAGACGGTAAAGGGTAGAACTAACTACCTGATAAGGCGCATGAACCGCGTTGATGATGTTCTTGAGTCCTACATGGTCAAATCTTACAAAGAGTCTATAAACAAGCTATTCCAGCGATCTAAACCTAAATCTAAAAACAAGGCTTCTGATTCTGGACAGTCCAAGATCGGTTCAGCTGGTCACTTAATAGCAGAAGCGGCCGAGGCGGCATCGATGATGTCTCCGGACGCGGCTGAATTAGAAGCGGCTAAGATTAGAAGAGAGATTGATAAGCCAGAACCAGAGGAAGAACAGGTAATCCAAGATAGAGCATACGTTACAGAAATGTTTGCTGACATGGGTAATGCTGATTCACACCGATTAGAGCAAATGCTAGGAATACTCCAGGCGAATTGGGATGAAGGTAGAGCGGAATGGGTTAAGGTTCTATCTGATCGGAAAGAGTGGAGAGAAAATATTATTGAGAAAGCACGTAAAGCTTTTGGTGTAACTAAACGTAATGATTCTGAGACTACTAGCAAGACTGGTAAGACCGATGCTAAGTGGAAGCAATACGCTAAAGAAGGACTAACGTTTTATCACCTAACTGACCTCCTCAAAGAAGGTGACACAGACGAAGCCGCTTCGGTTTGGAAAGAACTAGAAGACGACTTTAGGCGCGCTGAAAACATGAACGAGGATCTTAACTTTAAGCATAAGGAAGAAATGAAAGCTGTAATGTCTGATATATTTGGATTTACTCGCAACAAACAAGCTCAGATCCAAGGCAGGCTAAGAACTCTATCAAAGCAAGTAAGGCAAACTAAACTAACTAAAACCCAAGAGTATGAGTTAGAGATAGCGGCTAATCAAGTTGACTTAGACCAGGCAGAAAAAGCATTTGATGCAGATCAAGAAATTACTATCCGCGGTGTAGTCATATCTAAAAAAGAGTTTGCTGAATTGCAAATTGGATGGAAAGACGCTGTTTCTATGGGGTTTGATCCAGAAGCTAGAAAGCTATTTAGATACAGCATTGTAAGAAACGAGGGCGAACGTACTAGCGTAGGCGAAATGTCACAACTAGATATGCTCAAGGATTATTTATGTATCCAGCAAAAGGACTTGAAAGCAAAGTATGAGAAAACTGGTCATGATCAACAGTATCGCATGGAGCTAGAGGAAGCACTTGACGAAGACACGAAAGAGCTAGGGTTATGGATGCAGAATAAATTAAAAGACGATCAGGATATAGAGCAAGCGTTACACAGGCAAGAATATGGTTTAGCCATGAAACTCATAAATAATTACTTCCCTGCAATATTTGAGCATGGAGGCAAGCAGAGCGGCACAGTGTTGACTATGGATGGTGTTGAGATAGGGCAAAGCTCTAAAAGACCATCCTCGCACAAGCTGCGTGTTAACCACAACTCAAGACCTAAAAAGCAAAACGCACTTTCTGTGTACAATGGTAATGTCATGCAGCGTAACTTCTGGCAGACTCACGCGGAAGTCATGCGTAAATGGGCTGGCGTAATTCGTGATAAAAACACACAAGATTATATTCTTAGATCGAAAGGGCAGACCACACTAAACCTACTCAACAGATGGCTGAATGATACTGAAAATCAAGGTGCAGATATTGCAAAAGCGCAAATTGAAACTGATAATTTATGGAGGTCACTAGGGCAGGGCATGGCGCTGGGGATTCTAGGAGGTCGGATTACCACTATTTTAAAGAACGTTATAGCATCAAGTAATGTTGCACTAGGAACTAACTTTAAGGATTTAATGCGAGGAATTTCACCAGAGATTAAAGGTGATGTTAAAGAGTTATATGAAAGCCCCACTTTTCAAAGGCGGCTAAAAATAGGTTCTACGGTAGCGAATAGATACGCCTTAGAGTCAAGTCCTTCTGGTCATCTATATACTTCTACCTTAAAGCGAGCGGCTGAATATCCGACGCAAGCAATAAACCTAGCAGACACGCTTAGCAACCTTACGTTTGCCTTAGCATATAGAGCTAAGATAAAAAACCTACAAATTGAAACGCGAGGCATGACTGAGGCCGATGCTAAAGAGAAAGCATTAGATTACGTTGATTCTTTAGTTGCTAGGTACGCGCAACCTACAGGAAGACTAAGCAAGTCGCTATGGGAGAACACAAGAGGACCGGAAGCAATGTTCTTAGTGAAGTTCATGTCTGAGGCTCGGAAAGTAATAGCAATCAATATGCTGGCAATACGTAAGCTATCAACTGGCAAGGGTGTAGGTAATAAAGGTGATGCGGGACGGCAGTTACTAATCACGATTATTGTGAACTCGTTATTCGTCCATGTCATTAACTCCCTATGTTCGGCGTTTGTAAAAGGTGAGGGTGAAGGTGAAGAACCAGAGGATGAGTTTATCAATAGGCTGACAGATGGCAAAAGCATTGCAGCGGCTATGATGACTGAATCATTTTCTGGTGTGCCTATCGTAAGTGATGGCTACAGATACGCAGTGAATACAACTTTAGGAGTAAAGGCATACGATAGCTCTAGCAATCCAACAATGAAGATAGCTAAAGCAGGATCAACCGCGTTATCGTTATTGACAGACGACAAAGAGAGGACGGCTAGCGAAATGGCTGATTCAATCATGCGAGTAGTCCAAGGGTTTGGCTCAATCACTCCATACACTGCAGTCTTCTCTCAGGCTGCCAACGTGGGCAGGGACGGTCTAGGATTTTATAATAACACACTAGGCAAAGGGTTAAACGAAGAAGACACTAAGCAACTATCGATAGATCGTATTAGCAAGAAAAAGAAATACATCTACGGGCTAGATAGTGAACTTTATACAGCGGGCACTAAGAGAGAGAAAAAGCAAATAACAGAAACTAGACATGATGCTCTTGAGGTATATTTACTAGATTACCTTATGGATTTACCAGATAATCGCAGGAAGCTCGTTATTGATGAGTTGAACGATGAGAAGGAAATAGACAAGGACGTTATGAAAAGAGTTGAGAAAGAGATTTACTCCCAGTAATTATCTTTTTCCTCTCTAGCTTCCACTGATTCACGTATGATACTTATAATCTGTTCAGAGTTAAGGGGCTTACTTGATCCGTAATACCCTTTTCGGTTATCCATGCGGTAATCTAACTCCGATTTAGCCTCATCCCACTTAGTAGGCTTCTTATCGCCGCATGAACACAAAGCGATTGTTAGGATTATTATTAAAGTTTTCATATTTGTAAGTATAGCGTGGCTTTGGTTCTGTTCAAGGACTAACCCAGCCGCAACCTTTTTGCCCACCTCCCCGGCAAAAAGGTTGCAATTTAGAATAGGTGGGTAATCCACTGCTCGTAAACCCTGGTTGCTACCTGAGCAGTCATTACAGGCGGGACGCTCATTCCTATCATGTAATGTGGATTATTGCCTTGAAAGTCGTAGTCTTTTGGGTAAGTGCCCGCCTTCATGAACTCTAAATTAGTGCAATGTAGTCTATCACAAACCCTATACATCTCTGATTTACTATCTATTGTAGACATTATTTTTTCGTCATATTGTATAGTCGCGGTAAACCCGCTGCATTTACCGTATAACCTCTGATTTATATCCTCAATAGAAGTGTCCCCATAAATAAAATGATCTATCATTAGTTTTGATCGGGAAGATGTCTTGATGTTTCCTTTTTCATCTTTAATCTCACCAAATAAAATAGGTTTCTCATCAAACTCTAAATCTAGGACCGGCTCAGTCTGGAACAAATCAGCAAATTCACCTTTGTATAGATCCTTTCTGATAGCGTAGAAGAAAACTCGCTCCCTACGTTGTGGCACTCCCATCTTAGAGGCGTTCAATAGCTTATAGCTCACATAGTAACCTGCCTCATTGAACGCGGTAAGTATCTTATCCATGTATTTAACAGCCTCACCAAGTAACATGCCTTTGACGTTCTCAGCGATCACTATCTTAGGTTTGAGTTTCTTTGCTAACTCGATGAAGTCAAAGAATAGGGTATCAAGCACTTGCTCCGCCTGTCCCTCATTAAACTTCTTTTCCTTTCCCCAGTCTTTTTCTCGATTACCAGCCATTGAGAAGCTAGAGCATGGTGGTGAGCCGTCTAGTATATCCAAATCATATAGTTCTTCTGGCAGATCATCCCTGTCTTTGAATGTCTGTATGGGTTCAAGGAATGAATACTTAGGGTTGTGATTAGCCACGTAGGCACTCATCATCTTAGGGTCGATCTCGTTACAGCCTATCACATCGAAGCCAGCGAGCTTGTAGCCCATGGTTGATCCGCCACCACAAGCAAAGCAGGAGAATACCTTGCCTTTGTCTTTGGTGAATACAGCGTCTTTTAGAGTCCATTCGTAGGGGAATTTATGTTCGTTCATATTAAGAGGTTAGTTGGTTGGGTGTTGATCTAGTAATTTACGCGCTTTTTTATGTACTTTATTTAGCGTTGTGCATTGGCTTCTAGGTGTCTCTTTTTTTCTCTTCAAGTAGGGAGCGGAAGCGGCCATTAGCTCCCTGAGCAGTATCTCAGTATTAATAGTAGGTTTAGATAGGTCGATTTTAGCGCAATAGGCCGCGCATTTAGGACATTCGTGGGGTCTAGCCCCGTGTATACATTCTTTCATATTCGTTAGTTGGTTGGGTGTTGGTTTCTGATATTTCTCTTCTCCTGTCTGATTTGTTTAGTCGTTAGGTGTAAAACTATCAGCCTCTTGCATACAAAAAAGACCACATGATATTTTGGGGTCTGCCCCTTTCGGATCTCCAAGGGGAATATCATACAGAGGAACGTCTATTTTTTCACCGTTTTTTGTTATTCTATTTATGGCGTATCCTAATTCACTTTCTAGCTTTGCCACTCTCTCGAAGTTTTCCGGAAAGTATTTTCTGACTCTTTTCCAATAATCAATAGAGTCCCTTGCTTTTACGCAACCAATACAGTTATTATTTCTAAATCCTAGCTTATACATCGTGGGTATTTCGATTCCAACGCGATCAAGCATCCCAAGACAATCACCTTTATCCAAAAGCCCGTCAATTAATGGGCATTCTATAATCCGCTCTGCATTATCTCTCTCCCAACGTTTGAGCCTGTGTTGCTCGTCAGCGGTGTATCCGAAGATTTCAACATCACCGATATTCCACACCCCATTAGCAGGTTCTTTTTTCATCGCTCCCGTGCATGGTGCGCCTTGCGGAGAAGATAGGTATCGGGCTTTTTCGCATACTTCCATCGCGTCATTGTATTTCTTGCTTTTTAAGATGGTGATTTCCTGCCCAAACCATTTTTCACAGTCAGCGATGAAGCGCGGGTTGTCGTCGTGTTCTAGCCCTGTGTCAGTGTAATATATTTCCACCTTACCATATTTCTCAATAGCCAGCTTAGTAGCCACCGCAGATGCTGCGCCACACGAAAACCACGAGATTACGCGCCCGCTTCTTCGTATGGAGGTCGGGGCATCCAATATTTCTTCAAGAGATTGTTGATTTTCTTTTTCATTGTTGTCAGTTTTCATAGTTCATCGTGTAGTTGGTTGTTAGTTAATTGTTAGTTGGTTAGTTGTTATTTTGTTTGCTGGGTTTTCTTTGGATTACAGATAACTCCATGTGTGGATAATTGTATGATTTCATCCATCCTTTAGTCCTACCATTAGCTACAACATTTAAGAAGTAATTTGTATATCCACCTCGTATCGTCTTGAATGTAGGTAACATCGCTATCGTTATTCGTACCCTTGTTTCTGGCTTCATCATATTAGTAATTGGTTTATCATTCATCTTTACTTTTCCATCTAGGCACAAAAATTACCCCTAGTGTTACTGATATTCGATGCTTAGAGTTCTTTCAGAGAGCCGAATGGCAGGTGATATCCATTCACAGGAATTGCTATTTCCCTGATCTCATACCTAACTAGAATAACATAGCTCGGTTAATCGCTTCTAAGGATCATCTCTGACCTAACTGCGATATCCTACACTGATCGGATGGGTAACTAGGTTTTTACAGTCTTAGTTTAAGAACTCTCCTTTCAGTTACAGTGATGGTAATCTGAGGGTTTATTACGTGTAGCGAATAAACAAAAACATCGTATCAGGAGGGATAGCTGATGCTAACGTAGAAAGCTCCTAGGATACGATGTTTTGATGATGATACTAAAAAAACTATATGCTGCTCATGGCTTTCTACTTCCTGAATCTGACCGAAGAATTAACTTCGATAAACAGAAAATGCACTAAACATTGGTGATCGTCAAATAAAAAAGGGAATAAACTTTTACCTGCATTTTTATTTAGGTGCAGTCATGTTTATTCTCAGTCACTTACATAGATCATTTAATTTAATATGCATAAATGTTCATTTTATAGTGGACAACATGAGTATATTATCGTTAATTGCAATTACATGAAACTACTACACGTTACAGACGAGCAACACAAAGCTCTTAGGAAGTTAGCACTTGAGAATGATCTCAATTTGCAGGAGGCTACTAGACTGGTCATTGAAAAAGGATTAAAGATAGCTACGAAGAAAGGGGCTGAATAATGGAGATATATAGATCAACTGTAGAGGGTGGAGCGTTTGTCTTCATCGCGCAGTATGACGAATCGATGCACCAATCATTGAACGCGTTATTTTGGAGAGTAGATAACGTTTCAGAACATTTTGATTTTGATTTTGCTGCCGAACCGCTCTGTGACTTGTTATCTGTTATCTGTTTAATAATGGATGATTACACAATGATGGACAGCCTCGATTTAGCCATACTTCTTACGACCGGAGCAAGGGACGGATTAAAGCGTCATCTTGTACAGATTCAGAATGATGAACTAGAGCAGAAAGGGGATTCATAATGGAAACGCTCACATTGAAACTCTCAGACGTAATGAACATCGTTGCTGAGCTAGATACAGTTGGTGACACAGTTTACTTTCACGCGCATTACACCAACGGTGAAAAAGCATCACGTGGCTACTCAAGCGACCTACTAGACGTTAGCTATTCATACGGTATGTTTGAAACTGAGATAGAAGCAATGCCATATGTTGAAGAGACATGGGGCAAGGTGGTAGAGTGGATTAAGAACATGGAACTGTCGCTTGAGCAGATCACTGGTGAGGACGCTAGGGAGCAAGCATTAGAAATACAGGCTGAGACTCAACTAGACATGGAAGGAGACGAGTCATGATAGCACTACTAGTATTTAGCGCGCTAACATGCACGATGCTCATCCTGAGCTTGCGGGGCATCAAGCGTCATGAGTTCGCTGTAAAGCTCAGATCAATGCCAATGAAGAATCTAACGACGCTCTATCAGAGTCATAAAGGTCCGAACGCTAAGGTTCTAATCACGGCAGAAATCAAACGGAGAAATGCGCTATGGCTATAAACCACAGAGAGACGCTTGAGCCGCTCACAGATGATGCACTCAAAGGCATAGCAAGGGACATTCCAAAGATACTCAACGAGCAACCTACCTATGTTAAGGCGCATTTAAAAGGTCGTCTATACAAAGCAAAGGAGATTCTAAGAGAACGCCAAGCACAGGTAGCGAGACAGCAAATGTTTGCAGAATCACCACTAGAAGAAAGTGTCGAGTTCATAGGCGAAAGGGAATATTTAAGACAACAACGATAATAAAATGAAATTAAACGAAATACAACAACAGCTAAAGGCTCCCAAGGGGCAGACGAATAACTTCGGTAAATACAAGTATCGGTCATGTGAAGACATCTTAGAGGCGGTAAAGCCATTACTAGGGACTGGCACACTAACTATCAGCGATGAAGTGGTTCTAGTAGGAGACAGGATCTACGTTAAAGCTACCACCACTCACACTAACGGAGAAGAGATCACACAAACCACAGGATTTGCTAGAGAGGCAGTAGACAAGAAAGGTATGGACGTTAGCCAGATAACGGGTGCGGCAAGCTCATATGCCCGTAAATACGCGCTTAACGGTCTATTCTGCATCGATGACACCAAAGACGCAGACACGCAGGAAAACAAGCCAGCGGCAGCTAAGAAAGCAACGCCACCTAACCAGACAAGCGAACCGGCCACACCTGTCAAGATCACCGACATTCAGATAGAGAACATCAAACTCTTAGATGAGCAGCTAAAGTCGAAGGACATAGCTAATGACCTAGTGGGTGGTGCTAAGCACGTATCTAACCAGCAAACTGAGAAGATTGCCGATCTAATGCAGCATGAGGCGGCGACACTAATCAACCTACTAAGCAAGAAACTAGCCCCAAAGACATAATAATATGAAAGAAACATACACGCTGAAAGGCACAATAAAGCAGATAGACGAAACTCAGTCGTTTGGAGACAAAGGATTCACTAAGCGCGAATTTGTTGTAACAGACAAAGATGACAAGTATCCACAGGACATAAAGTTCGAAGCTATAAAAGAACGATGCGACCAGCTAGACAATATCTCCGTAGGTGAAGAGGTAGAGGTATCATTCAACCTCAGAGGCAACGAATACAACGGTAAATACTACGTTAATCTGCAAGCATGGAGAGTCAAAAGCGAGGGTGTGAAGCAAGCACCAGCGGAGAACGGCGCAAGCATCGAGGACGTGGACGGAGACGACATCCCCTTCTGATCAATCTCAGGGGCGCGACTGGCTAACGCGCATTAATTAATTAGTCGAGGGGAGCGCATTCGATAATAACGCTTATAACTTACAACAACGAAATTATGACAAAAACACAAAACGAAGTACCAACGATGGAATTTGAGATAGTGCCAACAGAGGCAGGTCTTGAATTAGAAGCGAAGAACTCACTTGAACTTGCATTTAAAGGTTTCTTCTCAAGAGCAGCTGAGTGGAAGAAACAAGCTGAATCTATAACAGATTCTAAAGTAGCCAGAACCGCTAGATTAGAGATTCGCAAGATAAGAATAGAAGCCGAGAAGAAGCGGAAAGAGTTGAAGGCAGACGCTTTGCTATTCGGCAAAGCTGTCGATGGAGCTAACAACATCTTCCTAAACTTGATCACACCGATTGAGCGTAGACTAGACGACATCGAGAAAGCTGAAGAGAGACGTATCGCGGCAGAGCTAAAGGCTATGGTCGAAGAAAGATCAAATCAATACACTGAGTTTCACGATGACTCATTGCCTTATCCAGATTTATCAAACCTAACCGATGAGCAATTCTCATCATTGCTAGAAAATGCTAAGACACTCAAGAGATTAAAACTTGAGGAATTAGCCAAGCTAGAAGCTGAGCGTATTGAAAAAGAGCGTATCGAAGCTGAGGAACGTGAAGCTCAGCGACTTGAGAACATCAAGCTCAAGGCAGAAGCTGAGGAACGTGAAAAGGCTATTGCCAAGGAGCGCGCAGATGCTGAGAAACTACGTAAGGTTCAAGAAGCAAAGCAAGCTAAAGAAAGGGCTGAGATTAAGGCAAAGCTCAAGGCAGAAGCTGAGGAACGTGAAAAGGCTATTGCCAAGGAGCGCGCAGATGCTGAGAAACTACGTAAGGTTCAAGAAGCAAAGCAAGCTAAAGAAAGGGCTGAGATTAAGGCAAAGCTCAAGGCAGAAGCTGAGGAACGTGAAAAAGTCGAAGCTGAGTCTATGAGGCTGAAAGAAGCGGAACAAGCGAGAAAAGACAAAGAGCAAGCAGATATCGCGGAAGCTAAGAAGCTAGAAGCTCAGCGAATCGCCAAGGAGAAAGCAGAGGCTAAGAAAGCAGCCAACGCACCAGACAAGGACAAGCTCAATGCTTTTGCCGATCAGGTCGGGGGTTTGGTTGTGCCTAGCGTGGCGGCTCCCGAAGCTCAATTAGTAGCGGATGAGGTAGCCCAGAAGGTTGCTAACTTCAAAGCATGGATCAAAACTCAAGCATCTAGCCTGTAACCTAACACAACAATGATTATGACAAACATATACGACATCGAAACACGCCCAAAAGAGGCACTAGTAAAGCAGTTCGCCAAGCCATTCAGCAAGACATTCACGCCTACGGAGTTTGACCACGCAAGCGTTAAGTTTGGCAACATTAAAGATCAAGATAAAATCAAAGCTAAGATTGAAGAGGCTAAGCAAAATCACATAACAGCAATGACGATGGGGGCTATTAACCTAGTAGCAGAGCAAAAGGAATACGAGGCTGCCTTGCTAGACAAAGCCGCGCTTCACCCATCTACAAGCGAGATATGTGCGATAGGTATACACCTAGAGGGAAATCAGAAGGTAAGCATTCTAAGCGGTGACGAGAAAGAGATACTTCAAAACTTCTGGACTATCTACATGCAACAAGACGGAGCTTGGGCTAGCTACTCCGGGAGCAACGACAAGAGCAACTTTGACGTTCGGGGAATTATTCATCGTTCATGGGTTCATGGGTTATCACTACCCTACAGCGTGATTGATAAAGGATTCATCACAAGGCAGTTCATTGATCTAACTCAGCACTTCCTAGCCGGAGCTCCCTATCCGACTTACGTCTCTGCTGATAACTGTGCTAAGCAATTAGGCATCATCGGAACTACGAATGATGCGGGCAAGGTGTACGCTAAGGATGAGCTAGATAATAAATGGGAGATCACTGGCAAGAACTTCCATGAGTTCATTGACAGCGAAGACAAGGAGAAGCAGGACATCGCTAAAATCTACCTAAAGAACGACATCGCACTAGAGCGGGGAATCGCAGACATCATCTTATAATAACATGGGCTACACAATAGAAGAACTAGCCATGCTGAAAATGATGATGCAGACACGGAGCAACCTGAGCTAGTCTAAATGATCTACATAGGCATAGATAATGGCTTACACGGTGGCATGGTAGCTCTTAATGATGATGGAAAGATCATTGCCAAGGCTATCATGCCGATCTACCCAAAGAAGAAAGTCAAAGGGGAGCGTCAATTCGTAGTAGAGAGAGACTTATGTAAATGGCTAAAGAAGCTAAAAGCACAGGGACCATGCAAAGTCTGCTTAGAGCGTCCTACGTTCTCACAAAGCGCAACGGCGGCAGTAAGTATGCACGATAGCTTCGGGACGACAAGAACGGTCATTAAGTTGCTAGGAATGGCACTAATTGAAGTTGATCCTAAACACTGGCAAGCGTGTTTCTGGAAAAAGCCAAAGAATTCCAATGAGATAGGATGGACTACGAAGAACCAAGCACTTCGCACAGTGAATAACAACTGGCTAAATATTAACTGGCTTAATCCAGACAAACCAAAGAGCAGAACACCGCATGACGGCATGATTGATGCATGTCTAATAGCAGAATATAGAAGACGATTTTATGAATAATACAGATATGATACTAAAGATAACACTGCAAGACGAGAAGCTAGAGAGGCTTACCGATGAGCTATTGACCGTTTACCGGCTCAATGACGCGCTACGAGCAGAGAATACAGCACTCAGAGGCGGAAAAGCGGAGGTCACGCTAACCAGCCAGCAAAGCGTCTCAACGGTGTTGAAAGCACTATGGGAGGCAGCACCGGAGAAAGCTAGAAGACGATCCAGCAAGAAGCAGGTCTTGGATGCGTGGAAAGCGACTAAGGAAAAGCCGGATCAGGAAGACATGCTTCATGCCTTAGAGGCTTGGATGCGATGTGAGGACTGGACAAAATCAAACGGCGACTTCGTCCAGGGGCTTCATCTATGGATTAAAAACCGCCAATGGGAGAACGTGCCAGATGTTGAGCAAGACGCAGCGACTACTAGCGAGACACACCAGATCATCGAGAAGGTGAATGATTTGAAGACTGAATGGCAGAATCCTGCCACCTGGTCAACGACTGAGATTAGGATTCTAGCATCGTCAATCACACAGATGAAAGAGGCAAGCATTGATTGGAAAACACTCAAGCGATTTCTTAATACACACCACAGCAACGCTAAAGCATACTGGATCCCCCAGAGCAGAGGCAAGCTAGTCGAAACATTCAGCGATGTCTATGCAGGATGCCAGAGATGGGCAGACAAGCAGGGAATAAAGACGCAGACACAACCAACGAGCGAACTATTTATATGATAATCACAAAAGGAAACATGGCGTATGCTATAATGATCGCTATAGCTAAGAGAAAAGAAATGTCTAACGATGAAATTGCAGATCTAGAAGACGTAACACGAAGCCATTCCTACAGCACAACTAAACGGATGCTTGCTTACGGATTGCTCAATGTTGTAAGCCATAAGAGGGTAAGAAACCAGCATATGACTACGTATTCTCTGAGCAATAAAGGAAAGCGCAAAGCTATTGAGATTCTAAAGAAGGAACAACACTAAATAAATCATGAAAAAATGTATCAACTGCGATAACACCACCGAGTTTAACATCTTATGCAATGGCTGCGATGCCGTCACAATCATAGCATCACACATCAAGACTTATAACCCTTCTAAATATAAAGCGGTGATTACTTACTGGTATGAAAATAGCATCTTCTCCGGCGCTCAGCTACTAGAGCTAGCCATTGAACGCGAGGCACGAAAGATGAAGATTCTAGCAAAGGCTATCATCGAGCAGGAAGCTAAAGCAGACTATGCCAGAGTCAATGATAAGACGGTCATGAACAGAGCAATGGACTATTGCTGGAAAGGTCTGCATGAAGGACCAGTAACCGCTAACGAGGTGACTGACGCAATCAAGCTAGCAGCGGGGGGAGTGAATTCAAGCACATAGCCGCCGCTCATAACCACTACAAAATCAACGTCACATTTAAAGCACTAGCTGCAATAGAACATAGAATTAACAATGGATAGACACGAAGAAATAACAGACATGGTATGCCAGCATTACGGCATCACATTAGAAGAAATCAAAAGCGAGTCACGATTGCAAAGACTCGTCAAACCGCGCCATATAGCTATCTACCTGATACGCTGTTACACGCCGATGACGATGGAGGAAATATCCACCGCATTTGATTTGAAACATCACACATCGGTAAGCCACGCTTGCAAAAGAGCGATGACATTCACCCCGGATGAGCTAGTAAGAAGATGTCACACGCTTTTAAATCATTACGCTCATAAACGAATGATCACGCAAAGCGAAGAGATAGAGCAGTCCATTAGCGACATGCTGGAAATTATGGGCAGAGTATCAAATCAGATAAACGCAGTAGCTAATGGAGACGCAAGGCTTTTAAAGAGAGCTTGCGCGATCATGAAGAGTAAGAACCAGCTAGCGGAGAGACTAGCATAAATAACTACGAGAACAGCAATTAAAGACCTTGTGGACATCCTTTATCGTGTATTTTTTTACGCGCTGTAATCTATATAGAATATAGCGAAATGAAAATAAACGCAAATAATCTTACTTTTTATTTGACGGCAGGCAAAATATCTGACATATTGTGATTATCAAAGGCAACGACGCCTTATTAACATAAACCAAATACAACCATGAAAATAATGAGAGCAGATCAATTAACAAAAGGCGATAAACTGATTAACACTAATCACGGCTTTGAAATTGAAATAGTAGATGTCGGGAAAAAGAATACGAGGTATCTCAATTTAGAAACAGGTGAGAAGATTAAATCTTTTACATCTAAATTTAATTTCATGTTAAGACAAGGCGTATTCATAACCAAATAAAAAAATGGAAATACTAACTATAATGAAGAATCCTGTAGCAAATAACTACATAGCTCATTTTACTGGAGACGACAATAATGAGGCGCATGATTTAGCTCATGACGGCGGAATTAAAGACGCAATAGATGCGGCTCTGGAAGTCTGGGGCTTATGTGAATTTGAAGTACATATTAAAGCATCGAACTAATGACAGCTAAACAATACAAAGAACTCAGAAAGAAGCACGGCACTCAAAAGGAGGTTGCCGAGCTTCTCGGGGTGTCGAGGCAGCTAGTAGGGATGCGCGAGAGCGGGGATGCTACTATCACGCGAGAGGCGGAGATGGCTATAAGATCATTAACCACAAACCAATAAACGACAATGATAATACAAATAGAGATACCAGAACCGATTGATCCACTACCCTTCACTCTACCTCTGAAAGTAGTCTCTGCTTATAAGTGCGGCACAGACGCTCATGTAATGGACGCAGAGGGAAACACGATCATAGCCAGCTCAGGGTGGGAAGACGGCGGTATCAGACATCTAGAAGCCATGCAGCTCATTTGCAAAACGGTCAACGATAAAATCCTTTCTTGATTCACAACCCACAAAGCATTAGCTTTCAATCTAAATAAATAAAATCACGTATCGAGCGTGGAAATAAAAAATAATGAGTTGTAATCATTGTAAACATATAGACAAAAGAGGCATAAGCCAATACTGTGAAAAAGTAGGAGGTAAAGAAATCATTACAGACCAGTCAACTGACTGCCCACACTATCTACCTACGCCTAAATCCACTAACCAAGTAAAAGGCGGTAATAATCTATGCACCACGCTTAATTTCAGAAGTGACAAGCTAAGACCTCATGACATTAGCGAGAGCGATTTCAGCAAATTAAAGTCATCAGGGATGCTGTGGGAGCTTTACCCTGATGCTCCCGATATATTTCCAACTAAATAACCAATGAACCCCAAATCACTAGCCAATCTCCGCCCCGCAAAAAAGGGTGAGAGGCGAGCATTAAAGCCAGCAGATCAACGCAAGACGTTGGTCCTAGCCGGCAGAGTTACACTAAGCAACATGCCTGTTGCTATCGACCTAATCGAGAAAGCAGGAAGCAAGGCAATTAATCTATTACCAGAACACTACCATGAAACCACCCAAAGGAGAAACATTAACCGCTAAGCAACTCGCTTGGATTAAGCACGTTCTAAACGATCTAAGCGATTGGAGAGCTTATCAAATAGCTTATGGTTGCACAGAGCTAAACGCCAAGAAACACGCTTACACGATGAGGAATAAACCAGAGGTTATCAAAGAACTTGTTAAGCAAAGGGAAGCTTCATTTAGTGGGGATTCAATGGGGAGAAAAGAGAAGGAAGCTATTCTTGCAGGCATCGCCAGGAGGAAAGGTGCGAAGGATAGCGATATTATCAGAGCAACGAATGAACATAATCGTATGACAGGCGACCATGAAGCGGTCAAAGTAGAGATCAGCGAAGTAGGCTCACTAGTGGAGATGCTACGTAACGGGCAAAGCGGAGAATCAAGCTAGATGGATCATTGCTTCGCTCCAACATAGTTGGATTCTAAATAGGTATGTGAATGAAAGTCAAGACAATACAAGAGCGAGAGCTACAACTAATTAACAAACAACGATATGAAAACTGAATTACTAGACATACGACACATGGATTGCATGGAGATGATGGCAGAGTTTCCCGATAATCACTTCGACTTAGCGGTGGTAGATCCGCCTTATGGGATAGGGTTTTCTGGACACGATCAAATAATATCCAGTAAAGGGAAGGGCGCAACATTCAAGAAAGGTTCACTATATGAAAAAAAGGACTGGGACAATGAACATCCAAGTGCTGATTATTTCACAGAGTTAAAGAGAGTTTCTAAAGATCAAATAATTTGGGGTGGTAACTATTTTACCGATAATCTACAGCCCACAAAATCTTGGATTTTCTGGTATAAAGAACCAAACACTGCAAACCTCACTTTTTCAGATGGTGAACTAGCATGGACTAGCCTTTCTAAACCGACACGGCAAATAAGTATTCCTTGGATTGGGTTTGGAATGTTGAACAGCGGAGAAAAGAAACAACACCCAACGCAAAAGCCCGTCAAACTCTACGACTGGATCTTCGCCAACTACGCGGAGAAAGGCATGAAGATACTCGATACCCATCTAGGCTCGATGAGTTCCGCTATTGCTTGCCACTATGCGGGCATGCACTTAACAGGATGCGAGCTTGATGAGGACTACTTCAAGGCTGGATGCGAGAGAGTCCAGCGCGAGACTAGGCAACTAACATTTTTATAACCAGAAACAAACAACGATATGAGCGAGCCAACACACGTTAAAAGAAGCAGGTCATTTTAACGCTACACACACCATGAAAGAGAAACTAACTAACTGGCGATGGAGATTCGCTAACCTATACTGGATCAAGCCAGCAGAGATAGACAAGCCAAAGATTCTATTCAAGTCTCGTGATGAGCAAACAGAAGTTCTTGAGATACTCTATGACAAAGGGCAGACTAAGCTAGCCATCCTCAAAGCCCGGCAACTAGGATTCAGCACGCTTCTATCGTTAATCAGCCTAGATATGGCACTCTTTCACGGCGGCTTCACGGTGGGCATCGTGGATCAGAACGTGAAGGATGCTGAGAAGAAGCTAGAAATGGCTAAGTTCGCATTTGAGAATCTACCTTCTGACCTACTAGCAGAGATACGCATCATTAAGTGGAACGGTGGTGAGCTATCCTTCACAGTGGGCAACTCACCCAAAAGCACGATCTACGGTGGAAGCAATGCGCGCGGTGGTACACATCAATTACTATGGATTTCAGAGTGGGGAGCTATTCAGAAAGACGATCCTGCACGATCAGACAATATCGCAGATGGCGCGCTACCATCAGCCACACAGGGCATTACGATAGTAGAGACTACTTGGAAGGGTGGAAAATCAGGCAGACTATACACGGAGATTGTTGAGCCAGCTTTACTCATGGATAAAGCAATGCGCACAGAGGAAGACTGGATGATCATGTTCTACCCCTGGCACGGTGATGAGCGTTACCAGCGCAAGGGAGACGCTAGCCAGATCGATGCGAAGTGTTTAGCTTACTTTGATGAGCTTGAGCAGTATGGTATCGAGCTAGTGCCGGCTCAAAAGCTATGGTACTACAAAGAAGCGTGGAATAAGAGAGCTAAGCGATACGAAGAATATCCTTCTAGGCTAGCAGAGATATTCTTCTCTCCTGTGGATGGCGCTATCTACGGCGAGTATGTTGATGAAGCGATGATTAGTGGCAGGGTCTTAGACTACAATGCAGCACGTCCAGAGTTCTACACGTTCTGGGACATCGGTAAAGCTGATTTAACCACGATACTTCTCATACAGCGAGTAGGCGGGCAGGATCGTATCTTTGATGGCTACATGGGACAGGGTGAGACTATGGCACACTACGCACACTGGCTGCAAACATGGGAGCGCGATAATGATGCTTTCATCAGCGGACATTACCTGCCTCATGATGGCGGATGGGAGAGGCTAGGGAAGTCGATGAATACTTCATACGCTGACATGCTAATAGAATCAGGGCTACGGAACATCAACATTGTGCCTCGCATACCTAAAGTGAGCATCGGCATAGAATACGTACGTGATAGGTTCAAGAATCTAGTCTTCCACAAGACGAATCTCAGTAGGATCTATGAGTTCGGTAAGGCTAGGGTGAATTTTCTTGATGCGTTCCAGCAATATCAGTATAAGCCATTAGAGAAGGGCGCAACGAGCCAAGAACCATTACATGATATTAACTCTCATCCGTGTGATGCGCTGAGAACATACGCAGAAGGTGATGAGGGTGGGCTAGTCCCTAAATCATCAGGCATGGGGAGCGATGATCAAGGTAAGGCAACGGTAGTAACAGCAATTTAAACGATATAAACGATATAGATGCACAACAAGTATTAGAGGGCTTAACTGACGAGCAGAAAGTTAGCATCGCTGGAAGGGCTGGTATTCCTATCGATAGCTACACGGTGACAGAAGGTGATAGTATCATACTCAAATTCAGAACAGCGCAACCAGTGGTATTTGCGGTAGTAAATGGTAAGATACAGATTTACACTAGAGCAACTACCGACAAACTAGATAGATTTACAGCGTGTCACCTGCGTAAGAGTGGTGAGTTCGGAATGCAAGACCGTTACAATGATATGAATGAAAATACAAATCAACCATGTGAAGTTAAAATGCCGCAGATAAATGAGTGGATTATTGAACTCCATCAAGCAATCTCTTCGGCTAACGATGTTTCTAATGAATTGCGTGAAAGACTCAGCCCTTTGATTAGGTGTAGAGAAACTGAGAACCATGATAAGGATCCAGATAGACCTGAAGAGGAATTAGTTGATCTCGCTGACAGAATCCGTAGTGCGGTTAGATTTATTAATTCAACTACGCAGAATAATCGTGAGACGCTTAGGCTCCTTGAGATATAACCAATTTAAACGATGAAAGCATACCACCAAGCCGTGTCAATGTATCAGGAGATCGGAGAATCACCCGACCAGCTACGCATTGACATGGCTTGGCACGCTCTCAATGGCTACATTTACGCTTGTGCAGACTCGTTCGCCATGGCTAGACCTGTGAGCACACAAGACGCCACAGAGGACGTTTTAGACTACACCAGAGGATTTGAGTTGACTAATGACCAAAATTGCTGGCATATTCATATTGCAGTGGGAAATATGAAACATTTACTATCACTGTTACCATATCAACTGCCGTTCATATCCTTTGAGCGGCGAGGAAAGCTAAGGCTATACCGATATGACCGTTTTATCGCACAACGCTCATGCTAGAGTGACTACCAGTGGAATAACTGCTGGAGTTAGGAAGTCCAATTCTTCTCGTTGTGTTTCAACTATGAAAGCAAAAAGACCACCAGCACCCGCGCCAATGTCACCACCAGTTAGGCAGAGTGGAGAAGAGACAAGCAATCGTAATTCTGAAATGCTCAGAAAAGAAAAGATGCGTAGAGGAGCACGCTCTACTATTCTATCTGACTACTCAGCTCCGAGTGGTAAACCTAGAATCTTAGGATAATGGTTAGCACACGGATCAAGGTTCATCAGGCGATGAAGGATCGCCGGCAAGTGTGGGACACCAGATGGCAGAAGCTTAGTGAATGGTTTTCACCTCATCAAGCGCACATCACTAATAAATCTGAACCAGCGGACAACTCGCACAGAGTTAAACTTCACGATACTAAATCAATCGAGGCGGTTAGTGTTCTCACTCAAGGTCACATGTCCTTCATCACTCCACTTAATGAGCGATGGTTCAACTTCACCCCTAACGCAAGGCAAGCAGGTGGTGACGATGTTGACGGATGGTTTGCTGAATGCTCTAAGCTATCTTTCAAGGAGTTACAGAATAGCAATTTCTATGTAGTAGCTCAGCAGGTTTACAAAGACCGCACGGAAAAGGGAACGGGCTGCATGTTCGTTCGTAAGGGGAGAAAGAGGACTCTTAGCTTTGAATACGTGCCTATCGCAACCTATGTCTTTTCTGAGGACGAAGACGGTAATGCTGATATGCTAGCAAGAGAGATCATGCTTTCCGCACCAGATGCAGTTAAACGCTTCGGTAAGGAAAAGATGGGACCTAAAGTTTTAGAGGCTTGTGAGCAGTTTGAAAACGGCAAGGGTGAGGGTAAGAAGTTCACCTTCATCCACACAGTTGAACCACGTCTTGAATACGACAAGACGAAGACTGACAAGATCAACATGCCATACTCTTCACACTATGATTGTGTAGAAGATCAGATGGAGATAGACGAAGGTGGCTTTGAAGAATTCCCTTACGTGGTATCACGATATGAGAAGTGGGATGATGAGCTATGGGGATTCAGCCCAGCATACAACGCACTACCTAACGTTCTATCGGTAAACTGGCTAAAGAAGCTAGTTAAGCTATCAGGAGAGGTTGCTGTGAATCCTAGACTGCTACTTCTAGCGGGTGAGAAAGCTAATGTCGATCTACGAGCCGGGGGAGTCACCTACGTATCACAACGATCAGCGCAAGCACAATTACCTCGTGAGTGGGGAACATCTAGCGACTTCCGAGCAGCAGAGTATCTAATCGGGCAGGACCATGATCAGATAGACAAGTTCTTCCACGTTAATTTATTCAGAATGTTCTCTGACCTTGATAAACAGATGACCGCTACAGAGATCGGAGCAAGGGAGCGTGAGAAGCTACTCATGTTTGCACCGTCATTCGTTCAGTTCGCATTTGATATGGGTGGCATGATGACTCGGTTATTCAACATCATAGCGCGTGAAGGTCTATTCCCTGATCCTCCTGAGTCTATGGTTGATGATGAAGGTCTAGCATACGTTGAGACACCAGAGGTGAGCTATCAGTCCAAAGTAGCACTAGCGATCCAGCAGCTAGCCAATGACTCGTTTGATAGGGTGATGGGTAGAGTGTTACCAATTATTGAGGTTGTGCCAAATGTCCTTGATAACTTCGACTTCGACACAATGATTCGTGACCTCGCTAGAAACGAAGGCATGAATGATAAATGGATTGTGAAGATTGAGCAGATGAAAGAGCTACGTGATGAACGTGCAGAGGCACAGCAACAGCAGATGCAGATGGAGCAAGCTGAGCAAGCAACTAAGGCGATGAGCAATGTAGGTGTGACAGGTGAACAAGCAATGGAGGCAATGTAATGGAGGGGATCAAATCAATAACAGAGGCAATGCGCCGGCTAAGCCAAACAGAAGATTACAAAAAGGTGCTCGATGCTACTAAGAACTTCCTACACGCCGATGAACCAAGCGCGCCGGTAGCTAAGTTTGATCCACACCAGACAATGTATCTGGACGGACACAAAGCGGTATTCAGACATTTTGAGAAGCTAGAGCGTGGTGACTACCTTGATGAATCTAGGCAAGACGAACCAAACGAGAGCTTCGACAAGTTCACGAATCAGAATCAATTATAATCATGAAAACAAACACAACTGAACCAACGAAAGATCCAATGCTAGGAACGTACACACCTGTGTACGTAGCTTGGGCAGAGACTAACCTGAGCGATGACGAGTTTATCGCTATCTACGGGATAACTAAGGCTGACGCTAAGACAAGGGGCAAACCTTTTAGCGAGTCTAAACAACCAGTCAGAGCAAAGCTAGCTCCGCTACCACCAGAGGCAGAGGTAGAAGATACTGGACTACCAGACTTCTCAGCTAATACACCCGAAGATGTTTCCGATGCAAGCAATGCGCTTGATCAAGTAGGAGACGACTTAGAAAACATGCATCACAAGACTTTCGAAAAGCAATACGGCATGAAGAAAGCAGCGTATAAAACCCAAAACAACCTATAATTATGAGTTTACTAACAGGAGCAACTGACACTACCACCACCGATACAACTACAACAGCAGGTGACACCACCACCGATACCACCATTACGCCAGCAATGCTAGGGGAAGACGGTTCATTCAATCCAGAATGGTTCGGTCACGGAGAGCTAGCAGATTACCAGGCATCTCTAAGCAAGTTCAAGGACCCGACAGCACTAGCTAAGTCCTACGCTAACCTTGAGAAGATGAAGGGCGTACCAGCAATGGGAGAGGGATCAGATGAGAACGCTATCCTAGCATTCCGCAAAGCCAATGGTATTCCAGAAGAGTCAACAGGCTATGACATTAAGCTCCCAGAGGTTGAGGGGGTAGATTTCCCAGAAGGTGCGCTAGAGAAGTATCAGGGTATCGCTAATGCGCTTAATCTCACACCATCGCAAGCACAGTTACTAACGGATAACCACGTTGCTATGATGGGTGAAGAATCTCAACTCATGGAAGCGCAACACGCGCAGAAGACTGAGCAAGATATTACTGATCTAAGGAAAGAGTGGGGATTCAAGTTTGATGCTAACATTGAAGCAGCTAAGAACACGTTTCAGATGTTCACCTCTGAGGCTGGCATCTCACAAGAGCAAGCTGAGGAACTATCTGCCAACCCTGCATTTGCACGAATCATGCAAGCTGTATCAACTAAGTTTGGTGAAGCTAACTATGTGAAGGGCGGCGCAAGTAATCCGGTAATTGGTAACAAGGAAGGTGGTCTGGATATTATCAACAATCCTGATAACCCGGATCATGCAGCACTAAACAATCCTAACGATCCACGTCACCAGCTAGTGCTTGATAAAGTAAGTAAGATGCTTAAATAAGATTTTTGTCTGGTAGGTTTTATCGTTGTCCTACCTGTTCATGATGAGTCTCGTTCCTTAATTGGGGCGGGGCTTTTTCATCTACACACGTTTTAAGTTGACTAATATTTAACTTAGGTGTATTTGTGGAAGTGTAGCAAGGCACTAGACAATCTTTTTAGACCTAGAATCGCCGCATTACTGATACCGTAAGACGGTAGGCACGACCCCTATGTTGGGACAATCGGAAAGCTGACAATGATCGCTTCCGACTAATTGGAAGAAATCACTCATCCAAACCAACATAATATAATGGCAACATTTGCAAACTTTAGTGAGCTACAGGCACACTATCAACCGTTACTAGCGGCACAATGGCACGCAGTAGCTCAGCAGTCTCAAAACAGACTTGCTGATACTGTTACAATCAAACCTCTCTCAGGAGCTGAAACTCATATTGATCAGATTCTTCCTACAGAGATGACCCCTAAGACGGGCAGAATGGCTCCTACAGTTCTAGGAGAAATGGACTACAACAAACGCTTTATCTACGCTCAGGAATTTGAGGGTGCAAAAGGCTTTGACGAGTTCGATGCTGCCAAGTTCACTTCTCAGTCACTCCCACTCATGGAGACACTGAATGAGTTCTCCAAAGCAAATCACCGTAAGGCTGAGCAAATCATCATCGAATCTATCCAAGGGACAGCATTTGAAGGTGCAGTAACTCCAACAGCGGTTAATCTACCAGCAAGTCAGGTAATCGATCTTGATCTAGCGCGAACCGGTTCACCTACTAACATTGGTCTTACCTACACCAAGATTGCACGTCTTCGCCGCCTAGCGATGGAGAACGAAGTCTTTGGTCAAGGTGTTGAAGATGGATCAGAGCAACTTTGCATCGCTACTACAGCGAGTGGCTTAGAAGATCTTTTCCATGATGTGTATGCTAACAATAAGGATTACGTTACCGCCGTAGGTAAACTACGCGACGGTGAAGTTGATACCTTCCTTGGCGTTCGCTTCGTACGCACCGAGCAACTTACTAAACGCGACATTGGTGGCGGTGTAATGGTTGCTGACAACCTCGCTTGGATTCGTTCAGGCGTGTGCTTCGGCTACAGAGACAACTACACTTCGGACATTGCCCAGCGCAAAGACCTCAGTAATGCCACACAGATCAGAGTTACTTCTGCAATGGGTGGGTCACGTCTTGAAGAGTCAAAGGTTTGGAAACTTCCTTGCCTCATCACTGCATAATTAACCCTAACTATAGAAACATAATTATATGACTCTAACACCATCAACAGTCTCAGCATTCTTTGACGGATTCTCCGTAATTGGAACTGAGCAAAACGCAGCAGCTACTAATAGCTCAAAGAACAAACTTGCGGTAGCTAATAACTATCTCTGTCACCGAATCACAGTTGACTTCGCTGGCACTAGTTACTCAGATACTGAGTATATTGGTCTGATTCAAATCAAAACCGGCTCAACCGTTCTCTGGAACGATGTGAAGGTCGTGGTTACAGCCGGAGCAGAGAACATCGAGGGAACAGTAGGCTACCTCAAGAACACTGATGCCGCTTACCTCATCCAAGGAACACTAGCTGACACTGCTTTAGTGCTTAGTTCAATCGTTCCTGATCCTGACGCACCGCTACTTGAGGAAACTCAATGGCTTGCACTGCAGATCGGTGGCACTCCACCAACAAGCGGTAAAGCAACGTTCTTCGTGCCTTACCTCGCAACAAACTAACATACTAGCCAGCCTTTCCCAAATGGGGGGG
>TARA_R110001606_G_scaffold226982_1_pt1 | contig 30546 bp, 28 predicted proteins | sample TARA_R110001606 | Tara Oceans TARA_R110001606 (sample SAMEA4398315) | marine metagenome | biome: Polar Biome; feature: [SRF] surface water layer (ENVO:00010504); material: water (ENVO:00002006), including particulate matter (ENVO:01000060) such as... | depth 5 m
TTCCGCCGGATAAAATAACAGGGATAATATTCAGACAAACCTCGTAAAATAACGATAAATTCATAGTAAAATACCAGCTTACCAAACCCAGCCTTTAGCAGCGAGAACATCTTAATAAAGGTTTCAAAGAGAATATAATCAACCTATTACCATTAAAATTCAGGCTCAAAACGAATATTCTATATACCCATGCGGGTAGGTCTTTGTATACTTGTACGTATATTAAAATTTTTTCCGTTTTTATCAAAAAAATGAACTATTAATGATTTCAATTTTTTCCTGTTTCACCAGTCTATTCAAACGTCGCTTACCGGAACAACAATCAACGTGGTTAATATTATTAGGAATAGTTACTGTTTATGCTTTTTCTAGAACAGATTTCCCAGAAATCGCACGTATAGGATAAACTATTGCTATCCTCACTGGATTATGGGGGTTGTTTAAATACGGTAAAATCACCAACAGCTATGTATTGCTACGTTTTATATAGATCGCAGTTATCATTCAACTCATCTCAAGGGGGGGTATAACAATATGTCACTCCGGAATGGGCAGAAGATAGACAAACTCACTCGTTGGTTTGTTTTTATTCCCCTAGCCTGGTGGATTGCACAGCGTCAAAGCGCGATATGGTTGGTTTGGGGGACTGCGGCATGGGGAATATTAATCTCCCCATGGACGACAGGTAGATTTTGTGAAAACTCGAAGCCTATAGACAACTGACTTTCTTAACTATACCAAGTGTGTCGGTTATTGTTGAGATCCAAGTCGCACTTCAGGGTTGAGCTGTACGAAATCGCCGTCTTCGCATAAAACTAAAACAAAAAACAGCAGATCCAACTTTGTAATAATAGGTGCTTCACTGTTAATTGTCCTGTAAAATAAATAGCTAAGTATATACAATATTTTCATAATTTTTTAAGGTGAAATGCATGTTTGGCAGTAAGAAATGGGGGGCGGGGGAATTCTTAGAAGCTCTTGGGTTTACTTTTTTATCACTTTTATTTATAACTTCGTTTGAATCTAAAGCATTGATAAATATTTTTTTCCTATTATCTTTTTTAACTTCAATAATCTACATTGTTTTTTTCGACAAAGGTTTTTTTAGCAAAAACAAATATGTGTGGCTGTTTATAGGGCCCTATATTTTAGGTTTTATATTAGGATTTCTGTCGGAATACGGTGCAATTGGTTCAGTAGATTTTTTACAGCGCTTTAAGTTTATGCTTCTTATTCTTCCTTTAGCTTGTTTTGTTAAAAGTAAGAAAGAAATGATTTTTTTATTAATAATGGTTTACACTTCTGCGTTTATCGCTGTATTTTATGGAATATATAAAAATCAACCTTATGGAAATTTTTATGGATTTCATAATATAGGTCGAACTGCCGATATGCTTGTCGTTTTATTGTTGTCATCTCTAGCATATATAACTCAATCACGCTTTACTTTTACCCTTAGATCCAATATTGAAAAACTTATATTGTTGGGGGCTGCACTTACCTTTGCATGGGCGGTTGTTATGACCGAAATACGAGGTGCATGGTTAGGTGTATCTGTTGGGCTGCTCTTTTTAACTTTAGGATTGTTTTTTGTAAAGCGAAAATTCCTAGCTTTTAGCATGCTAGTATTAATTATAATTACTAGCGTGACTTTTCTTAAAACAGACAACAATACAGACAGAATTAAAAACCAAATAGAGTCTGTAATAGAAACTCAAAGCAATGTTTCTAATGAAACTAGATTGCACCTCTGGAAGACTGGATGGGATTTTTCAAAAGAACAACTCTTCTTTGGTACGGGAGCAAAGAAATCTAAAGACATGTTTATTAATTTCTTTAATGGACAAAAAGATTCATATCAAAAAAAGTATCATTATGCGATGGATCAACCTGGAGATTATCACAATAGTTATTTGCAAATATACATTGAAACGGGGATTATTTTTTTCATTATTTATATAACAAGCATTGCTGTGTGTCTACTTTACTTTATAAAGAGAATACAAAAAGCACAATCTGAAGATAGGAAGTACCTTTTAGCGGCGATAGTCAGTTCGTTAGCTTTTCTTTTTATTCAATTTTTTCACAGCGAACTTTACTCTTATGGTGCAACGTCGTTCTATTTAGTAATCTTCAGTGCATTTTATGTTTTAAATGAAAGTGATAAGTTACCCATCTATCCAAAAGGCCATAGAGATGAAGAATAAAGTATCCCTTATCATTGCAGTTTATAAACGAGTTGACTTTCTTGAGTTGATTTTTAAGTCAATAGAAAAACAAACATTTAGAAACTTCCAAGTAATTATTGCTGAAGATGATTGTTCACCAATTGTTAAAGAGTTTTTAGATAAAAAAGAAAAAAACTTCCCCTTTCAAATAAAACACATTAGCCAAAAGGACGATGGGTTTAGAAAAAACATTTTGTTGAACAAAGCTCTGCGTATTGCCGATAGTGAGTATTTAATCTTTATTGATGGTGACTGTATCCTTGATAAGAATTTTGTGAAAGATCATATTAAAAATGCTAGGCATGATGTTTGCCTGTTTGGTAGACGAGTAATGCTTGATGCTAAAACGTCAGAGAACTTAGTCAAAACAAAAAATTTCAAGCTACTCTCTTTTATGAAGCTTTTATTTACAAAAACAAACCATTTAGAATCAGCAATCCGGCTCCCATTTCTTATATCTCGGAGGAAATCAGGGGTACTTGGATGTAATTTTAGTATTTTCAAAGAAAATATGATTAAAATAAATGGATTTGACGAAGATTTTACTCGTCCCTTGTATGGTGAAGATACTGATGTAGCGCGACGTTTAAGTTTGATTGGTGTCAAGCTACAGTGCTCTAAATTTCAAACGATTCAATACCACCTTCATCATTCAACGAAAGATAGAGATGGGGATTGGAAGATTAGCGGCGAATTATACGAAAGAAAAGTAAAGGAAGGTAAATCAGAATGTGACAATGGATATGTAAAACGTTGAGTTAAAGATTGGACTTTCATGGTAAGCAATGTAAGGGGCTAGTCAGTCACTCCTAGACAAATTTAAAACGTCTTTTTTGACTCATCAAAACTATGGTCATCAAACACAGTCCAAAGAACTGTCATTCGCATTCTCATGAATGGCGTCTTGAGTCAAGAAAACCACATGATCTGTGCGCACAAATTGCAACGCAAAGATTCTGGTACCACCATAATCAAACTCAGACTGAGCAATACTGACAACATGAAATCATACCTGCTCAACAGCCAAACGCGTACCACTACTCGAAGAAAAATCTACAACAACCACAATGGATGGAGGGTTAGACTGGGAAGTTCAGGTAATCATAAATACATTTAACTAGATAATAAAAAGACTTTTTCTTAACACTAACAGAGTTTGAATTATGCTGGCGATACTGAAATAAAGATTTATCGACAAAATCAACAACGCCTTGATGCTTAATAACATTAAGCCGCAATCAACCAATCATGTATAACCACTAATGACAAAATAGGAAAAGACACTTCAATGGATTTTCTATTGACCATAATAGTGCAGCCTGTAACCGAGTTTTTAACAAGTATCTGTGTAAACCCATTAATAGGTTTACTTAAACCTTGATAATAAAACATTGAGCTAATCATACAAAATCAGTATTCAGGCAGACATCAATAATTTTCATCACAAAATACGTTGTTGCAATAGCACAACATTGGAATTCTCTCTTTTATGTTCTAACATTTTTTTCGCATTCCAAACCAAATCCCCAATACCGTCAGTTGGTAGGAAATCCGTTGGGGCAGCGATCAAGATATTGCGAATTTTCTCATGGTCAAAATCATGACAAGCCTTATCCAATTTTTCCATAGTACTGACAAACTCAGGCAAGGATAAAAAACGCTCGTTAGCGGTCATAATTCGTTCATGCAAGGTTTCTTGTACATTGTCACCAATCAAAAGTTCTTCGAAGAGCTTTTCACCAGGACGGAGCCCTGTGAATTGAATTTCAATATCACCATTCGGGTTTGCATCAGATTTAACTTCTAAACCGGATAAATGAATCAAATTTTCTGCCAAATCAACAATCTTCACAGGTTCACCCATGTCCAACACAAATACATCGCCACCCTTACCCATAGCACCAGCTTGAATAACCAACTGAGCCGCTTCTGGGATAGTCATAAAGTAACGAATAATATCGGGATGCGTGACAGTAATTGGCTTATTCTCAGCAATTTGTTTCTTAAAGACGGGGATAACAGAGCCGGATGACCCAAGGACATTACCAAAACGCACCATGCAAAAACGGGTGGTTTTTTCTTGTTTAGCCGCTTTTTTAGCTTCATCCTCCGCCAAGGCTTGCAGACCTAGCTCCGCCATACGCTTGGTAGCCCCCATTACATTGGCTGGGCGCACCGCTTTGTCCGTAGAGATAAGAACAAAAGACTCAACACCACACTCAATTGCAGCTTTAGCACAGCAAAAAGTACCAAAGGCATTATTACGTATACCTTCCACTACATTATATTCCACCAAATGCACATGTTTATATGCGGCAGCATGATAGACTGTATTTACTGCGAACGCTTTCATAGTCGACGCTAAACGATTGATGTGCTGCACTGAGCCTATCAAAGGCACAATAGTTACACTAAACGACATTTCATCCAAAATAGTAGTGAGTTCTTTATCTATCTGATAGATTGCAAATTCAGACACGTCAAACAAAACTAAAGTACTAGGCTGCAGTTTAACGATCTGACGACACAATTCAGAACCAATAGACCCTCCTGCCCCGGTGACCATCACCACTTTACCGGTAATATTTGCACGCATCAGCATACTATCCGGCTCAACAATATCACGGCCTAATAAGTCATCTACTGCTACGTCTTGCAGTTCACTGACCTTGGCTTTCCCGTTAACAATGTCATTGAAATCAGGCACTGTCAGAACCTCAACGGCATAAGGCAAGAGTTGATCAATCACTTTTTTACGTTCAGATCGGCTAGCCCGAGGAATCGCTAATAATACTTTTTCGATATGATATTTTTTGATTAATACGCCTATTTTATCCAAATGATACACAGGTACACCTTGAATAATGGTATTGACTAACGAGTCATCATGATCAATAAAACCCTTCACTTGATAACTACTTGCCTGGCGAAGCGCCAAAGTAAGTTGACGGCCAGTCGCTCCAGCCCCTAACACCAACACGGACTCTGATGCTTTTTTCGAAGTTTGAACTAACAATGCACGCACTGATAAGCGAGCACCACCGCACAACATCACTAAAAAAGGAAAGTAAATAATTGGTACGGTACGAGGAACAAAAGCGTTAAAAAAGTACGCAAAAATAGCAACACTTAAGGCAGATATAGCAGCGCCTAACAGAATTGCGCTAAAAGCATGAAAGGTTAAATACCGCAGAATCGCCCGATACAAGCCAAGCTTTATATTTACCACTAAAGTAACAACTATGGTTCCTATTAAAACATACCAAACCGAATCGGTTTTAAATGCACTAAACTCACCTAAACGAGCCCAATAGGCAAAAGTAAACGCAAGACAAACAAAAAGAGAATCAACAACCAAACTGATCAAGCGTTTATAAAAACGAGGAAGGGACCAAAGAAAATCGAATTTTTTTATCATTATGTACAACCTGTATGTACCAAAACCAAACATCATGTATTGTAACTACACCCCTACCCCGTATGAGCGAAGCACAAAGCAAACCAATCGATTATTCCCTCCCCTTATCTTCAAGCTCCGTAGGCCGGATGAGCGAAGCGTTATCCGGCAGCATAAAGTAAACCAATCGTTTATTCCCTCCCCTTATCTTCAAGGGGAGGGTTAGGGAGGGGTTGAACTTATCTGCCAAAAATCTAAGTAATCTATTCTACGCCAATTTTGCAAATAATATGCATATAACAGAACTAGTCCTTAACCCTATCACCAGAACCACTGCCTGTTACAGTCTTGATGATATAAAGAAAGTAGTTTTTTAAAGACATCTCTCGAATCATTCTAGCATCAGTTTCAGCTAACAACTCTGGGGTAGACATATCGATATCAGATATTTGCGCTAAACCAGTGATTCCAGGTAGGACATCAAATACGCCTTTAGCATCACGCGCTTCAGTCAATTCAGCTTGATTAAACAAACCTGGACGCGGGCCAACCAAACTCATGTCTCCCTTCAACACATTCCAAAGCTGCGGAAGCTCGTCCAATTTAGTACGACGTAAAAAACTACCTAATTTGGTTATAGAAGACGTAGACGCAAAATGACTCGCTACCGATTCTGTATCAATAGACATAGTACGAAATTTTACTAACACAAAAGACTTCTGACTTCGACCAACCCGTTCCTGACGAAAAAGAGGAGAACCCGTATCAAACAAGCCAACAAGATAAATAACCAACAAGACAGGGAAGCCACAAACCAAGCCCATCAAGGCAAACACAAAATCCAACAAACGAATCATTCTATCATCCAATTACTTCAATGCTTTCGGGCCGCCAATCTAAAACCATGCTCAACGGAATAAGGAGGAGCCCAATCAAGCGTATTCTTAGTATGCTCTATATCTAACTGCAACGAACCAACTAATCGATCAACCACAGTTTCTTTTTTAAAAATCTTACCAGTTATTTTAAAGCACCATACCGGCACAGGAAGAGACAAATTAACTTTTCCCTGAACACTAGCCATCAAGGCAACCATTTGGGAAGTGGATAAATCATTATCGTCCGATACTAAAAATACTTGATTTGCAGCTTTAGGATGATCAATGCAAACACCAATAAGATCCACTAAATTGTAAACCGACACTAAGCTACGCTTATTTCGGTTAATCGCGCGAAACGGCAATGGAAAGCCTTTGCCAACTAACTTCACTAAAGCAGAAAAATTCGCCTTCACACCTTCTCCATAAACCAAAGGTGGACGGATAATGACAATTTCCATACCAGTTTTTTTACCTAACGCCAAGAGCTGTTCTTCTGCTTCTGACTTAGAAATGCCATAAGAATCTTCTGGCAACCGATTATCAAACGCAGAAAAAGGTGAACCGTCGGATGTTGATTCACCGTTTACCTTAATGGAGCTCAAAAAAATAAACCGCTTCACTCCTGCTGCAACCGCTTGACGTGCTAAATTCAACGAACCTGCAGTATTCACTTCGCGGTATAAAGAAAGAGCCTCTCTCTCTGTTTCAGGCATTTGATGTACTCTAGCCGCACAATGCACTACACAGTCCACTCCGCCTAACGCAAAGCTCCAATCCGTACTAGCATTAATCTGCGTCACAATGTAGTGGTGAGCATTCATCCCGCTTTTTAGCGTACGACATTGCCCAAGACACTCCCATGCCTTAAGATGTGCTAGCTCCATCACGTTGGAACCAACGAAACCAGTACTTCCAGTAACCAATATTTTCAAAATGGGGCCTTTAATTTATAATAGTGCATATATGCAGTACTGAGCCCTAAAACTGATAACTCAAGGGGAAATTTTATAAATGACATATAACCTAAGTCAGTTCGAAGGTAAGTCAACTCATCTAGAGCAAACTACAATTCGAGTGGCTGCAATAATATCCATATCAGCATCATAAATACACAATCGATGATACTTATAAGACTTAATAGTAAGCAACATTTTCATCTATCAACTCTTTTATCAATACACAAAAAATAAACGTTTAATCGAAATTTGCTCTAACATCCTCAGGAAGAAAAATCTATGTTGTCAAAAAATACGACATTGCATACATATATTTTTAAAAGATTCGTCAACGGATTATAAACCTAATGAGACTAATTATTAATGAAACTTTTTATCTCTGTAATTAACCACAATCATGATGAGATGATTGTAAACAACCCTACACTCAAACAATTAGCTACACAGTATTGGGTAATTTTAAAGTCTAATACTCCAGCATCTCAGATGCTCAAAGAGTATTGTGATATCAATCAAATCACAATACTGCAAGGCACAAAATCAAGGGGTTTTGGGGCAAATAATAATGAAGTTTATAAGTATGCCGAACGCCACTTAGACATGCAAAAAAAAGACTTCTTCCTAGTTATCAACCCTGACGTCGAAATATCTCTCGATAGCATTAATCAACTTCTCAGTGACGTTACAGCTCTATCAGCCGATATTGCAGCTATCAATCTATTTAAAGACACTCAGTTTACTGTCTACGATAACTCTATTCGCCACTATCCTAAGCCGCTTACTCCTTTAAAATCATTATTAGGACTAGAAAGAAAGGATTATTACAATAAAGTGTTAATAAATACTCCCACCAAGATTGAATGGGCTGCAGGTTCATTCCTGCTTTTCAAAGCTGAATGCTACCAGTTTTTACAAGGCTTTGATGAAAATTACTTTATGTACTTCGAAGATGCAGACATTTGTACTAGAGCTAACAACCTAGGACTAACTGTTATGTATTTCCCTAAGATAGAAGCGATACATCTTGCAGCCCAAAACAATAGAAATCTATTTTCTAAGCACTTTAAATGGTACCTACGCAGCCTGTTAAGGTATCACTTTAAATAAGCGCTTTCACTACCTCTTTTTAAATAGAGAGATTAGACCGTCTCGAACAGCACGGTACAAGGATTTAATATAATCCTTTTTGTTTTTCGTCAAAATAATAAGTAAAAACTGGTGAGCAACACTAAATATCAACTCCCGTAAGCAGACAATTAACGGAACATGTGGGTATTTAAATAATATAAATGAATTCCGAATTCGATAATAACGTCTAAAAGAACTATGGACGGGAATTCTCCAACGGAAAAACTTTATATTGTCATCTCCGATTTCATGTTCCATTACTAGTGCTGGAGAAGAAAAGATTCTGACACCTTTACTTATTGCACGTAAACACCACTCAGTATCTACATAATCTATAAATAAAGAGCTATCCATCTCACCAACTTTCGTTAAAACATCTTTTCTAACACACATTCCCGATGAAATGATACATGATGCCTCAACAACATTCTCATAATCGCTTACATATAGCTTTTTCCTAAATCCATATTTATTAAATTTAATAATTGGATACTCAAATTTTTCTGTTCGATGAAAAAACATAGGACCTAGAATAACACCCTGAGTGTATTTCTTTTCGATAATTTTATATTCAGATTCTATAGCTTTTATAAAAAGTTGATCAACAGATGAATCCTGATCAAAAAACACTATAAGCTCGTCATCGATATCTAAGCTTTTTATTCCTATATTTTGAGCAGCGGCTATTCCTACGTTCTCAAAAAGTGCTAAAATAAATATCTTATCATTATGTTTAAAAGCATCCCTAATACTTTTTATATTATTACTACCGTTATCAATTAATATTACTTTATTAAAAACTGAAATATTACCTAGAATCAAATTCGATAATAATTCAACATTTGGCTGGTAAGTGACAATAATAGATGATATAGACAATTAGCTTCCTACTTTCGATTTTTTATATCAATGTTCTTCAATGAGACGACCCACGAACAAAACAAGCCTAATATAGTTGCCATCCAGATGGTGCTAAACCTAGCTAAAACAGCGACTAATATAGAGTCACCTATATTTATATTAAAACTATTCAAAATATATACAATTGTTGTTTCCGTAGTTCCAACACCGCCAGGTATAAATGTTAAAGCGCCAACCAACATGCTTAAGGGGTAAATTGAAATAAATTCCAGATGGAAGTCAACAATTAATTCTAGACTGTATAGAAGATATATTAAAATATAGCTTGTTATTATCCAAGAAAAGAAACCTAGCAGAAATGAAATCAAAGAAATTTTTACTGAGATATTTTTTTTAATCAGTATAAAAACATCAAAAATAAATCCAATTAAAATATTATCGCTTTTTGAAAAAAACTTTACTTTTTCTAAAAAAAAACACACGAAAAATAATGAAAAAATAAAACTAGATATAGAGATGGCAACATATCCGAACGTACCACTATTAAATAAAATAAATGTTGACAGCAATAAAACAACAACAAGATCAAATGATCGTTCGAAGATAAATGCCGAAACTATATTTTCTTTTTTAACTGCAGTATTCCTATAAAAATAAATCCTAGATAACTCACCAACTTTACCCGGAGTAGCGGTATATAGAAACCCAGATGAATATCTTAAAAAACCAAAGAAAAACTCACCATTAACTCCTTGAGAATTAAGTATTAAATACCACCTTATATATCTAAGCATAATACTTATAAAAAACAGGAGAAACAAAACAAAAAAATCAAACAAATCTATTTTTTTGATTTTAGATAAAATTTCAAATTCGTCTAAAATAAAAAATGCAAAAATATAAAAAAAACTTACTATTAATAATGATAATTTTAGTTTTATATTATTCACGACCTACCTAAACGTAATATATTTATGACCAAAGTAACTTGAAAAAACTGGGATAACTACCCCTATTGCATGTGCTATTTCTTCTGGATGTAATCTCAAACCAGCCCAAGGAAACACATACATCACCAACCCCATACTTACAGCCCAAGTTTGTAATACAGCAAAGAAATTGACTAAAATGAAATAGAATATAGATCTGGATAATAGTTGCTCGCTTTCTTTAAAAACGAAAATTTTTGCCAGTACAAAAGCAGTTATCATTCCCGTAATATAAGCAATGATAATGGATACAGAAAAGTCTAACCAAAGGTTATAAAAAATTCTAGACATAAAATTAACAGCCGCTGCAATACCGCCAGTAACAATAAAAAGCAAAAACTGTCTAGATTTAAGTAATTCCATCAACTTACTACATCCCTTGCCATAGATCTCCCGAATTGAATACTCTCAGCGATACCACGATCTTCAGGATAATAGTATGAAGTATCTGCCACCCATAGCCCATCTATCGGAAGTTTGACTGGAGGTAACTCTTCTAGAAAACCTGGTTGACATATCGGTTGTGCATATCGATAGCGACTGGCATGAATAGCTATAAAATCATCATCGGTTATAGATGGGTTTATGACTTTAATATATTTTTTTACTTTATTAACAAAGTTTTCATCTGGTTCTTGATATAATGGATGTTCACCAGGAACGTAAAAAGGCACATAGACTATGTGATCATCTCCCAGCGGCCGAAGATTTGAATATTCAACAATACCAGGAATATCCATATTGGGATCATTAATATTCAGCCAGAAATTTTCTGTAACCTGTTTCTTTAGCTTTATGATCATACATACTACGGCAATATTTTTCACTGAATCATATTTAGTTCGAATATTTTCTGGTAAATCAGGAATCATTTTAGATACATATGGAAGAGGAACAGTACTAACAACTTTGTCAAACTGATATCCTCCTACTTTCGTGGTAATCCCAGTAATTCTATTGTCATGAATATCGACTTTAAAGACAGGCTCACTAAGCTTAAAAACACCACCATTTTTTTCTATATAGTCTTTCATTCCATGAAGCAGTGTATCAGACCCTCCTTCTAAGTAGCCCAATTTTTCTTTGAAAAGACTATAACGTGATTGACCAATACGACGAATACGACTCCAAATCCAAGCTGCAGATAAATTGGTAGAATAATCGTAAAATTTTAGTTCAAAAAGATTACGCCATAAAGTTTCAAATGCTTTTTCACCCACCCAACCTTTAATCCAGCTCATTGCGTCCTTATGATCAAGATCTTGCCAATTTTCTTTAGATCGTTTGGTAGAAAGAAAAGCATGTAATCCATAACGAATTTTGGGGATAATCCCCAACCCTTTAAAGCGAAACAAAGCAAATGGATTACCCCAGCTTTGTAGTTTATTTTCATACCAATACCCCATTTTAGTAGCTGTCCACTGCATCTTGGAGTCGAGTCCTAACTCATTTAGAACCTCAAGAAAAGCATCATCTGAAGTGCAATGAAAATGATAGTAGCGTTCAATATCAAGACCGTCAAAATCAAATATTGCCGCCATACCACCAATACGATCATCTGCTTCAAAAATCACCGGACTATAACCGTCTTTTATCAATTGATAAGCAACAGCTAAGCCCATTGGACCTGCACCAAGTACAGCAACTTTTTTTACCTCTGTCATTTAAAACTCCAGAACAACTTTACTGTATGATGAGTGATTGAATGTCTCTTCGATCGCATCAGAAAATGCTGTCGATTTTACACCAAAAACTTGAGGCCAATCGATTATTGCAAACTCATCTTTAGCGATAAGTGCTTCCAATTGCTGAGTCGTAAAAGGAGGGTTATCATCAAACTTACCCCACACCCAAAGTAGAGAGTAAAAAACCGAATAAGGTATTTTAAGAATTGGGGTTTTAACAGAAGTCACCAATTTAATATTTCTAATTATATCAATATAATCTATTTTTTCATGACCAGAAATATTGTAAACACCATCTTTCACTTCATTTTCAATACAGCTAATAATAATATTACAAAAATCACCAACATATAATGGCTGTCGCATATATTTACCATTTCCAGGTACAGGAAAAATAGGTACTTTACGCATAAATCGTGACAACCATCCTAAATGTTTTCGATCAAACCAACCAAACATCAAAGTAGGACGGAGTATTGGACAGGATAAGCCACTCGCTAAAACCATTTCTTCCTGAGAAAATTTAGTTTGAGTGTAAAAATCATCTGCAATTGATTCGACAACAGAAGAACTTATATGCACTAGATAGGGAGGTTTTTCTGTATTAATTTGCTCTAAAATTAATCGAGTCGAATCTAAGTTGTTACGAATAAATTCGTCATAGTGATTACCACCGATTTGCGCTTGCAACATAACAACTGAATTTGCATCATCAAACTCTTTAAACCAATCACCTTCAACTGAAAGATCAGCATCTATGGCTTTTAATTCAGGATGTAATTTACGAAAAGTGGCAAGATTTGCATGATGCTTATCAATAACAACAATATTTTTATATCCGCGAGCTTTAAGCCTAACCACTAAGTTCTGACCAACTAGACCTGCTCCACCAGGTAACACTATTTTCTGCCCTTTATTCACTTTTATCCTCAACTTATTCAACATAACGATAGGCAATACAATATCAAGAACCTGACATCAGATATCTAGCTTATTAAATACAAACCTAGGTAAATGACGAATAATCATCATAATTAATTGCCATTTAGCTGGCGTATATATCACAGACCTACCTTTTTGAACACCATCTACAATGGATTTAGCAACAAATTCCACCGACGCTAACGACACTCCTTTAGATTTTAAATGTGCTGTCATCGGTGTATCAGTTGGGCCAGGCTTCACCAAAGTGATGCGGACATTAGTTCTGGCAAATCGGTGTTGCATTCCCTGCACATAACGCTCAACCAGCCCTTTTGAAGCACCATAAACATAATTGGATTTTCGCCCTCTATCCCCGGCCACAGAGCCAATAATGATAATCTGTCCATGATTATATTTTTCCATTGATACTACAAAGGCTTCAGCAAAAATCACAGGAGAAAGAGCATTTATATTTAACTCATTAGCACAATAGACCAAATCTTTTTGGCATTTTTCTTGGTTAGAAAGAGATCCGTGTGCAATTAAAACTAAATCAACAGGGCTTTCCTCGCTAACCTGTAGAGCAAACTCATTAATCGATCTAGGATCGTTCATGTTAAGCGAGTAACAATTAACCTCAGCGTTGGAGCGAATTTTGATATCTGTGGCAACTGGCTCCAATGATGAAATGTCACGCCCAACCAATATAAATTCATTAAAATTATCTTTAGCCCACAACCTTAAACAATGTTCTGCAATCAAAGATGAAGCACCGATAACTACAATTCTTTTTGGCTTATTTCTCATATTAAAATCCCATTAAACGACGAGACATTGCCGAAGACATTCCCGGATCACGATATTTCAAAAACTCTTCAAGATTAGGATACCCGGCCTCAAATAGTTTTTTAGGCATTCTGGCATCTTTGGCCAAATACAAACGACCTTTTGCCTCAGCAACAATAGCGTCTAAACGCGTAAATAATTTATCTGTCTCCACACCTTTTCTTGGAAAGTCAAGTGCTAGCGTCACACCAGGTTGAGGAAAACTCATCAGCCCTTTAGACTGTCGGTCTCCAAAGGTTTTTAACACAGCAAGAAATGAACCGCTACCAGACCGAGAAATTTCATTTAACATAGCCTGTATTATATACTCACCATCTTCGAGAGGGGTAACGCTCTGGTACTGGTAAAAACCCTTAGGACCATACATCCTATTCCAATGCTTAATATTATCTAATGGATAAAAAAAAGACTGATAATGCTGGATAACATTACCTGCGCACATTTTACCCTTATTAAAATAAGCCATATTAAAAGCTTTTAGCGATAAACTGTTTACCATAGACACTGGAGGAGTGAAAGGTATTGATACTTTCGAATCAGAAGGGATTGGCCCAGAAACGGCTAACGAATCGTTTCCTCTATTAAACAGTCCACGTCCAGAACCAGACAAGCAATCAATCCATGAAACACATTGTTGCCAATGCATTTCCGAACTTTCAGATAATTCAAAGAACTCATTAAGATTAGAAAATGGAATAGTTTCAGTATCCAACCAGGGACCAGAAACAGAACGCAACTGAATCGTAGCCTCCAATATCATTCCTGTTAGGCCTATTCCACCAATAGTAGAAGCTAACCACTCACTATTTTTATCAGAACTACAAATGATAATTTCACCATCACTTCGTAATAAAGTAAGCGAAATAACACTATCTCCAAAAGAGCCTAATACATGATGATTCTTACCGTGAACATCATTGGCTATAGCGCCACCAACTGTAACAAATTGAGTACCAGGGGTTGCAGAGAGCATCCAACCACGCTTAACCATAAACTGTTGAATATCTCGTAACAACATACCAGCTTCACAGCGTAAAATCCCCGAAGTGGGGTCAAAATCTAAAATCCGATCAATCGATGACATTCCCCACAAAAACCCTCCAGGGTTTAAGCAAACATCGCCATAACTTCGACCCAGACCAAAGCAAATGCCCTTAGAACTAGGTTGAAAACTGTTATTACAATTACGGTTACGAGAAATAACATGAACATCATGTTTATCTCTTGATAAGTTTCCCCACGACGAGACATTAATCATAGTAGATCCAAATTTATAAATAGTAACATACTTAATACTATCAAATGAATGACGCGAGAATAACTACTACCAAAAAAAGGGAACCGGTCATAAGGCTTACTTTATCCGTTAATGCAAAAACCACTGGATCTTCATGCATATCACCACGATGAGCTAAAAGCAACACCCTACTCAACCAGAAAATAAGAATAGGTATGCCAATCCAAAGAAGTTCTGGCACATTATATAAAGCAGATACCTTGGCATTGGTAATATATAGGAAATAGATGATTATGGAACTATAAGCAGAAGCTATTGCCATACTTTCCAACAAAGATAAATCACATACTTGATAGCCTCGCCCTTTAACTTGAGTTTCATTTAGTTGACTCTTCTCGAGAATCTCAGCAATCCGTTTAACAATTCCTAACGACAAAAAAAGAAATAATGAAAAACCAAGAAGCCAAGGAGAATAATCAAGATTTAGAGCCGCAATACCTGCAACCATACGAAGCGTGTAAAGAACACCTAAAGTTACCACATCAATAATTGAGTGTTTCTTAAACTTAAAAGAATAAGCTGTAGTAATAATAAAATAGACTGCTAAAACAACAATAAACTGGTAACCAACATAGCAACCGATTGTTACCCCAGCAAAAAATAGAAGAGGAGCTAGCAATAAACCAGCCTGAATGGGTAGCTTCCCAGATGCAAACGGACGACGACATTTTGATGAGTGCGCGCGGTCATTATTCAAATCAAGCAAATCATTTACGATATATACCATCGAGGCAATGAGACTAAAGGAAATAAATGCCAAAAAAACCATTGAAATGGAAAAGAGATCGAATGCATGCCCTGCAAACATTGGAAGGGCTATTAAAACATTTTTGAACCACTGATGAGGCCGAAGAGCCTTCAGACAAGCTTTTAGTCTACCTGAAGGTTTATCAAATATAATTGGCTCTACTTTAGATTTTATTTGGTTGACAAGAGAACTTGAGCAATTGACCGCAATTGCTTTGCGAGCGACCTTCCAAACATCCAAGTCAGCAGAAGAATTACCTACATAATCAAAGCCCTGTAACCCAAACTTATTCACAAGAAAACTAGCTTTATTTTGACTAGAAAAATTCTCTCCATTTTCTGAAACAAAAAAACCTTCAAATAAATCAGTGTGTTCTGCTACTGCTTTAACTAATTTAGGAGCTCCAGCCGAGGCTAAATAAATAGCACGACCTGCTGCATGTTCTTCTTCCAAAAATGAAAAAAGCTCTTCGTTATAAGGGATATGATCTAGCTCTATAGATGAGCCTTCAGCAAGACTTTGCTTTAGATTGAACTTCCCTTTAAATAACCATAATGGAACTTTGAAGATCGTTGTTATAGAGTTACCTATTGAAGATACAAACGACTCATACAGCATATCAGTTTTTAGCAACGAGCCATCCATATCTACAACTAATGGAACACTTGCTGAATTAGAAATATTCAAACTACCACCACTTAAACTTTATTTTTCATATATTCTAAAGACTGAGTCTCCAGTTACTGAAATCGGTGAGGTGATTTTATACCTAGCACCAGATTTTGAGCCAATAACTAGTGAGTAGTCATCATAAAAGCTTGTATTCATATCAAAATGTAAATCGATTAACTCTCCTTCACTGAATTCAAACTCACGATAATTATCTTCACTATATCCACCCTTATAAGTCCTCAAAATAAAAAATCCACGACCATCATTAACACCTTTTACCGAGAAAGAAAAAGCCATTTTATAAAAACTTGGAATATTAAGGTCTGAATATATAAACTTTTGATCAAATAAAACATCTTGAGATCCATATACGTCTTTATCTTCTACCTGATCAATTAAATAACCTATCTCTTTAGAGTTTTTAGTAAAAAAATCTGCTGAGTATTGATTAACACTTCCTGTAAGTTTAGTAGAATAAGCGTTATTCCATCCGATGTAAGACGCGTCATTCTCATCTTTATAAATATCTATTATTAACTGAATATTTTCATTTTTTAGCCTTGGATCATCTCTATCTAGAGTGACATACCCTCTTTCTTTAAGGAAATACATTAAAGCATGCTCACCATTCCAACAGTCTCCAGAATACTCTAAATGTACACCTACATACTCAGGATTCACGTTATAGTAACGTAATATATTTTTCAATTGTGTTCCAATATTCATCTCACAAGAGCTTTTTACATAAGGTGATTTTATCGAAGACATATCGACCCAATGGTTATGCAAAAACTTATTACTCAGGATACAAGTAGACAATAAAAGTAACAAAACACCGTATATCCGAATTTTTCTATTTGAGAATACGATAAAGAATCCCATTCCACCCAATACAGAAAAAACTATATTTAATGGGAGCTGATAGTAAGTATGTATATAGTTTAAATTAATAAAAATAATTAGATATAAAATTAAAGGAATCAATAGAGATAATGTTATTATCCTATATTTTTTATTCTTAAACGACCTTATAATAGTCATAGCAATAGGAATAGCGGTAAAAATCACCAAATGATTATCTAATGCTCTTAAATAAAATTGTCTATATATTTCTAAATCTATTCTTTGAGACATAGATCCAAAATACCAGGCTATAGAACCATTAGTATATATATGAGGGTTTATACCATGCCAATATTTAGAATAAACCATCCAAGAAAAAATGAAGGCCAACCAAACAATACCTATCAAGGTTAGTTTAAGAAAATTTTCCTTTAATCTACCAGAAAATAAAATATATAGAAGGAAGGCAAGATAAGGTATAAAGCCTAAAGTCAGCTTACCTACCAATACAATCGTAGCTATAAATACACCAAAAAAGTAATCATTTATATTATTAAATTCGAGCCATCGAAAAAGGAAATATACCGAAATAATAGCTAAGCCAAGCAAGAATGGGTCTATTAAAATTGTTGAGGACCAAAAAATCATTGAAGGGTTAAATAAATATAAAACAAGAGTAAATAAAAAAGTACCTCTAACAAAAAACTCATCAGTTATTTTTGCCAAATAAACAGCGCCGAGAACTGTAACAAGAATATTAACTAAACGCCCTATTACTTCATGATACCCAAATACTTTCATGATAAAAGCGACAATAGCTTGATACACAGGAAATTCCAGAATAATAACAGATGATTTTCCATTAGTATCTAACTCTGGTTTAAAAACATTAATCCCGTTAATAAAAAAATTATATATAGTCGATAATGTCTGTGTTTGCCTAAACTGATGTAGATCTATTGGCGCCCTTGTGATATCAATAGCGCTTACAAAAAAAAACAATGCTATTGTTAATATCGCAACTATTTTTTCATTATTTGATAAGTTCAAAATTCACCTCATGAATCATAATCTATGCTTACACTTACCAGATTTCCCAATAGAAAAATCTATACATGACCAAAAAAGGGCCTTAATCCTCTTAATTTTTTGGGGATAAATAAAAATAGATAAAATTGACACCAATATTATTTTGCTTAAATATTTCCTTTTCCAAACACTAGATACATACGGTAACATCAATAGATAGAGCATATTTCTAATAGAATAATAAGCCCTTATTGGTGTATTAATAGTAAAATCTCTACCAAATTTATTTATAACATTGTCACCAATTGAGTGAAGCATGGTCACATTACTTGCAACTATCGATTTATAACCATAACTCGAAGCCCTATAACACCATTCAATATCAACTCCGTCAATAAAAAAATCTTCACGCATACCGCCAACCAGAGATAATACTGTTAAATCTATTAAACTGCCTGATGAAATAAGAAAATCACATTCATAAAACTCACAGATATCATCATTCATAGCATCAAAAATAACCTTGGCTATACAACTTTTATTAGATTTCACATAAAATGAATAGTTACTAGTTCTAGAGTCACAATAAAATGGGCCTATAGCCGAAACCTTTACCCCACAGCATTCAGATTTTTTCTTAACTGAAATTAAATTTTTTACAAAACTTTCACAAGGCAAACTATCCTGATCAAAAAAAATAACCGAAATTACCCCTAATTCCTTAGCTACCTGAATCCCAATATTTTGAGCAAAAGCAATTCCTTGATTTTGAGGAAGAAATTTAAAAAATCTCATATCAACAATCTCTACTATTTGCTTTACATTATCAGAGGCATTATCCACAACAACAACATACTGGACTTGTTTATTTAGTTTTTGGAGAAGATTTTTAAGAGCAACAATATCAGGATTAAAAGTAACAACAATTGCAGTAACTAAATAATTCATATCATTTCACTTAGATATTATTCCAATAATAAATTGTTTTTTTCAAACCATCTCTTAAAGAAAAAACTGGTCGCCATTCTAACTCTTTCATTGCGAGAAAATTATCTAAGACATTTCTTTTAACTCCTGCATTTTTATCCTTTACATATATAATATCCAATTCTTCATTCAGTATACTTGATATAGTAGAAAGAATTTCGTTTAAACTATCCCCTCTACCCGACCCTATATTAAATACACTTTCACTCCCAGTATAAGAAATAGACTTTATTACTGCAGAAATTAAATCATCTATGTAAATAAAATCTCTAACTGCACTCCCATCTCCCCATATTTCTAATATTTCATCATTTATTACTTTATCAAGAAAAGAAGCGATAACACCTTGTGATTTTTTACAACTTTGTAATGGTCCATAAGGGTTAGACACTCTTAAAGTGACCGATTCAATTCCATAAAGGTCTCTGTATAAAGCTAAATATTTTTCAAAAGCTAATTTTATTATTCCATAAGAACAACTTGGATTTGTTATATGCTTTTCATCCGCTTTTTCAACATTCGAAAGATCACCATATACAGTACCGCCTGAAGAGAGGTATATGATTTTTTTCACTCCCTGAGAACGACATAATTCAAGTAATTTTATACTGCCTATTAAATTCTGTTGGATATCTAAAATAGGGTTTTGATTTGACGTAAATGGTGTCATTGTAGTAACTAAATGGATAACCACATCAACATTTTCAAGAGCTTTTTCTAAAGCATTTTCATCGAAGAAATCTGCAATTATATTTGTCACTCCATCAACTATTATCTCATCAGATAAATTCAAACTATATGTTGATACATCAAAAAAATGAGATTTTAATTGTGGAACTAGGTTTCTACCAATAAAGCCATTAGCCCCAAGTATTAAGCACTTCTTATAAATGTAACTCAATTCTTTCACCTTTTAAATAACTATTATATATCTGAATAAAGCGAAGACCTTCATTATCCCAAGATGTTTCACCCGCAAACTTAATACCGGCGGCTCTTAAACTAGTGCGCTTGTTGTCATCATCTATAAGCTCTATTATCGATGATGCAATACTATCGGTATCCGATGATGAAAACTGACAAACTTGATCATTAAGCAACCATTCTACATTCGGCCCTCGATTACTTACAACAGGTACACCAGATGCCATTAACTCTAAAGGTAATAATGATAAATTTGTAAATGAAAGAACAAGAGCCACATCACAGGTAGTATATAACTTAGGTAACGCGTCTAGACCAACCACACCGTGGCTTTCATATGGAAAATCAAAATTATATGGAGTTAAATCCCAACCAGCAAAAACAACTTCTATATCATTTCTTTCATTAGCTAATTTTTGTAAGGCTAATATTCCTAATTCGAGAGCTCGTCTAGGTGTAGGAGGTCTTGCATAGAAAAAAATACGTTTTATTTTTTTAGTACGTTCATATATTGCAGGAATATATCGATCCTTATCATAGGAAAAGCCGACATAATTGCATTCCATTCTATATTCATTTGATAATTTATCACTTAGCCACTTCCCTGCGGTGATGCCCGTGAAGCCAAATTTATATGTGTTTTCAGCAAACGAATGTTCGGAACTTGAAGCATAAAACATAGGTTCAAAATCCTGGACAAAATAAAACTTTCTTTTTACAGACCTATAAGCTTTTACCGTATATGCAGTCGTCCATGAAGTAGCAAATATTGAATACGCTACTGGAGCATTTTCAAGCCCAAAAAATACATTAGCCTTCAACCGGACAAAATTCTTACATATAATTTCGGCTAACTTAACGGTATCTTGACCACAATCAACCTCATCTATTACTATATTTACTTTATAACCATCTTTCTCAAGAAAGGAAATAAAACGAAATATATTCAAATGACCACCTGAACCAACACTGAAATTTGGTATCACCCAGTTAATTGTATTCTCACTAGCCATTCCATCTTGCCAATTAACACCAAAGTTCTCTCTAGTAATAAAAGAGTAATGCTCTACAATATCAATTTTAGATATTTTTTTAGGAGACATCATATAGCCCCTAATTTTCTTAATTAACTCAATAAAACCATGTTGCTTATAGTATATTAGTGATATCACATATAAAGACTTTAATTTTTTAAGCACTTTTTCTTAATCCTTTATATAATTTTTTATCATACGATAGTTTTTCTAACATACTAATGCTCAGGAAACTATTATGAACACCTAAATACATGCCAAAAAATTTCATGAAATTATATATAGGTTGCTTTAACATTTTTATTTTATTTTTCTCCCACTGTTTTGATCTAACTGCATCTTTTAACTCCGACATAGTAACACCTAACCATACTTTCAACATAGTTGAGATCCTTGGCATAATGTCATAACCAAAAAGACGATTAAATGCATTACTTTCATCAAAACTTCTTTGCAACCTTTCTATTAGGCTATAATCATGAGAGTGGTAAACGATTGAGTTATCTGAGTAAGCTTTTTTATAACCAGCTTCAATAATAGATTTAGCCCACAATTGATCTTCGGCAAAACTCACATCAGGATAAGGATAATTTTCCCAGACACTTCGTCGAATTAATGCGTTATTGTCAGAAAAAAAATGTAGAAATTGTTTATATCCAAGCTCAGACTCATATCTTACTCGATCATCTAGTTCAACAATTTCATTGCCAACAAAGCCATCAAAATGTAACTTCAGTTCACGTTTTGTAAAATAGTTAGCATTTTCATAGGCGACATGACGCCCGAATACACCTGCGATTTGTTCATCACTCTCAGCAATCAAGACCATTTCAGATAACCAATTTTCATTATATGGAGTTGCATCATGAGTAAGCAATACACAATACTTAGCATTACTTAAGCTAACTCCATAATTACGTGTTTTACCGTGTCCGTATTCTTTCGGGTCAATTTGAACTAAGCGAATATTTTTTTCTATTCTACTTTCAATCAATGAGATTGAGTTATCAGTAGATCCAGAATCAATAATAATAATTTCATATTCAAAATCAGTAGTTTGACTTAAAACCGCATCCAGAACGCGTTGAAATAATAACCCAGGATTTTTGATTGGTATGATAATCGAAACGAAATATCTAGAAGGCACATCAATCATTCTTTTTCCTAAATAGTTTAAATATTTTCTTCCAAATTGAAATTAATTTCCATATTTTAGAAGCATATATTGTAGTTAAAGTATTACTCATATTTTCATTTTTTTGTTTTAATAATTGTATTTCCTCTCTAAACTTTAAAACTTCTTCATTCTGCGAGCAATTTTTCTTATTTAAAGCATCAATACTCTCTTTATTGATAATGTCAGAAAAAATAATATCTTTGGCTTTTTCAACTGAAAACTCTGTCAGCGTTGTTTTTAATGCTGGCAAATCTATATCTGAAGCTAAAGCAATATTAAAAATACCTCTTGTAAATCCATTATTCCAATCAACATCATTAGGTTCTGGTGTGTCTGTTACTAGACTATCAAACCCATAAGCTGCTTCACGAGGAACGATTAATGACCCCACAACAACTCTCTGGTCCCCTAGGCTAACTTTAGAAAAATATTTACTCAGTAGTCCGATGAACTCTACTGTATATAATTCTTTAACATGATGTGGATTATTATAGTTTGGTACATCGTTATATTCATGCCTATCTGGAGAGGAAATAATTAGTAAGCCATCGGGCCGCAATACACGTTTTATCTCAGATAACATTTCTTCATGATTATCATGATGCTCAATAGTTTCAAAACTTACAACAATATCAACACTGTGGTCTTCTAATGGAATATCACAACAGTCACCTTGAAGGTACTTTAAGTTGTCTCGCCTATATGCTTGATTTGAAAACCCTATAGCTTCATGGCTGACATCAACACCAATTACTAGCTTAGCAACACTAGCTAATAAATTACTTCCATAACCTTCCCCACTTGCAATATCAAGGACTATCTTATTCTTAACTATTTTTTTGGCTAAATAGTATCTATGCCAGTGCTCTAGTGAAATGATACCATCAAAACTTTTGACAAATCTTTCGCCTGTTGCTTCAAGTTGAATTATTTTTGACATGTTTTTCTCTTAATACTTTAAGGTTACTATTGTTTTTTAATGATTTCTAATGTCACATCCCTGAACGGAATGCCAATCAAACCATGAGAAACATGACTAGTCATTGAATTTAATATTAAGGCGTCATGGAGCCAAACATGTTGAACATGACTATCTTGATCACCATCAGCGACTGCAACACTTATTGTATACTCACCAATTGGCAATACTGGTAATATAAATTCAAATTTTGCCTGTATATTTTCACCACCTTTTACAATACGATCATCTCCAAAGTAGGTTAAATATGTATTTTCACCTATTATTTTTTGTCCATATTTATTATTGATATTAAAACCAACAATCATATTACCAAAGTTAACATGGGTTTTAATATCAACAATTAACTCAATAACATCATCTCCAAATAAAACTTTCGCCTTATTTTTTTCACGATCATTAATATAAACATCAACGATATCCACACCCTGTTCACCAAACCCATCTGAATCCTCATTAAACTCAAACACTTCTAAACGGTTGCATAAACTACTATTCTTGATTTTTTCAAATCGCGGATCTATCTCGTAAGAATATTCTACTCTATTATTCTTATTGTTCTTTTCCAAATTATCTAAATCAGTTTCCTTCCCAATTTCAACACGTTGAGTTTCGCTATATTGCATCTTAACATAATATTCACTTACTGCTTTAGCTGATCCCTCCATGAGTATCTTACCTTTCTCAAGAATAATCGCCCGATCACACAAGCTTTGAATCATAGATGTATCATGACTGACAAAGAGCACTGTACCCGTCTTCATAAATGATTTCAAAAAACGCATACATTTTTGCGTAAAAAAAACATCACCAACTGCTAGAGCCTCATCAACTATGAGAATATCAGCATCAACATGAGCAATTACCGCAAAAGCTAGACGCACATACATTCCACTTGAATATGTTTTCACGGGGCTATCAATAAAATCACCAATATCAGCGAAATCGAGAATTTTTTGATACCTTTGATCAATTTCTAGATCAGTTAAACCCAGAACTGATGCATTCATATAAACATTTTCTTTGCCTGTGAATTCAGGATTAAAACCAGCTCCAAGCTCCAACAATGCAGCCACTCTTCCATTCACCTCGACATTCCCATTACTTGCAGATAAGGTGTTACAAATTATCTGCAATAGTGTTGATTTTCCGGCACCATTGCGCCCAATAATACCAACAGTTTCTCCTTTTTTTACGGTAAAGCTAATATCTTTTAAAGCTTGAAATGTTTTATAATATTTTTTATTCCCTTTAGTGAAACCATTTAATACAGATTGTTTCAATCTATCTATAGGTTTTTCATAAATATCAAATATTTTAGACACAGAATCAATCGTAATTACGCTATCATAGGACATCTGCGAAACCTTTTTTCGTTTTCATAAAAAAGTTAAAAGCTAACTGAGCAAGAACAATAGTAGCTAGAGTGTAAATTGATAGATTTAAAATGTTGGGTGCATTTCCGAAAATGAAAATTTCTCTTGCCTGCTCAACTAAATAGCTTAGTGGATTTAATAGAATTATTTTTTGAAAAGTCCCATGCATTGCACTCAAAGGATAAAATATAGGACAAAGAAACAATAATAACGTTGCCAAAACAGGTGTTATTTGGCCTAAATCCCGTACGTATACACCAAGAGAAGAAAATAACCAAAAAATAATTAAACATAAAAACAATGCAGGTAACACTATAAGTGGCATATAAAACCAAGTTAACGAAACACCAGTTCCAAATAATAGCTGTGCTACAAAAACCAAACAAAGACCAATAACAAAATTAAAAAATGATCTAGATAAGTATACAAATGCAAGTATTTCAATTGGAAATACAACTTTTTTCACATAATTGACATTATTTAAGACCATGCTTGGTGCTACGACTACACTTTCAGCAACTAAAGCATGAAGTATTAAACCAGTAAAAAGAATAATTGAAAAATTTTCACCTGCCCCTCCCCCCCATTTTGTATCAAACACAACACTGAAAACAAAGGTATATACTGTTAGCATAATTAAAGGGTTCAATAAAGACCAAAAAAAACCAAGCATTGAGCCTTTATATCTGCTACTGATTTCTCGTTTCGCCATACGCAAAATCAGTCTTTTATTTTTAAATGCACTATAAAAAAACAAACTATCAAGTTTATTCACAATAAGTGCTCCAATTCACTATAGAATTTAGCATTTTCATCCTTATTAGAAACGAGAACTCCCTCTTCTTGAATAGGCCAATCAATAGAAATATTTGGATCATCCCACTTAATTGACAGTTCAGCTTTAGGGTTGTAATAATCCGTACATTTATACACAAGCTGAGCTTCATCACTTGTGACATAAAATCCATGCGCAAATCCTTCGGGGATCCAAAGTTGACGCTTATTTTCTGCTGAAAGATACACCCCAATCCACTGCCCAAATGTTGGAGAGCTTTTCCTAATATCTACAGCTACATCAAACACCTCACCAGAAATTACTCGAACAAGTTTACCTTGCGTATTCTCTGTCTGGTAATGCAAACCACGTAAAATCCCTTTCTTTGATTTAGAATGATTATCTTGTACAAATATGGTTGGTTTACCTGTCACTAACTCTTCAAATTTGGCTTGATTCCAGGTTTCCATAAAAAAACCACGCTCATCGCCAAATACCGCTGGCTCAATAATTTTCACATCAGGGATGCTTGTCTCAATTACGTTCATCTTTTTCTCAACTATTCCGTATAAGCTCGAATTTGGATTAATGCACTCTGCCAGTCACTCGCAGTAATGCCAAATGTTGTCGTAATTTTTGTTGTGTCTAATTTGGAATTCGCTGGGCGCTTAGCTGATGTTGGATACTCGTCTGTAGTCAACATTTTTACTGAAGGGCTAGTCTTCAGTACCCCTTGCTCTTTCCCCTTTGCAAAAATTACTTGCGCGAACTCAAACCAACTTACGTGTGGCAATCCAGAAAAATGGTAAATACCATAATTAGTAAATTGCTCTCCTTTTGCAATGATTGTCTCAGCAATCGAAATAAGTGCTTGAGCAATATCCCCTGCGTAAGTGGGTCCGCCGAACTGATCTGCGACGACACCTAGTGAGTCTCGTGTCTTGGCTAAGCGCATCATAGTTTTAACGAAATTATCACCCTGCTCCCCAAACACCCAAGCCGTACGCAAGATAATATAGCGATCACACACGTCAGAAACAGCAACCTCTCCAGCCAACTTACTCCCGCCATATACACCCTGAGGTGCGGTTAGATCACTTTCTGAATAGGCACCATCTTTGTCACCAGAAAATACATAATCTGTTGATATATGTATAAAAGCCGCATTTACTGCCGTAGCAGCCTGAGCAAGGTAACGAGGCCCATCACAGTTAATAGCATATGACTGTTCATGCTCATGCTCTGCTTTATCAACGGCAGTATACGCAGCCGCATTGATGATGATTTGAGGCTTAAATTCGTTCACGCAACGCTCAACAGCCATTTTATTTGTAATATCTAGCTTTTCACGATCAACAGCTAATAATGTCACGTCCTTTCTAATTGAGAGCTGCTTCACTAGACAAGAACCGACTTGGCCATTACAGCCTACCACTAAAACTTTCATTCTAGGCGCGCCTTCTTTTCTGCCTCATCAATGAGTCGAGTTAAGTATTTTCCGTACTCATTTTTCATCATTGGTTTAGCAAAACCACGTACTTGCTCATTAGTCAGCCAACCATTTCGCCACGCAATCTCTTCTAAGCATGCAACTTTCAATCCTTGAACATGTTCAATAGTTTGCACAAAAGAGGAGGCTTCATGTAAGCTTTCATGGGTGCCTGTATCAAGCCACGCAAAACCACGACCAAGTAATTCAACATTAAGACTACCATCGTTGAGGTACATCTCATTGAGTGTGGTAATTTCGAGTTCTCCACGAGCCGATGGCTTCACTTGCTTGGCAAACTCCACCACTCGTTTGTCATAAAAATAAAGCCCTGTGACAGCATAATCGGATTTTGGCTCGAGCGGCTTCTCTTCGATAGAAATCGCTTTCATCTGTTCATTAAACTCGACCACACCAAAACGCTCCGGGTCTTTCACTTGGTAACCAAACACTGTCGCACCATAATCTCGCGAAGCAGCATTCTTCAGTGTTTTACTAAAGGATTGGCCATAAAAAATATTATCTCCTAACACCAAGCAGACTGAGTCATCACCAATGAATTTTTCGCCGATGATAAAAGCTTGAGCCAGCCCATCAGGGCTTGGCTGCTCGGCATAGGACAGATTAATTCCAAATGAACTACCATCACCAAGCAACCGATGAAAACCGTCTTTATCCTCTGGAGTGGTAATAATCAAAATATCTCTAATTCCAGCCAACATTAGGGTAGAAATCGGATAAAACACCATAGGTTTATCGTAAATTGGCAACAACTGCTTAGATACACCACGAGTCAATGGATAAAGACGCGTACCTGATCCACCTGCTAATACAATGCCCTTCATGTTAAATCCTGCTGTTTAATGAGTTTATTTCGCCAAGGCGTTCACGCTGATACGAACCATCCTGAACATTTTGACACCATTGCTGGTTATCCAAATACCATTCAATAGTTTTGCGTAGACCGGTTACAAAAGTTTCTTCAGGCACCCAACTTAATGCTTCACTCATTTTGCTTGAGTCAATGGCATAACGTCTATCATGTCCTGGACGATCTTTAACAAAGACAATCTGCTCTTCGTATTTTGCTTTTTTAGGTACAAGTTGATCCAAAATACTACAAATGGTTTTTACCACTTCAATATTTTGCTTTTCATTATGGCCACCAATATTATATGTCTCACCAATTAAGCCTTCAGTAACCACCTTATACAAAGCGCGTGCATGATCATCAACGTATAACCAATCACGAATTTGGTCGCCTTTTCCATAGATAGGCAGATTCTTACCTTCAAGCGCATTCAAAATCACTAATGGAATGAGCTTTTCAGGAAAATGAAAAGGGCCGTAATTATTTGAGCAATTTGTAACAATAGTAGGGAAACCATAGGTACGTAACCAAGCTCGAACTAAATGGTCGCTTGAGGCCTTACTCGCCGAATAAGGGCTGCTTGGTGCATAGGATGTTTGCTCAGTAAATAAAGGGAGCTCTTGATCTGAACAGTGCATTTCTTGTTCATCTGGGTGTGGTAGATCACCATACACTTCATCAGTAGAAATATGATGAAATCTAAATGCATCTTTAGCTTTGCCTGTGAGGGAATTCCAATATTCACGAGCGGCTTCCAACAAGGTGTAAGTACCAACAATGTTAGTCTGAATAAATTCAGTAGGTCCTGTTATTGACCTATCTACATGGCTTTCTGCCGCTAAATGCATGACCGCATCAGGCTTATGCGTAAAAAAAACTCGATCTAATTCAGCTCGATCACAAATATCGACTTGCTCAAACTCATACCTATCTGATTCATCGACGCTTTTGAGGCTTTCAAGGTTACCTGCATAAGTTAACTTGTCGACATTAATTACACCATCTTGTGTATTTTGAATAATATGCCGAACCACCGCAGAGCCGATAAACCCTGCGCCACCTGTTACTAGAATTTTCATTTATTCACATCCAAATGTTCTACAAATTCACTAAATATTCTTTGTTCTCGTTTCATCACGAAGCTGCTCTATTTCTTTTTCAAGTACCTCGCGCTCTTTAAGTTTTCGTTGAAGAAAGCGCTGTGTGAGTGACACTTTTTCTTCTATCCCTTTTGGGGTTAATAGGTACAAATAGCCAATTTTAGTAGGATTTTTCTTAAAATTCTCGACCTTCACCAAACCCTTTTCGATTAGGGCTTTTAGACAGAAATTAGCTTTACCTAGACTAATTTCTAAGCGTTTAGCCAGCTCACGCTGGCTGATATCTGGGTCTTGCTGAAGCTCTTTGAGAATTTTGTAATGGTATTCGTCGGTTAACATGCAAGCACCTTGCTATTGATGCGCAACAACAGAGATAAAGCACCTCTCGTCTCATCCTGCCCATGGGTGTAAATGCCGTTAGGCTACTGCGTTCAATTGATGAACAATAATAATGCAGACTGAAGAACCATGCAAACAATGTGTTTGAAATATGTTTACGACATAACCATTTTTTAATCGCTTTTGGAGGCAAAGTTATTTTGGTTTAGAGTGGATATATTATCTTTTGTGGGTCACGTCTTCAGACCGACAGATATACAGAGAGTCCTGTCGGTATAAATTCCGATCTATTCATACCTTCTGGTTGGCTTAAGGAAAACAGTGGTTTAATCTTAGTTCTACTTTAAACGATACATAAGGATTTGTATGCTACAGATAAAACACCACGGCGCCGTGCAAGGCGTTACTGGCTCTTGCCATGAGCTGTTTGTTGACTCTAGCCAGTCTGTATTAATCGATTGCGGCTTATTTCAGGGCGCTGAGACATCTGGCTCTGGAGCGGATTCAAATCGATTAGAAATCGAATTTGATTTGTCTGCTGTTCAAGCTTTGATTATTACTCATGTTCATATTGATCATGTCGGGCGTTTGCCTTATTTATTATCAGCGGGATTTAAAGGGCCGATTTATTGCTCCAAGCCAAGCGCGGAATTGCTTCCTCTGGTAATCGAAGATGCACTAAAAGTAGGTGTTACTCGCAATACCAGTATCATAAAGGCCTGTCTGGATAGACTGGCTTCTCAGTTGGTTCCGTTAGATTATCTCCAATGGGTGGATATTCCGCTTTCTGATGGCATAAAGAACAGCGAATTCAGTGTACAGGTGCGGCTGTCACGCGCGGGGCATATTTTGGGTTCAGCGTATGTGACGTTACGGGTGGTGAATACTGACATTTGTCGGCCTAAAGGCGCGACCTACAACAAATATAATGACGTGGTGTTTTCTGGCGATTTGGGGGCGCCCCATTCGCCTTTATTGCCCGCACCGAAATCGCCTTATCGGGCGGATCAG
>TARA_R110001606_G_scaffold99381_2_pt1 | contig 30479 bp, 23 predicted proteins | sample TARA_R110001606 | Tara Oceans TARA_R110001606 (sample SAMEA4398315) | marine metagenome | biome: Polar Biome; feature: [SRF] surface water layer (ENVO:00010504); material: water (ENVO:00002006), including particulate matter (ENVO:01000060) such as... | depth 5 m
GCGACAGCTCGGTTTGCTCGGCTATGCGGCGGAAATTGCCAGTAACGGTGTAGAAGCCCTGGAAATGTGGCGTAAAGGTGACTATGCCCTACTGCTAACCGATCTGCACATGCCGGAAATGGACGGTTACACTCTGACAAAAACCCTTCGGCAGGAAGAGGCAAAAGGACAGCATATGCCGATATTGGCACTGACTGCCAATGCGCTCCTGGGTGAGGCAAAACGCGCTAAGGCAGCGGGCATGAACGAGTACCTAACCAAGCCACTGCAGCTCCACATCCTCAGCGACACGCTGATGATGTGGATGCCTGAAATTGACGAAACCGGTGCATCATTACTTGCCTCAGTGGACGACAGACAAGCGCCTGCCGCTGCAATCGACGTGGCGACACTGAAAAATCTGGTGGGGGATGACGACGACATTGTGCGAGACTTGCTCGTCGACTATCTCGCGTCAGCCGGGCAACAGGTCAGCGACCTGTATGCAGATTTTAGCCTTGGTAATACCGGTCGTGTCGCGTCCATAGCCCACAAACTCAAATCCTCGTCACGTTCTGTGGGCGCATTGGCGCTTGGAGATTTGTGCACGGAACTGGAAAACGCCTGTAGGGCCGAAGACAAGGAATCCACTGCGCAGCACATGGCGAAAATCGAAACAACCTGGAAAGCCGTGGCGGTTGAGATCGCCGATTTTCTCGACCAGCAGAAAGTTTAGACAGGGAGCAGGGAGCAGGACCATGAAAACGCTACTCATTGATGACGACCCCTTTTTGCTCAAGTTGCTTAAACAGCAACTGGCAAATCTGGGTTTTGCGGAGGTTATCACCCACGAGCACGCTAAAGACGCCCTGGTGGCGCTGGAAGCCAGCACCGAACCTGTCGAGCTGATATTCTGCGATTTGCAAATGCCGGAGATGGACGGCGTGGAATTCGTGCGCCATTTAGCGCGTATCCATTACGCTGGCGGCCTGGTGCTAGTAAGTGGCGAGGACCAGCGTATTCTCAGGACCGTGGAAAACCTCGCCAAGTCCCACAAGCTCAATGTGTTTGGAATCCTGAACAAACCCGTTGCACCCGAACAGCTAAAATCGATACTGGCAGATAAACTCAACCATACCATCAGGCCGGCCCGTCCCCTACCCAGGCTCTATGGCCCCGATGAATTACGGCAGGCTATCACCAATAGACAGCTGGTCAACCACTATCAGCCCAAGGTAGCCATTGACTCCGGTCGGGTGACCGGTGTGGAAACGCTGGTTCGCTGGCTGCATCCTCAGGACGGACTGGTGTTTCCCGACCAGTTTATCGCCACGGCAGAGGAACACGGGTTCATTGACGATCTGACGCAAGCAGTGTTGTCAAACGCCCTGTATCAGGCGCGCCACTGGCAGGAAGAGGGATTGATGTTGCACGTCGCAGTGAACATTTCCATGGTGAATCTTGCCTCCCTGGAATTCCCGGATTTAGTTGCACGTGCCGCGGCCGAAGCAGGGGTTAGCCTGTCAAACCTGGTACTTGAAGTGACCGAGAGCCGGTTAACGAATGATCCCCTGGCCTCTCTGGACATCCTTTCACGCCTGCGCCTCAAGGGCATTAGCCTGTCCATCGATGACTTCGGTACCGGTCACTCCTCGCTTAAGCAGCTGCGCGACATTCCCTTCGATGAACTCAAGATAGATCAGAGCTTCGTTCACGGTGCCTGTCGGGATGCGTCGCTACGAGCCATTTTCGAGGCGAGCCTCGGTATGGCGAAAAAAATGGGCATGAAGACCGTGGCTGAGGGCGTGGAAAATCAGGACGATTGGCTTTTCCTGCGCACCACTGGCTGCGATTTGGCGCAGGGCTATTTTATCGCCAAGCCCATGCCAGCAGAGGCTTTAGTGAATTGGGTTGCCGAGTGGGAGGGGCGCTTTTCAATTTAAAAGCAGTCAGTTCCTCAGGCCATTGAATAGTTGCCCTGAACGCCACGCGAGCCTTCAACTGTCCGTGTCGACCATGGCAACATTAAGTTCAGCCTCAAAGCCGTCGAACTGACCCGAGGCCGGAGATCGGAGATTCAGAGTAATGCCTGCACCATCGGCGATGGCGTCGACAATTGCAAGCCCGATGCCGGATCCTACTGTTGTTGTATCGGAACGCACAAAGCGGTTGCGCAACAAGGCGAGTTTCTCTGGCGGTACAACCTCACCCTCATTGGCCACCCTTAAGGTGCCATCACCTGTAAGGCTTATGTTTATCGGCCGGTCGGTAGCACCATGTCTGAGCGCATTCTCCAGCAGATTTCTTACCAGGATGGCAAAGGCATCGGGATCGAGTAACGACGTTACGCTGTCGTCAGGCAATTCCAGCTTGAGGCGACCGGGCGCCGTACGCTCGTAATCATTGGCGATCATTTGCAGTATGGGCACAAGGTCGTTGTAGGTTTCTGACAGCGCGCTGCCACCCTCAGCCTTTGCCAGTTCGAGTAGCTTCTCCGACAACCTGGACAGGCTGCGAAGAGATTCTTCGATTTCACCGGCTCGCGTTTTAACTCTGGCGTCGTCCGTTTCCGTCTTTAACCGCTGAAGTTTCGCGAGCGCTGTCGCCAGTGGGGTTCGCAATTCATGGGCACTGTTAGCGGTAAAGCTTCGCTCCGCTTCAAGTGCTCTGCGCAAACGCTCCAGTAAGCGATTGACCGACACCATGATAGGTTCAAACTCGTCTGGCAGACGGTTTACTGCCACGGGAGAAAGGTCACTACCACCACGGGCTTCTATCGATTGCTGCAATAAAACGACCTGACGAAGTGACCGTTTTATCACCCACCACACCCCAATCAGGCTGATCGGAATTAGCAGTATGAGTGGAATGAGCAATGCGAGGCTCGTTTCCAGAACAGCTTCGCGACGATGGGCCATAGGTTCGGCAACCTCAATGTACAGGGTATTGCTGATCGCTCCCTCCCCGTATATCCGATGAGTTGGCGTTTCAGAAAATCCTTCTCGGGGTTTGGCGCCGAAAGTTCGGGGATCTGCGTCGTGGGATTGTAGCAGGAGCTTGCCTGATGCATCGCGAACCAGATAGGTGAGATACTCGTCGTGCTCTTTCAGGGCCAATGCCCGCTGCAGGCCAGCGTCCCCTTCCCTGTTCAGTATATCGGTCACCGCCAATGGCAGTATACGTTGCGCGGTTTCCTTCAATGCGCTGTCGAACACCTCGTTCATTTCGTGCCGGGCGACCAGGCCTGAAGCTATGACGCCCGCAAGCCAGAGCAAGGTCACGCCCAAGGTGAGCCAGGTGCCAAGAGTTTTCTGCAAGCTGGCTTTAGTGGTCATAAGACCTCAGCCTGTATCCCATACCTCTGACGGTCACTATGGCATCGTATCCCAGTTTTTTGCGCATACGGCTGATGTAGACTTCGATAGTATTGCTCTCAATTTCGGCCCCGAATTCGTACAGCCGGTCTTCAAGCTGAGCTCGCGATAGCAGTATTCCGGGGCGCTGCAGAAAACCCTCAAACAACGCCCATTCCCGCGCAGTAAGCTCGACCGGTTGGCCATTGCGACTGATGCGGTGGTCACCAAGATCCACTACAAGATCTCCGACGTGCACCAAGGGGTTCGGATTGCCACGATAGCGTCGCGCCACGGCGGCCACCCGGGCGGACAGTTCTGATAAATCAAAAGGCTTCACCAGGTAATCGTCGGCACCGGCATTCAGCCCTGCAATGCGGTCTGACACCTGATCCCTGGCGGTCAGAATAATCACGGGTGTTGCATCACCGCTTGCCCGCAGTTTTTTCAAAAAATCAAAACCGTGGCCATCTGGTAACATCAAATCGAGCAAAATCAGGTTATAAGTGGTGGCTTTCACGCTGGCATCCGCATAACCGAGGCTTTGCACCCAATCCACCGCATGACCATCTTCGCTGATCTGGTCCCGCACTGCTTCACCCAGTCCGGTTGTATCCTCAACCAACAATACCCGCATGTTTCACCCTTTACCTGATCATGATCATGATCAAAAGATACTACAGCCGTTACCTGACCGCAGCCTGAAGCGCTCAACTACCCGGTAGTCATCCTGTTATTTGGCCGTCTGTTCAGGCCAGCGTCAGGTAAAAACCTTAGGGTTGATTAAACCGATTCAACGGGAGACATGCCATGAATATCAAACCTATTGTGATCAGCCTATCACTGCTGTTAATAAGCGGCAGCGCCTTGGCTGACGATGATTGCGATGATCCGGTTGCCGGATGGCAGCCACGCGAAAACCTCCGGAAGCAGTTGGAAGCCAAAGGGTGGACAGTGTTCCGCATCAAGGTGGACGACGGTTGTTACGAGGTTAAAGGAAGGGATCCAAATGGACATCGCGTGGAAGCTGAGTACTCTCCGGCCACCTTTGAGCTGATGGAAATGGAGCGGGAGGAGGATGACGATGACGATAACGACCATCGCGGCAAATCGCGGAGCGACAGCGAGCCGACCAACGCAGAGCGGGTTCCACGCAAGGGCATCGTCAAAGGCCGTCCCAGCGTGACTGTTGAGTAACCAAAGGAGATCACATCATGAAAAAGATTCTGTTTGCTCTGGGGCTTACGACTGCAATGGCATTGCCGGCTTACGTACAGGCCCGGGAAGTCACCTTTACCACGCAACTGAGTGATTATGGTGGTGACGGGGCTTACCTTGCGCTCTACCTTACCGATGCCGATGGCAAGTACCAGGGGACTCTCTGGATTGCTGGTGAGAAGAGTAAATATTACAAGCACCTGCGTGACTGGGCACGGGGCAGCGGTCTGAACCAGGCTGAATACGATGGCCTGACCGGTGCGAGTGTGACCAGTGGGCGTGCCCTGAAAGTGACCCTGGAACTTGAAGACGCATTGATCGATTCGGGCTACCAGGTTCGTGTTGATACCTCAGTTGAAGATATGCGTGACAACCGTTCGGATGTGGTGGCGCCTCTGACCACTGAAGGCTCTGGAAAGACGGTTTCTGGCCGTGGCTATGTCCACTCCTTTGTCTATGAACTCAAGTAACTGACGGGAGCCAGATTTATGTTGCGCAAGCTCCATGGTTTACCCGGATTGGTCGCCGCATTGTTGTTGGTGGTGCTGGCGACCTCCGGAGTTGTTTTGTCCGTAGTGCCGGCACTTGAGCGGTCAGCCGCGACTGTCCCCGCTGCCGGTGAACTGAGCGTGGCTGATCTCGCCGAGCGCGTAGTGGCCCAATATCCTGGCACGGAACAGATCGAACGCTCTCTCTCAGGCGAAGTCGTCGTTTATTACAATCGTGATGGCCAGCCAGGTGCCTACCTGGTTAACCCCCTGACTGGTGAAGGCATTGCCCCCTACCAGCCATCGACCTGGTTGCGCTGGGTAAAGAACTTGCACCGATCGTTTCTTATGGATGATGTCGGACGAATGCTGGCTGGGGTGTTGGCGGCACTGATGGTATTGATCTGCCTGTCCGGAACGTTTCTGCTGGCTCGACGCCTGGGGGGCTGGAAGGCAATGTTACGGCCCATTGCAGGTTCCGGTAGCCCGCGGATTCACGCCGAGCTGGCACGATTTGCCGTGATTGGCTTATTGCTGTCGGCGTTGACCGGCAGCTATATGTCTGCGGTAAGGTTTGGCCTTTTACCGGAGGCTGCCAATACAGAACCATCGTTTCCGGCGCAGGTCTCAGGCGGCACGCCGGCACCGGTAGGCTCTTTGATCGCGCTAAGGAGTGTGGATGTCAACGAGCTGCGTGAGCTGGTGTTCCCCTATCCGGATGACCCCACTGACGTTTATTCCCTGAGCACCACCGCGGGTTCCGGGTTCGTTGATCAATCAACGGGAGAACTGCTGCAGTACCAGCCACGCTCTGACGGCAGCCAGTTTCAGCACTGGATGATTCGCCTGCATACAGGTGAAGGCTTGTGGTGGTTAGGCCTGATTCTTGGGATAGTCGCGCTGACAGTGCCGGTGCTGTCGTTTACTGGGCTACGAATCTGGTGGCAGCGGCGCTCATCATCCATACGCCTGGATGAAAGCGCCAGCATCGAAGCAGCTGATGCCGTGATTCTGGTGGGCTCGGAAGGCAATACCACCTGGGGTTTTGCCAAAGACCTTCAGAACAAGCTCAATCAGGCAGGTAAGAAAGTGCACTGCGCACCCATGAATGACCTGGCGGAGCATTACCCGAAGGCCTCTGTGCTTTTCGTTCTGACATCAACCTACGGTGACGGTGACGCGCCCTCCTCCGCCAACCAGTTTATGACTCGCCTTGAACGCTTTCAGGCGGGTGACAGATTGGAGTTTGCGGTTCTTGGGTTTGGCGACCAACAATTCCCGAAATTCTGCCAGTATGCGCTGGATGTGAATGCTGCCCTTGGCAGCAAAGGCCTACAGCAAATGCATCCCGTTACCCGAATTGATCGCGGTTCCGCCATGCAGTTTCGGGAGTGGGGCGAGATTATCAGCGAGCACATGGGCATTGCGCTGGCACTGACTCATAATCCTGCGCCTGCCGTTACATCGGAGTTCGAGCTTGTTGAGCGTGTGGACTACGGCGTTGCTGTGAATGCGCCTACCAGCATATTGCGCTTCAAGCCGGCACAAAGTGACAGAAATCTGTGGCAGAGATTGTGCTTTCGAAACCGGCAACACCTACCGGATTTTGAGGCTGGCGATTTGTTCGGGGTTGCGCCCCCCGGAGATCAGGTCGCCCGGTTTTATTCGCTGGCGTCCTCTTCTTCGGACGGTCAGCTGGAAATCTGTGTCCGAAAACAGACTAATGGCCTTTGTTCAGGGTATCTGCACAGCCTCAAACCGGGAGATCAGATTAACGGATTTGTCCAGCATAACCCCGGCTTTCGCCCAGCAAGAGGAGCTACACCCATTATTCTGGTTGGGGCCGGTGCGGGAATTGGGCCACTTGCCGGCTTCATCCGAAAAAATACGGAACGCAACCCCATGTACCTTTACTGGGGCGGCCGTAACCCGCAATCGGATTTTCTCTATCAGCCAGAGCTTGGCCGTTATCTGGATGACCAGCGGCTTACCGGGTTGAATACTGCGTTTTCAAGGTCTGCAGAAAGTGCCTACGTTCAGGATGCCATCGTTGCTGATGAAGCCTCGTTGCGACAACTGATTGAGGTAGGCGCACAGATATTGGTATGCGGCGGCCGGGATATGGCCGCAGGTGTAAAACAGGTATTTGACTCGATTCTCGAACCCTTGTGCATGGACGTAGATAAGTTGAGAGCCGAAGGACGCTACCTGGAAGATGTTTACTGACGGGTGAGGCGTATCACTGGTACACCAGACCATCTATTGGGCTGGTGTACCAGGCTAATGATCAATGCTCAATCGGTTTGAAATTCGGATCATCAAAATAAGTAACGTAACTTTCAATCGCGCCCATGACTTTTACCGCGCCATACCGCGCATTGGCCTTGTTCTCCATTGCAGTTGAACCTTCCATCAATTCGGCAATAAGCAGGTGGAGCTGGGCATCCGCCTCAGGCTCAAGCTTGCAATTCTCAACCATGTAGTTGACTTCATTATTGATTTTCTTGGCCAGTGCGGCATATTTTTCCTCTGCCAGCTCGCCGGAATGAATGGCACCTATCTCTTTATGCATGGCGCTTCCAATGTTGTTCATGGCACGACTAAGCGGTGCATCAACAGCCCATTTGCTACCGTTATCAAGCCTCAGCTCCATCGAACCATGGCCGTCGTGCTCGTGTTCGTTATTTGCCGGTGCTGCCATCGTAGTGACAGCTGTCAGGCTGAGCACCATGCCAGTGATGGTTGCAAACTTTGAAAGTCCGGATTTGATGTTCATGAAATTCTCCTTTGAGGTCACCGTTTCTTCGGCTGAAAAGGAGTATCTCAAACCTACCTTAACCTCCGCTTAAGGAAGCGGATTACGGCCAATATAAGCTCGTAATTTGAAAGATCGACCGTTTTTATACTGACACTGCGCTAAAACGTAAGGTTACAATCAGACCCACTCCGGCACCACCGTCGTCAAATTTTAGCGATGCTCCATGCAACTTCGCTATACGCTCTACAATCGATAGTCCCAGCCCACTGCCCTCCTCACCACTGCCAAGCACCCGATAAAAGCGCGACGCCACCACCTTTCGCGCTTTCTCCGGAATTCCCGGGCCAGTATCAACAATCTGAAGCAACACCCCATCCTCGATGCGCGTAATTCGAACATCCACTTTTCCATCGGCAGGCGTATAACGAACGGCATTATCCACGAGATTCCGCACAAGAATGGCAAGCAAGGTTGCATCACCAAGCACCAGCCCATCATCACCTGCCTCGAGTCCCAGATCCACACCCTTACGTATCGCCATCGGTGCGTGCAGGGCGACACAATCCTTCACCACAGCAGAAAGTTTGACCTGTTGTTGATCGACCGGGGTTTGTTCTGGATCAAGACGCGAAAGCACCAGCAATTGCTCAATCAGATGAGCCGCGCGATCTGTGCCACTGATAATCTTGTTCAGTGCGTGCCTCAATTGTTCCGAGTCGTGCGCAGCAAAGGCCACCTGTGCCTGCGTTTTTATGGCGGCCAGCGGTGTGCGTAACTCATGAGCCGCATCGGCCGTGAAGCGTCGTTCGTACTCAAGTGACACCTGCAGGCGGGCGAAAAGAGCATTGAGCGCATCCTGCAATGGCATAACTTCACGGGGGGTATCAGAGAGATCAAGTGGTTCAAGCTTGTCCGGTTCACGCTGCTTTACCTCGCGAGTAAAACGGGACAGAGGCGCAAGCCCGGCACCAACGGATAACCAAATCAGTATGCCCAGCGCAGGTACAGCAAAATACAGAGGATGCAGCAAGTGGCTCGCAACGCTTTCGGCCAGTGCATCGCGTAATTCATAGCGCTCAGCAACGCGCACATTAAGACGACCGGCCTTGTCCCATTGGCTATAAATACGGTAGTGAACACCCTTGAGAGTGGTGCTTTCAAAACCATCACGCTGTGTGCCCAATCGTTCTTCAGGAGCCGTACTTGAGTCGAGCAGTAAAGAACCGTCACGCTGCCAGACCTGCAACATTGTGCCGGTATAGTCACGAATTTGCTGCGGGTTCGCACTGACATTTTCCGCACTGTCGAGGTGCACTGAGATCTGCTCAGCCGCTTTTACCAGCCGGGCGTCAAGTGTGGTGCCGATTTCACGGCGCGCATCAAGGTAGGTGAAGAACGCGGTCGCAATCCAGGCGAGCAGTACGGATACGGCAAGAATCGTAAAAAGACGCCAACGTAACGATGACCTCATGGTGTGATTTTCTCAATCATGTACCCGACACCGCGGATAGTGCGGATCAGTTGTGGCGACAGCTTTCGGCGCAGATGATGTATAAAGACTTCGATCGTATTGCTCTCGATCTCCTCCCCCCAGCCGTAAAGCTGCTCTTCGATGTGTGCCTTTGACATGACTCGTCCGGCATTGAGCAATAATGTGTGCAGAATCGTGAATTCACGTGCAGAGAGATCAACCGAGTTTCCAGACCAATACACCGAATGACTGGCTGAATCGACCCGGAGTTCTCCGTGGCTGATGACGGGTTCGGCGTGTCCGTTGGAGCGGCGCAGCAATGCCCGCAGTCGTGCCTGTAATTCAGTAAGATCGAAAGGCTTCACCAGGTAATCGTCGGCACCGGCATCCAGGCCAGCCACTCGGTCCTCCACGGCATCACGAGCGGTCAGAATCAGAATCGGTAAGGTTTTTCCGCTGGCGCGGGCCCGCCTCAAAAGCTCCATACCGGACAGGCTCGGAAGACCAAGATCAAGCACAACAGCATCGTAGTTGCCTGTAGCCAGCGCAGTATCAGCCTGCTGCCCATCCAATACCCAGTCAACAGCCAGGCCGGATTGGGCAATGCCCGCAGCAATACCGTCACCGAGTAGCTTGTCATCTTCAACGAGTAGAATTTTCATGGGCAGCCACTGTGCACTGGAGAATTTCTAATGGCCCGCAGTGTAAATGCTACAGGTGAACTCTACCATTACTCGTAGACATCACGCGCCTTTTCTGACCAGCACTGCATGCACTTCGACGTCATGGCCAATGAAACGGTGCCCGGCCATTCGAGTTAGCTTGCTTATGTAACAAATATGTCTAAACTCTTATTCAACAAGTGTTTTCCATGCAAAATGTGCTCGGCCCCCGTAGCTCAGTTCATATTTTTGATTGGCGCGGATAAGGCGGCGCCAGGACTGGAGAATTGCACCCGTTGATTGAAAAACCAAGGTCAAAGCGCCGAGCCCCGTGATGCCAAACCGAGCACAACTGGTAAATTACCCTCCCTGTCGATCCACTCGTCCGTGTATACGTACCTTGATGCTGTTTTTTACACTGGTGCCTGTTGGCGCCAATGCTACTGGCCAGGAAGATAGTTTTTGGGATACATCACTGGAAGAATTGGGCCAAATTCGAGTAGTGTCCATTGCATCGGGTACAGAAACGCCGCTTGATAAGGCGGCTGCAATTACGTCGGTTATTAGTGCGGAAGATATAGCCGCGATGGGTGCGACGGACCTTGACCAGGTGTTGGAGACTGTGCCGGGATTGCATGTTAATCGCTCAGACCAAGGCTTTTCGTCGAAGTATGTTTTTCGAGGGATGACTTCGAGTTTTAATCCACAAGCGCTGGTTCTGATAAATGGTATCCCCGCAACCACTATGATGTTCGGTAACCGGACAACGGCTTGGGGAGGGATGCCTATAAAGGCAATTGAGCGTATAGAAGTCATTCGCGGCCCCGGCTCCGCTCTGTATGGAGCGGACGCCTACGCGGGAGTCATCAACATTATTACCAAAAGTTCGAAGGATGTTCAGGGCGCAATCGTTGGGGCAAGAACCGGCAGCTTTGATACGCACGGTGGATGGGTCGAGTCGGGAACGAATCTTGATAGTGGCGTGGGGATAAGTTTCATACTGGAGTATCAGGAAACAAACGGTTGGCGGGAGACTATAGAACGGGATGCTCAAACCAATTTTGATGAATCCTTTGGAACCGCAGTGTCTCTGGCGCCTGGGCCGGTCAATACGTCTGTAGACCAATTGGATGCACGACTTGATATGGGCACTGACAACTGGCAATTCAGGGCTGGATTACAGGATCGTAGGAATATGGGCACGGGGCCTGGTGTTGCTCAAGCATTGGATCCCAATGGTCGTTTCAGTTCCCGGCGCTTCAACACTGACTACAGCTATCGTTGGCAAGATGTGACAGACGGGCTCGACGTTGAGGCGAGAGTCAGCTACTTCAACATCACACAGGAGCCGGAAAACGACATCGCCTTGTATCCGCCAGGCGCTTTTGGTGGTGCGTTTCCTGAGGGCTTCATCGGTAATCCAGGTTACAAAGAGAGACAGGTTCGCTTTGATTTGAGCTCAATATATAGCAGCTTCAATGATCACCGAGTACTCAGTGGTGTTGGTGCGTTTTGGGCAGATCTTTACGACGTTAGCGAGAGTAAGAATTTTAACCCGGATTTCAGTCCGAAAGGCGGTGTTGAAGATGTGTCCAGCGACCCCAGCCAAGTCTGGATGCCTGAGGAACATCGCGTCAATTACTATATTTTTGTGCAGGACGAATGGCAATTCGCCCAGAATTGGCAACTGGTAAGCGGCGTCCGTTATGATCACTTCTCCGATTTTGGTAACACGGTCAATCCTAGAACTGCCTTAATCTGGGCCACTACAGACACGATAACGACTAAGCTTCTTTACGGCAGGGCTTTTAGGGCTCCGTCATTGAACGAATTATATGCCGCCAACAACCCGGTCGCACTCGGCAATCCTGATTTGGATGCCGAAAGCATTGATACCTTCGAAATCGCTCTGTCACACCAGGTTACGTCAGATATCCTCTATGGTATTAATCTGTTTTACTACGTAATTGACGACCTAATCATTGCCACACCTATTCCCGGCCGTACTTCCAAGGAATACCAGAATTCGGGTAAGCGTAGAGGGCGCGGAGCGGAGTTTGAAACGACCTACCAAGCGCTGGAAAATCTCAAAATCATCGCCAACTATGCTTATCAGTACTCTAAAAAAAGTAATGGTGGTGAATTAGTGGGTGAGGCTCCCAATCACCAGATTTACGGTCGCACTGAATGGCGTGTGGTGCCTGGATGGTTTCTGAATACCCAAGTCAATTGGGTTGGCGAACAAAAGCGGGTTGCTGAGGATTCTCGGGGTCCCCTTTCAGACTATACAACCGTTGATCTAACGTTACGTACAGAGGGACTTTGGCGTGGACTAGATCTGTCTCTTTCGGTCCGGAATGCCTTCAATGATGACGTTCGAGATCCGAGTCCCTATGCAGATCCGATTCCAGTTCCCGGCGATTTTCCGATGCCCGGGCGCAATGTAATTGGTGAGCTCCAATATCACTTTTGATCAGACTGGGTGGTTGTGTTGTCAAACGAACGTGGTGTGTTCCAGTCTCGTTTCGCGGGCCCGTCATAGACAACACTGCTACACCGTACCGGGAAAAAACTACCCTCAGGACGATCTCGCGCATCCTGGTAGCATGGTGCCATGCCGGCAACGAAACCGGGGGTTAGCAACAGCTGGTACTCTTGACATGTAAAACCCATATCCGCCGCAAGGCCTGCATGCACCGCAGCAACGTTTATTGAATAGTCATACTTTTCTTTGAGATGTTCGTAAACTTCAAACGCTATTTTAAGATGGCGCCCTTTGTCCAGCCCGAGCTCCTTCGCCTTGTCCAGAGTGTGGGGTATGCGCTCGTCGGAATTTGCCATAGGGCGACCATAGCCATAGAGTATTCGGCCTGCCGATTTTTCTTTTTCCACAAATTCCGTTAGTGCGCCACCGCCATCACACCACTGCCCCGCCCGATAGAAGAAGTCGAGAGCCCGGACTTCAGGTCGCCGACCGTAGATGGACGCCTCAGACACACTCAAACCAGCCATCAGTGCAAGAGAGGCCGTTGAGCGCACGGTGCCTGCGAGCGCAGTTACATGATTGGGCCATATTGCAGCATCTGGGTAACTGCTAGCGACCCAATAATGACTCAGCATTTTCGCCACGTTTTTACCGGGGTCCCGCCCAAGGATGCTAAAAAGGTATAAGTGAAGCCACTCGTAGTCGCCCAGCTCGGTGTGCAGGTTTTTGCCGTGCATAACCACTCTGTCTGATAGAAAAGCTTTGCCTTTGGTAGTGACCCAGCGATTTTCGGTGTCCAGTAAATGTTTGTGGTTCATTTTGCGGTATTATCCTGGATGGGTGATTGAACAGGGCTGGTGTCATCAGCAAGTTCGATTGCCGAACCATAAAACGGAAACTGCTTCCACCCCCTTTTTTTCTGTTCTAACGAGTGTATCGCCGCTCCAGGTAGCCTCAGCATCAGATACAGCATGTTTCCCTGGTCCTGGTTTAGCCCAAGGTCCACTAATGCGGCCGCTGCAACACCACTGATTGCCAATGGATAGCCAACCTCTTCCTCTAAGGCGGAGCGTTGTTGCTTCAGCCAAACCAGAGCACCGTTGGAAGGAGCAAGACTTGTCAGATAGTCCAGTGCCTGCAGAATGGGTGTGGGAGTGTCATCGCCATTGGGGTCAAACCCTGGCGCATGCTCCATGGGTAGCCAAATATCGGCGCGCTCATCCTCTTCGGGTCGGAAAAGCCGGATCTTCCAAAGCTCGAGGTTGTGGCCGCACTCCTGCCAGAGTCGCATGCAGATGGATACTTCCTGAGCCCCGCCATATTGACCCGAACCTACGGCCAACGCTGCCATAAGTGCAGAGCTATGATTGGTGCCCACAATACCAGCGTTCATTGCGGCTCGAACGCTGGCTTCACGAGGTCCGGGATTGGCAAGGACCATTGCCAGCTTTTCAATAAGCTTGGTTTCGGCTTCGCTGGGGCGTTCCCCTTTGAGCATGAGCAGCAGGTACTCAAACCAACTTGCCTGTGGAACCACCTGGCCATAGACATCGTAACCTGAGCAATAGCAGGCCTTGGCCGCAAACGGATTGGATTCTTCCGGTTCTTCTTGCCAGATATTCGAATAGTAAAGGTAGTCGGAAGCCATCGTATGCCCTTTTTAAGTTAACTTAATCCAGTTATTCATGATTGAGTGATCTACGCTTCTTCATTAAGCGACGCCTGTTAGCATTTTCATTCTGGCACCCATGGGTGGTACCTCATCCCCGCTAACCACAACATCCAGTAAGCAGGCGCCTGGACGAGAGAGAATAGCTGAAACGTCCAAAACACGAAGTTCTTCCATAGTTTCCAGCCGGTAAGACTCGACCCCCATAGAGTGAGCTAATTGCGCAAAATTAATTTTGGGGAGTTTGTTTCCGATAGCCTCTCCACCGCTCAAAACTTGTCCATGCCGGACGGTTCCCAAGGACGAATCGTTCAGAACAACAACGAGTAAATTTAAGTTCTCTTGTAACGCGGTAGTGATTTCTTGACCCGCCATAAGGTAGCTTCCGTCGCCGACAAAACACACGACTGGAGCGCCGTGCGCGCCGGCCGCCATTCCTACGGCGGCCCCAATTGCCCAACCCATTGACCCAAATCCAAGGCCTATATTAAACAAATTTTTATCTGGGTAGGTGCTTGCTGAGCGTCGGATATTCCAGTAATGAATTCCCCAAAGCAAGCTGTTGCCACTGTCAAAAAGCACACGGGTGCTCTGCGGGCATGCATGGCTCATGTAGGTCATGAGTGCCTGCGGTTTTATCTCTCCGATTTCGACCAGGCACTTTGAGCGATCACTGAGTGTCGTCTTCGTGGGCAGTCCGTCGGATCGATTTGGGGGGATCCCGGGGTTGGGGTTGGAGTTGTGTTTGGATTCAAGGGATAGCATTTTAGCAACGGGCTCTAGCACGAGCTTTGGTGAACCGAGGATAACCAGGCACGCTATTGTTGAACGAATGAGATGCCCGGGATTGTGGGACAGATGAATCAGTCGTCCAGACAAAATGGCGGTTGGATCCCAGCCGGAAGTTGATACTTCGTCCAGTGCTGTACCTACGGCAATCACTCTTTCGGCATTTATTGGCTTGAGAGCTTCTGCGGCACTGTCGTGGCCGGCAAAGCCAAAAACGCCACGATAAAGTGCATGGTTGCTATCGATTAACCCTTTGCCTCGGGGCGTGGTGACAATTTGCCAACCCCTGGCCTCCGCCAGTGCAATAAGTATGTCGACGGAGCTGGCGGCGCCCTCTCCCAGAACAAGTGTGACTTTCGAGACATTCGCTAATTTGTTATACAGCTGTTGCAAACATTCGGGGTTTGGAGCCACATCATGATTGACGAAGGCTCGAAGGCCACCTTCGTCTGAAAGTACGGGGACAGGCTGCCGCATAATGTCCAGAGGGATACCCAAGTGAGCTGGCCCCGGCTGATTGCTGAGGGCATGGCTGATTGCTTGTAGCAGTTTGGGTTCCAACTGCGCGGAGTGAGATACCAGGGTGCTGTATCGTGTGCAATGTGAAAACATTTCTACGGTATTAATACTTGTGCAGGATGTTTCTTGCAGCGAGCCTTGCCCGAACCGCTCCAATGAGGTTTGCGCGGAAATGACCAGCATGGGTATGTCTTCGGCATAGGCAGAAGCAACACCAGTGATCAGGTTGGTTGCGCCGGGGCCCGCCGTCGAGCAACATACGCCAAGCTTACCCGTTTCCCGTGCATAACCTTCGGCCATAAAAGCCGCCCCGGTTTCGTGTCTGGCAGTTATCGCTCGAATACCACCCCTACGCTCGCTACGGGCAAGAGCGTTATAAAAGGGCTCAATACTACCTCCGGGAACGCCGAATACGTACTCAACTCCAAGGCGCTCCAAGTAGCGCAAAATCAGATCACCATTTTCAAACATGAAACATCCTTTTTACGATGTGAAACAAAGACTTTTTGACAAGTCTTAACGCTGGTTCACACCTTTAGTAAAGTGGTTCTGGTTTGGCGATACCATAGCCTTGTGCGTAATCCAGCCCCAATTCCGTGAGTCGTTCTCTAACCGCATCGTTTTCAACAAACTCGGCGATCGTTTTCAGTCCGGCGGCGTGGCCTATTCGGTTACACGCATCCACAATACCCAAATCGATAGGATCGTCCAGAAGATTGCGGATGAAACTACCGTCAACCTTCAGGTAGTCGACTGGCAGGGCTTTCAGATATGAAAACGAGCTCATACCGGAACCAAAGTCATCCAGCGCAAATTTGAAACCCGCCTGCCTGGATTGCTGAATAAAACTAACAGTCTGATTCAGATTGGCGAATGCTGATGTCTCTGTTATCTCAAAACAGATTCGTTCTGGTCGGATTCGGTATTTATCGACCAACTTTAGTATGTAGCTAAACAACTCCCCATCACTGAAAGATCCACCCGACAGATTAATAAAAAATGTACCCGTGGGTTCTCGCCCCAGGCCCGTCCGGTCGAGATAGTTAAAAGCCATATCAATGACCCGGCGGTCAATTCTTGGCATTAGGCCAAAGCGCTCTGCGGCAGGAATAAAGGCACCAGGTGGAACAATATCCTTGCCCTGTTGCAGCCGAACCAGGAACTCCGTTCGAAATCCATCGGCGCCGTGGGCTTGCAAGGGAACTATTTCTTGATGATATAAGAAAAAACTGTCGGTTTGGAGGGCGTGCTGAAGGCGGTTAGTCCAGTGCATGTCGTTCTGGCGCTGCTGCATGTCCGCATCGTTGGTTTGGTAGAGTTGAACATTGTTGCGACCCCTGTCCTTCGCGGCATAGCATGCAAGATCCGCATGGCTGAGTAACTCACTGGTCGAGTTGTAAGCGTCGCTGATAACTACCATACCCGCGCTCAGGGACACGGAGAATGGTTTGTTGTGCCAGACTAACTTGAACTCCCGAACTTCTTCGCATAAAGCCTCTGCGACTTTTTTCCCATGGGTTACATCACATCCTCTAAGCAGTACCCCAAACTCATCACCGCCCAGCCTGGCCAGAGTGTCGCCAGCCCGGATGTGGCGGCTCAAAAGCCTGGAGATCTGCTTGAGCAGTTCATCGCCGGCAATGTGTCCGCAGGTATCATTAATGATTTTGAACTGATCAAGGTCGAGATAAAGCAGTACATGATGGCGCCGCGTTTCGTGGGCATCTTCGAGCGCATGGGCCAGACAGCGCTCAAACTCCCGGCGATTGGCAAGGTCGGTCAGGCTGTCATGGTAAGCCATGTAATGCAGCGCTGACTCCGCCTGCCGTTTGGCCTTGCGCACGGTGCCCTCTCGAATCTCGCGACTGATCGCCGGGATCAATCGGGCGAGATTGCCCTTCATGATGTAATCCTGAGCGCCAGCTTTCATGGCATTGACAGCCACCTCTTCGCCTATAATGCCCGAGACGATGATCACAGGTAAGTCAAAACAGTACTTCCGTGTCAGTTCAAGAACTCGAAACGATGTGAAACCCGGCATGTTGTGGTCGGTGATTACGATGTCCCATCCACCATGCTGCAGCGCACTCTCCATGGCTTCTTCGCTGTCGACGACTTGATAGTCAGGGTCTATTCCACCCTTCTTCAACTCTCTCAGGAGAAGAAACACATCGTCTTCAGAGTCTTCTACCAGGAGCATCTTCATGCGGTTGTTTACTTCAATCACTGGCGCTACCTTGTTAAAGCTGGCGAACTGAGCCTGCTTTCGGGACTTTATTTACCGTCAGCCAATACCGGGCAAGTATGGCCATTTGGTCTGAAAATTCACTATAATCAATCGACTTTTTAATATAGCTGTTTGCGCCGAGGCGGTATGCTTCGACCAGTTCCGCAGGCTCATCCGAAGACGTGATCATGACAACGGGCAACCAATTAGTCCGCGTCGATGCGCGAATTTTCTTCAACACTTCGAGCCCGCTGACTCTGGGAAGTTTAATGTCGAGTAAAATGACGCCGAGAAGGTCGAGATTTACACAGGGTTCCTCGGACCCACGCCCAAAAAGAAAATCAAGTGCTTCCTGACCATCTTCCACCACAACAATAGAGCTGTTTCTGCTCGCATTTTTCAGCGCTCGAACAGTCAGCACCTGATCATCCGGATTATCCTCTACTACCAGGATTGAATACTCATCCATGTTATTCGATATTCCATATAGTCAGCTGAATTGGTTTGAACCATCCAGGATGGTCCAGTTGCGAATCTAGTGTTGATCAGTCAACACAGGCAATTTAATGTAAAAGCTGGCACCGTTGCCCACTTCCGACTTGGCGGAAATGTCGCCGCTGTGCCTTCGGATAACCCGGTAGACGGTCGCAAGACCTATGCCGGTGCCGCCAAATTCTGAGGGTGTGTGTAATCGATTAAAGGCCACGAAGAGTTTATTGACATATTTCATATTAAAGCCAACGCCGTTATCACATATGGCAATGGTAATAAAACGGGAGTCAGCGGTAGCGGATACATCAATGACTCGCTGAACCTCTTTCGAGCTGTATTTCCAGGCATTTTCCAGAAGGTTCTGAAATGCGATTCGCAGCATCCGACCGTCACCAATGACCCAAATGCCAGATTGAATGCGAATGTCCGTGGGTAAAGAGTAACTGATCTCTTTCAGCTCTTCCGTAATTTCCTGTAGCATTCCGCTAATATTGACCCGTTGATTCTCCAGCGGTTGCCGGCTTACACGGGACAGCACCAGCAGTCCGTCAATCAGACTCCCCATCCTCACGCTAGCGGCCCTTATACGGCGAAGATAATCCTTCCCGGTTTCGTTTAATTGATCCGCACAATCCTCTTCCAGCGCCTGGCCAAACCCTTCAATGGCCCTCAGTGGTTGCCGAAGGTCGTGGGAGACCGAATAGCTGAATGCTTCCAACTCCTTATTTGCCAGGCTTAGCTGGGAAGTTCGGTCCTCGACGATGAGTTCCAATCCTGCCCGGCTCTCAAGAATTCGTCGGTTTTGTTGCTCAATGGTGCCAATCATTTCGTTAAACGTCGTGCCCAGCCGGCCCAATTCGTCATTACCCGATACGGGGGCGCGAATCGAGTAATCGTGTTCTTGTGCAATTCGCTCGGCGGTACCCGAGAGTGCCAGGATAGGTTGAGAAACCACGCGTTGGAGCTTGAGCGCAACAAATACGAGCGCTAACTGAATCAGCGCACCAATGCCAAACACGACGACAATGAACGTTTGTATATGCGCTCTGAGCGCTCTCAGGTGAGATACGAGATAAAGGTGACCCACGGTTTCATTATCCAACGTGACCGGAACCAAGAGTTGGTAGTAGTCACCAACGAATCCCATCGGAGGTGGCTCGAGGATGCCTGGGCAATCCGCACTTTCAAGTGTGTTAAGCGAACTCATGACGCTGCCGGTGGCGTCGAAAACACAAGCCTGTCTGATTGTCTCAATCCTGCGCAAACTTGAAATGATGCTTGTGAGCTGGTTGTTGTCCTCAAACACTAGCGCCGCAGCCGATTGCTCAGCGAGTATACCGGCGATCACATGCAGTTCAGACTCCAGTCGCTGTCGATAGTTCTGATTCTCCACAACGATCAGGCTTGCACACACCAGGACAATACCGAGAGTGCTGGTGAACAGCGTCAGGAACAGTAGTTTGGCCTTCAGGGGCCAATATCGCAAACGCCAACGACCAATCATCGGATCACCCGGGAAGCTAGCTCCAGCAGGCGTGAATCGATAGTCAGCCCCAGGGTATTGGCGACTCGAAGGTTAATCTCGAACCGGATGACATTCCCCTGCTTGATGTATCCGATGATCCCGCCTCTATCGATGAAGTTGGGGATATCACTAATGGTGAGCAGTTTCTGCTCATGAGCTGCGCCGACTATTCCAGATAAATTCCGGGCTTCAGACACACTGACAAATAACACATGGCAGCCGTGATCGGCAGAGACATCGTCGGGGCCCGTGATTTCCAGTTTCCTGCCCTGAGACTTCCGCCCATTAAGAGGTTCAAGTAGATCGCCGAACGGGTTATCCCCGATCACGCAAGCTCTTAGTGGTGACTCGTTGTCCGGAAGGTGAGTCCAATTGACAAATCGGGTGAAATTGTAGAAAAAGGCCGCCTTGATCTCATATTCCGAACGCACCGAGGCATGCACCGGCGCGAGGCTGGCACACAGAATCAGTGCAACAAGGTACTTCCATAAAAACAAAGGATAACCCCTGGCAGTTTGTTGCTCATTAAACACATCTTCGTAGAGCGGCATCCCCGCAACGCGACGCTGTGGGACGTTTTGCCTGGAGTTTCAGATTGATGCCTCAAAATTGAACAGAAGAGCTGCCGTGTTTTTGACCAAAAGATAAGGCATGGCGCGTAGCAAAGATTACCATCCGGTTTCGCGACGTCAACTGGTTCTATGTTACTGGATTGCGGCTAAGCTCATTATTTTCCGGGGATTAACTGACCACAGCACACGCGATGAGAGTCTGCTGTTGACTGCGTCGCAAATCTCCCGGAAGAGCTTTGAGGAACGGGGGCGAAATATATAAATATTTCGCCCCCGTCGGGAATGCATTCGGTCGAATGCAATAAGGCAAGAGACGAACTAAAACACCACGATCAACCAAGGAAGATAGTAGGTCATTTTGGCAGATCACTGCTTAAACCAGCCCGCCTCCATAGATAAAACAATACCGGAATCACCAACAGCGCCAAAATGACGGCAGTGATCATGCCACCCACCATGGGCGTTGCGATACGGGCCATCACCTCAGAACCTGTTCCGGTGCCAACCATAATCGGAACCAGACCACCGATGATCGCGGCCGCAGTCATCATCACAGGTCGCACTCGCATGCCGGCGCCGTGCAGTACCGCGTGGCGGAGCGTTTCTCGCCTCGGCGTCAAGCCTTTCTGCTTACAGGTTTCAAGCATTTCCTGATAGGCCTGGTTGAGGTACACCAGCATGATGACACCAATCTCCACAGCAACACCGGCCAATGCAATAAAACCAACACCTACCGCAACCGAGAAGTTATAACCCAACAGATACATCAGCCAAATGGCCCCGATCATTGCGAACGGAAGCGTGCCCATGATGATGCCAACTTCCGTAAAGTTCTTGAAGTTCAGATACAGCAGAATGATGATAATCGCCAGTGTCAACGGAACTACGTAGCTCAGCTTTTCTTTAGCGCGAAGCATGTATTCATACTGGCCCGACCAGGCAATGGAGTAACCCGCTGGAATGTCCAATTCCGCCTTCACGACCGCCATCGCCTGTTCCACGTAAGTGCCTACGTCCACACCTTCTATATCTACATAGGACCAACCGTTAAGGCGAGCGTTTTCACTTTTGATGATCGGTGGGCCGTCTTCCACCTTGATGTCGGCGACATCGGCCAGCGTAATCCTTTGGCCCGTGGCCGTCACGATGGGAAGCTGTTTCAGTTTCTCAGGAGAATCCCGGTAGTCTTCGGGGTAACGAAGGTTAATGGGGAAACGTTCAAGGCCTTCGATGGTTCTGGAGACATCAATTCCACCGATCGCAGAGGCAATCACTTGCTGTACGTCAGCGATATTCAGGCCATAACGGGCAGCGCGTTCGCGATTGATATCCACCTTGACATATCGACCACCCACTACGCGCTCTGAATAAACCGAAGCCGTGCCGGGCACGTCTGCCAGAATTTCTTCAAGGCGTTTTCCAACACCCTGGATGATGGCAAGATCCGGGCCGGCGATTTTAATGCCTACGGGTGTTTTGATACCCGTTGCGAGCATGTCGATGCGGGTGATGATGGGCATAACCCAGGCATTGGTTACACCAGGAAAGCGAATCAGTGTGTTGAGTTCCTGTTTGAGCTTCTCCGTGGTCATGCCCTCGCGCCACTGATCTCGGGGTTTGAGCTGAATGAAGGTTTCAACCATGGTTAAAGGTGCAGGGTCGGTTGCCGTATCCGCGCGTCCTACTTTGCCGAACACAGTTTTCACTTCCGGCACTGTCGCAATCAGTTTGTCCGTCTGCTGGACTAACTGGCGGGCTTGGGCGATTGAGATTCCAGGATAGGTCGTTGGCATGTACATCAAGTCCCCTTCGTCCAGCGGGGGGATGAATTCACTACCAATTTTGGTTGCGGGCCATAGGCCTACAGCCATCGCCAGTATTGCAGCCAGCACGGTCGGCAGGGGAAATTTGAGCACCAGCTTCAAGACCGGCATATAGGCACCGACCAACACTCGGTTTATGGGATTCTTGTGCTCGGGCAACACTTTACCCCGAATAAAGTAGCCCATCAGCACCGGAACCAGCGTCACCGCTAAGAGCGCACTGGCGGCCATAGCGTAGGTTTTTGTGAACGCCAATGGCGCAAACATCCGTCCTTCCTGTGCCTCAAGCGCAAACACCGGTACAAAACTGACTGTAATGATCAACAGTGAGAAAAAGAGCGCCGGGCCGACTTCAGAGGCAGACCTGGCGACAATCTCCCATCGATTCTCAGGCGTGAGCGGCGTTCGCTCCATATGCTTGTGCATGTTCTCTATCATAACGATGGCCCCATCGATCATGGCACCGATAGCAATGGCGATGCCCCCGAGAGACAAGATGTTGGCGTTGAGGCCTTGCCAGTACATGGCAATAACCGCCGCCAGAATACCCACAGGTAAGCTGAGGATCGCCACCAGCGAAGAGCGGACGTGAAACAGAAAGACGAGACACACCAAGCCGACCACCAGAAACTCTTCCAGCAGTTTAAAAAAGAGATTGTTGACGGCCCGTTCAATCAGACCCGAGCGATCGTAAACAGTGACCACTTCAACGCCATCGGGCAGGCTCGCTTCCAATTCACCCAGCTTGGCCTTAACGCCATTGATCGTTTCCTGGGCATTTTCACCGAAGCGCATCACCACGATGCCACCAACGGTCTCCCCTTCTCCGTTAAGTTCTGCAACACCGCGCCTAGCCTGTGGCCCGATTCCTACACTGGCCACATCTTGGAGCAGAACCGGCGTTCCGTTCACATCCAGGCCCAACGGAATCACCATCAGGTCTTCTATTGACTGAATGTAGCCGGAGGCGCGAACCATGTATTCCGCTTCCGCCATTTCGATGACTGACGCCCCGACTTCCTGATTACCCTGCTTAATTGCTGTCTGGATAAGAGACAGGGGAATCCCCAAGGCCCGGAGCTTTTCCGGATTAACCTTGACCTGATACTGCTTCACCATGCCGCCGAGTGCCGCAACCTCCGATACCCCAGGTACGGTTTGCAGTTCGTACTTCAAAAACCAGTCTTGGAGAGTTCGCAACTGACTCAGGTCATTCTGCCCTGTCCGGTCAACCAATGCATAGAGATAAACCCAGCCGACACCGGTGGCGTCCGGGCCCAATTGGGGTCGCGCTGAATCAGGCAGGTTTGGTGCCACTTGGGACAGATACTCCAGAACTCTGGAGCGAGCCCAATACATATCGGTATCTTCATCGAAAATCACGTAAACGTAGGAATCCCCAAAAAACGAATAGCCACGCACGGTTACAGCACCGGGAACCGACAGCATGGCGGTCGTTAAGGGATAGGTGACCTGGTCTTCTACCACTTGCGGCGCTTGTCCCGGGAAGCTGGTTTTAATGATAACTTGCACATCGGACAGATCCGGAAGCGCATCGACCGGGGTTTTACTGAGTGAGTAGAGACCCAACCCTGTTATTAATAAGCTCGCCAGCAACACCAAAAAACGGTTTTGAATAGACCAACGAATAATGGACGTAATCATCAGTTAGCTCCCTCACGATCCATTTTCCCATGATCCATTTCTCCCTGATCCATTTCCCCGTGATCCATTTCTCCCTGATCCATTTCTCCCTGATCCATTTCCCCGTGATCCATCGAATCAGAGGGCATGTCCAACATACGCTGAAAATCCGAGGTCTTGCTGGATTCGGAATCAATCAAGAATTGTGCGGATATCACCACTGTATCGCCCGACACGACACCGCCGAGGATTTCAGCGTACTGGTCACCTATCCGACCTACATCCACATTGACGGACTTGAATTTGCCCCCACCCAATGCCAACACCAGTCGATCGCTCTGGCCCGTTCGAATAAGCGATTCGCGAGGCACCAGTAGCTGTCGGTTTGTCCGGGCTCCCTGAATATTCACCTGTGCAAACATGCCCGGGAGCAAGGTGCCATCGGCGTTATCAAAACGCATTCTCACTTGGGCCGTACGAGTCTTGGGATTGATCTCCGGGTATATATAGTCCACCTCGCCAGTCCATCGACGCCCGGGCAAGTAGTCCAGCGCCATTACCACACGATCGTTGGATGCCACTAAAGATAACTGACGTTCAAATACTTCAGCAATAACCCACACCTCGTCCAGCGCGGCGATGGAGAGGACTCGGTCGCCTTCCTTGATAAACATACCTTCACGAACATTGAGGTTGTCGATAACTCCAGAGGCAGGCGCATACACCGTTATGTTCCGCTGTACTTTCTTGGTTTGCGTAAGTTGGCGGATCAAGCTTGCCGACACATTGAGAGCTGCAAGTCGCTCCTTGGCGGCATTGATCAAACGCTCATTACCCCGGTTTAACGCCAGGATTAATTCCTCCTGGGCGTTGACCAACGTGGGGGAGTAAAGTGTATAGAGTGGTTTGCCCTTCTCGACCGGTTCGCCCTCTGCCTTCACATAGAGCTTCTCGATCCAACCCTCAACCCGAGGATGGACATGAGCCATATCGTCTTCGCTGTATTGAACGTACCCTACCGTCGTTATGTTGTTCGGCAGGCGCCCCTGGGTGACCGGGCCCGTTCTCACACCCAGGTTGTTAACCACAGCCGGTGAAATACGAACCGTACCTGGGGCGTCCTTATCCGCGCCGCTTTGTGCATAGACCGGGATCAGATCCATCCCCATGGGTGATTTACCCGGTTTGTCACTCTTGAAATCGGGATTCATGGGCGACACCCAATACAGGGGTTCTTTGCTGACACTGCTCGTGGCCTCAACCACAGAACCTTCTAGAACGCCGGGGGCAAGCCAATAGGTCGCCACTGCCCCTGCCACGCCACCTAACAACAAAAAGCCCAATGGGCGCATAACATTTGCCATGATTATTAATCCTGGGAATTTTTCAGTGAAAATGAGGACGGACCAGAGGTACTAGCAGTGAAATAGCGAAAGGTCGCCAGATTTTTCGCGCGTTCAGCCGTCATCTCTATAAAGTCAATTTGCGCGTTGAGTTCCACGATGCGCGCACGTACGGCTTCGGCAAAATCGCCGTTATCGTTGTTATAAGCTGAGAGCTCTGCATTTGCCTGGTCCTCTACTTGCGGAAGCAGCGTTTGCCGGTAAAGCATGATGCGGTCATCGAGACGTTCAATTCGAGCCGCCGCCGCACGGGCTTCGGCTCTAATTCGCCGAACCTGCAGCATCCGGTCAGACTTCGCAGCTTCCCTGCGCGCGATTGTTGCACTCACGGTGCGATCCTGGCGATTGCCGGTAAAAATAGGCAGGTCAAACCCGATCCCGACGGAAAAGAGATCTGCCCGATCTTGCCCATTCGGGGCTTGGTCCCGGTATCCATACTGAGCCGACAGGGTCCATTCCGGCTTGTAAGCCTGGCGAGCCAGCTCAATATCGATAGACCGAGCATCAATCAGTTGATCCGTGGCGCGGATTGAAGGATGGGCGATCACGGAGTTGTCGTTGGTATCAAACGCTGTATTCGTGAGCCCGGCTAATAGATTTGAGGGGATTCGCTCGCTTACCTGCAAACGAAATGTGTCTATACCTACCCACTCCCCCAACGCTTCCTGGGCTGTTTCCAACCGGGCATGCAGCACCGTTAAGCGATCATCAAGACGGGTCAACTCCAGAGATGCACGGATGATATCCTGCTGCAGTGAACCCCCTATAGCTGAGGTGTATCCGACTTCAGCAACGTCCGCCAACTGTTCGAAAAGCCCCCGGTTGTTGTCAATCAATCGAATGCTCTCTTGCGCATTCCAAAGATCAAGCCACAGGTAAGTTACCGCTCTAACTGTTAGTTCCCGTCGATCCTCCTGCTGAAACGACTGGGATTCCGCGAGCTCTTCCTTCTTATTACGCGCAAGATACCGACTATCACCACGAGGGAACCGTTGGCTGAGACCGACAGTGGCTTGCGTCATATTCTCCTGGCCGGTATCGAAGGTATCCGTGGGTAGGTTTGCGGCACCCAGCGTAACTCGTGGATCCGGTAAGGCACCTGCCGCTACAGACTCATCGAGAAGCGCTCCCTGCAGTTGGATGCTTTGGGCTATCCAGGGATCTATTCGAATCGCAATATCAATAGCGTCTTCAAGGGCGAGTCTCGGTTCCGCAGAAACACCAAGACTCGTTAGAAACAAGGCGCCTATTACAGCTGTCTTATGTACACGAAAAAAATCTTTCAAGTTCTATTCTCCCCAGAATTAGTACGCAGTGACGAATCATAGAAGCACTATCTGAACTCTAGCTGAAATTTCACAACCTATTATGTGATTTTGACCTGAGTCAAGTGCATCTAATTACTGATAAATATCATGATTTTTTCGTTTATTTTATTCTTTATTTCAGGATCAGTTCAGGAAGAGATGGTTAAATGAAATCATCAACGAATCAGGAGGTGCATCATGAAAAAAATCATTATCGTTGCTGCAATGACAGTCTTATTCTCTACTATGGCAAATGCCAATTCCAGTTTGGCTGATCGTATTAATGAGGCGCGAAGCTACCCGGACAAATCAGCCGAAAACGTAGTAGATGCGCGAACGTTGAGTCGTCAGCATAAACGGATACATATGGAAATGAGTAAGGCTGAACTAAGGGGCCATAAGCATCAAGGTTGATCAAGCTAAAATCATCAAAAAATCATGTGCTCAAACTCAATGAGCAGTGATACCATAATATATTTGCCAGCCACGCCACGAAGAGCGTAGCTGGCTACTTTATTCTTCAGAGATTCTGAACAGGCCTCCAAAATCAACGCTAAAACAGCCACCTTCATCCAAGAAAGATGCACAGTTGGCATGGATCAAAGCACCTTCTCCGAAACCGTGGGCCCTGAATGGCTCGCCTCCGTATCCATTGCCTGCAATGCTGCACCCATGCAGCCAGTTGATCAATATCCAGCATATGCTGGAGCGCATTGCTGAGACGAACAAACTGGAAAAACTGGCGAAGTAGTTAGCCGCGTTCGCGCAAACTTCAAAAAAGTGCTGCAGTTCGGCTGAAGGCAAGTGAGTCGATTGGTCCTCCCCATGAAAAGTAGACACTCGGTTATGCGCATCTGCGCTCATATTCTGCCGGGCTGACATAACCCAAAGCAGAGTGTCTTCTTTTCCGGTTATAAAACACTTCAATGCACTCGAAGATAGCGGAGGCGCCTATGAATTTCCTTCGTGCTCCGACCTTCATTGGTGCGCCACACAATGACGCCAAGGCTGCTTCACTTTTCAGGCGATTAGGGTTCTGAGTTACCCACGAACAGTAGATACCTCTGTGCCAGGGATCACCCTAACTTATAGAAGGTTTCTACTGTTCATGGGTAACTCTGCGATTTAACGGTGCTTACGGCGAACGGATTAAAGGACCAAGCGGTCCGAACGAATAGAACGATTGAAACAGCGGGCATACAGGCACACTGCTTGAACTCCGAAAATAAATAAAGCAAATTTATGTAATTATTTTGAGAGAAAAATAACTAGTATATGTATATGTGGCTTGCTCCCTGGCTGCTATTTTCCTCATTAGCCAAAACTACCAAAGCCGATTTATCTCCAATTTTCACGCGGGAAAAATCAATCAAAAAAGAATCAACTTCGCGAATTGGGGTAATCGAAAACCCGGTGCTCGGTGAATTACTATCCCAACTTGCGCTGACGATTACATCCGATCCCGAAGCCGATGATAACCCCGCAAAAGCCGACCTGCGCTTTCTCATAAACGTTATGATTTTTCTTCCTTCAACAACAACTTGCCGAGGAATAGAAAGGTATTGTTCGTTGACGGAATACGCGTAATCGGGAGAGCTAATGATTTTCCTGTCCATTAATCGTTTGGCGACCTTGGGCGAAGAAACTTTCCCTAATTCGAGCCTGGCGATAGAAGCCCGACCCGACGTCTGTAATTCAAGATAACTTTCAGCAACATTTATCCACTCAGAGTCACTGACGGGGAAGATTGAAAAGATCTCTCGATCAGCAGGGAGCGATGAAACCTCTTCACTAACGCTGACTCTCCCACTCTTCAGGGAGGCAGCCATTAGTTTTCCGATGTCTCCATTTAGCAATTCATATCGCTGAGCATACAGCTCATTATCAATAAATCGTATGGCAACATTCTCTTTCTTTTCAGATTCCTCCCCCAGGCCCTTCTCGGAGATCTCGAAAAGTTGAGAGTAGATCTTCGTGTACTGACCCTTACCCGAGATATCCCGATCCTGCCCCCAAACGACCGCGACTTCCAGGTTCGGGTCTGAGTCTGACTGGCCAATAGAAAGGTAAATCGCTTTTGAGTCTTTGATGCCCGACTGCAATTCATCAATTATGTGTATGTTATCGGCCTTAAGTGAACCTAGCACCAATTTTGCGTCAGAGAGAAAAACCAGTCGACCGTCCTCACGCGCTGACATAGGCAGCGCCGCAACCCTCTTTGGCTTAAAATCTAACGGTAGGGGCAGAATCCTTTGTGGAAAGGTGCTGGTATCGGTGAGTGGCGTCGCGTGGCCAGCCCGATTAACCAAGGTTGAAAACAAGTATCTTTGGGAGTCAACGGATTTTATGGAGATCGCGAGTTTATCCTGCACTTCAAGGACTTCCAGAACAAGCCCCTCATCGGAAAACCCGGAATGATCGAAATTAACATCAAACCCCTTAACACTAAGGCGTCCTAACAACGTCAGGAATTCTGAATCCTCATCCAGATCAGGGACATTCGAAACGACATTAATGGTCTTTTTTCCAGTCCATTCCGACAGCGAATCCAGAGGTAGGTTATAGCTCTCGGCGAAGGCATTCGGCAGCGTAAGCAAGAAGGCGACGAACACAAGAACTCGTTTCACAATATGCCCCTTTAAAAGCGAATTGAGGCCCCCGCAGTGGAAGGCCTCAATAGTTTTCCAGTAAATAAACTATATTTCTTTAGCTGTTAGTAGTTCCAGTTGAGCTCAAGCATCGCAACATACGCTGCATCATTTGCACCGGTTGCGTCTTCAACACCCTTACCCGGCAGGAAGCTGGAAAGTACAAGCCGTGGAGCAAAATACTCATTAGCCTGGTACTTTACCGCTAAATCCAACTCAGTACCCGCGAAACTATCCACGGACCCACTGGCAGTGCTGAGCGTTTCAAGCCCTCCAGTCTGTTGGAACCACATCGGGAAAACCTGTGCTTGGTAGGACAGTTTCGGTGAGATTGACGAAAGGTTGCCGGAGCTGCCGAACGACAGCATGATCTGCCCCGGATTGTTGCCAGTACCGGCGTTGGAGATCGCGCCATAACCGGCACCACCAGGGCCGGCTCCATCAAGGGCCAGGCCGAAGAGCAATGAATTTATCGCCGCGTTTGAGCCAGGGCCCCAGCCCATGAACTGACCGTCAATACCGATTAAAGGCGAGTATCGGCCGATATCGGTTATCCCCAGCCAACCTTCAACATCGTCATCAGTTGGGTCGTCGTCACCACTCGTCACCCGGAGTGCAATGAAGGGGTTGAACGCATCATTAACCGGGTATTCGAAGCTCGCATAAGCAGCGTACGCACTGATGTCATCGCCGGTATTGTCGACCACTGTTCCATTCTCAAGCGTGGAAGACCCGCCATCGAAGCTCCCCGTAACACCCAGTATTTCGGCACGAACTTTCACAGCGCCAATGTTCCCGATGTACTCGACACCAAAATACGTTGCCTTGGCGTTTCGCTGCTGATTGTCACTGTAGGTCAGGATGGGCGAAACACGGCTACCATTTCCAAGGTCGATGTCAAATTTCGACGCATAAACATCCCAGTCCTCCTGCCCGTTAACCTGAGCTGTGGTGGCTGGGCCGGGATTTATCCGCGAGATCAACCCATCATTAATGGGCATCCAGTAAACATCGTAGTTACCCCACGATGTCTTACCGGTGGCGCCAAACAGAGGATGGTCGTCGCCGTACAGAAGGCCACCGGAGGCCAAATCAATATTCTTGAAGGTCCAGCCGCCCTGAAGGGTGAAGGCCGGGTCAAAGGTGTAGGTAAAGAAGGCCTGCTCCAGACCAAACCTCTGCCCACGAAATGCACGGTCTACGGAATTGGCGTCTAGTGCAAAGTCATTTTCAAGGAGCAGCTTCCCGGTCCAGTTTTCACCGGATGCCATGACGCCAAGCCTGACTTCCGCCCTGACATGCTCATCGCCGACCTGAACTGCACCTGCGGATGTGCCTGTAGCGCCATCATCAACACTGCTGTCCAAATCGAAGTTCGAAAAGTAAGTCGGCTGAAACTTACCTTGGGTGAATATATCCAACTTCACGCCCGACGCTGTGGGAACCT
>TARA_R110001606_G_scaffold56361_6_pt1 | contig 30393 bp, 44 predicted proteins | sample TARA_R110001606 | Tara Oceans TARA_R110001606 (sample SAMEA4398315) | marine metagenome | biome: Polar Biome; feature: [SRF] surface water layer (ENVO:00010504); material: water (ENVO:00002006), including particulate matter (ENVO:01000060) such as... | depth 5 m
GTTGCTTTCTATAAAGACCCTACTGATATATCTAGCGCAGGAACGGGGAGAAGCACTCCTTTTGCCGCAGTAGATAATTTAAACTTAATAGACCCTAAAATAGCAAGAATGTTTTTGTTTGTTAATGGAGATGTTATGGGTTATTCTTCTAAGCGAAGAGATAGTTTATTAAAATCAAATAGAACAATTAAAGACTATAACCTAATGTTACTTAGAGAACCTTCTATTGTTGATTTTTCGGATAATAAAGAAGAAGTGTATGGAGCCACTAATAATTTGAATCTAACAGACTCTAGTTATACTAGTCTAAACATATCTTCTTGTGATACAGATATTAGCCAACTTAAACGATTCTCTATTATGAGATTGACTGAAATGGTGGTTGATTTCGCATTTAATCAAATAGACCCTGAAGATGTTCCTAAAAAGGATAGGACTTTTTCTCAATGGTATTATCCACTTAAAATGCCAGAACAATTAGATGCTTATTTTAGTAGTAATAATGTAGCAGTTAGCAATTATATTTCTAATGCAATAACTTTAGACAGTAACCCTGCTGGCGGCGGCTTTGTTAGCGGTGATTTTATATTTGACGATAATGGGAGATATGTAGGGACTATTTCAGGAACAAGTACAACAGGCAGTACGCCCGCATACAAAATAGATTTATCAGATGGGCCAATTAAAACAAATGGAAATGCTTTTTTTACAGGAAGATTACATAAGGTTTACAGTGGTGGTAATAGAACTGCTAAAATAACAGGTCATGGTAAAGGAGATACTTTTGCTAGATTCCAAAACCAAATACATATGATGAAAACAATGGTTGCTAGAAGAGTAGGCGAAAATGCCACTGACAGCAATATCAAGTATTATGGCGAAAACGGCACTGCCTTTGAAGATACTTATGATAATGATTTAGGTTCAGCCCCGACAGGAAATTCTCACCGTGACCCTAATTTATGGCTACCAATTAATATGGATGAAAATAGCCTTCAATCAGCAAAACACACTGTTAGTTCGGGGTATGCGCTTTGGCCTCCTTCTAAGGTATTTCATAATCTATCTAGAATGAAAGACGAAAGTAACAGTAACGACTGTACGGCAGAAGAATTACTTTACAAAGGAATGCTACCTTTATTCTTAGATAGATTCAAAGTTGAAAATGCTGATGGAGCAGAAGCGTCTAAAGGCATGGTAGGGCAACCTATTATGGGTTCTAGTATTAGAACACTAGATGTGGCGAGTCACGACCATTTTGCTTGTATTAGTATGAAAACCCAATTTGACTTTGCTAAGTGGGAAGATAATACTTTAACAACTAACAGTCATGCTGCTGGTAAAACCGCAGATGGCGTATTGATGGGATTCAAACCTAGACTTTATATTAATGAAGATGCGGATTTTGAATTGTCCAGCGTTCAAACAGATGGTACTGCGGGAAGTGGCGGTTTCGGTAATAATCCTAAAATTATTCAAGTAGGCAGTACTGCCACATTAAAAGTAGGAATGAAAGTAACAGGACATGCTAAAATACCTGCTAATTCTGTTATTACACAAATAGACAGTGCTACTTTATTCAGAATAAATAATGATGTAGGTTCGGGTACATTAAGCACAACTGCTACTTTTGACACTAGAAAAAATCAAGTGGGTGGTTTTTCCACTTATAATTATGTAATTGATATTGATGAGGCTATCGCAACTACTTCTTTATTGAATGGTTCTTCAACAGCAGAAGGTAATATATCCAGACTATTTTTAGATGTTATTAATGATTTAACAGGCTGTTATTTAGTAGGAGAAAAAGGAAAATATTATGATGAAAACGGTGCAGTAGCAACATATTCAGATAGTCATATTACTAATCCTTCACTAAACGGACAGACTCCTAATGTAATTGCTTATGTTTTATCCCATGAAATAGATACTACTAATTCTAATTTAAGACATATTATAACTACCAATGCTCAACTACCTACTGATTGGTATAGAATAATGCAACCTAATCATACTTGTCTTTATTCTTATTCTCCTAAAGACATAAGACTAAATGAATTATCTTCTAGATATACTAAAATTAATGGAGAAAATGCTTGTTATACTGATATTAACGACTACACTTTAGTTGAATCTGCTGGTGAAAGAACACTTGGAAACAGCATAGGAACAGGTGCTTCTGCAATACATAATAACACAGGAGGCCAAGAAGCCGCTTTATCTATGTATGTTGCTATTGATATAGAAGAGGTAGCGGGTTCTTCTTCAAATACTCATGTTATTACTGACCCTTCGGATTATAGAAAGGCTATTGCTCATTCATCAACCGCCGGACAGGGAATGGATGCTAATATGATACTATCAGATGGTGAAAAAACTATTAAAAGCGCAGTTTCATTTACTGATAATAGCGATGATATAGGTTTCTTCTTAAACTTTGAAAACTTGCAAGAAATGTTAGGAGTAGTTTCAGTTAGCGAATCATTTACTTTAACAGTAAATGATGAAGTTAGTGGTCAATTTAAAAGAGCATTAATAGGCACAGGAGTAACTATTTGTAATGAATCAGAAGATTTAATAAATACTTTAATGGAAGAAAACGATATTGAATTTACTTCCACAGCCGCAGAATACCCACTTTTCTTAGCACCTAACTATCAGGGTATTGATTTATTTAGTGCAGTAAATAGTTTATTAACTAAAAAAGATAAAGTTTTATTCCACGATAATAATACTTTTCAAATTAAAGATAGAAATGATGCTTCATTCGATACAGGAATCTTAATTAAAGATACCGGAGATACTGAAATATATGATTATGAAAAGGCAACTAATATGTTTGACCTGTATAATGAAATAATAGTTTACGGAAAAAATACTAAATCTATTAGGCGGCATCCGAGAACAATTAATCAGTTTGGAAAAAGAACCTTAGAAGTTTATGACAGTAATTTAGTGACCCTGAATGAAACGGACACTAAAGCACTTGAGTTATTAAAATTACATACTGACTTAAATGAAAAAATAACAGTAACAGTAGGACACAAAAAGGTATCTCAATTGCGTTCAGGAGATATTGTTGAATTAGAAATCGCAAGAGAAAATATTCATAGAAATAAATATTTAGTATTACAAGTTAAACATTTACTACAAGGAAACATGAAGTTAGAGTTAGGAAGATACTCTAAGCAATTAGAAGACAGGTTTGCTGAAATAGCCATAGAACAAAGAAATGTTAGGGCAGACACCAGAAATACTAAATTTGATGACAGTAGCGTATTTAATACCTTTATTGAAGATATAAATATTAAACCTATAAGACTACTAGTTAGAGAAAGAAAGAGTAATGGCGGGGCGACTTTAGGGTTCGGGACAACTCTAAATACCACAGTGCGCCCATTGGGTCATACAGGTGGCTTAGGTGTTACCATCACAGACTTAGTGGAGGAAGAGTATTGATAAGCGAGAAATTCAAATCATTACTAGCGGCTCAAGCAGTTACTTTAGTTACTGCTGGAAAGGTAGGTCAAGGAGGAAATTCGACTAGCCCTTCTGCAACTGATTTAGATGTTGACATTGGGGCATCGACCTCTTCATATACAATTACTGGCCTAAAAGCCGGAGAAAATACCGTTGAATTTGGATTAAAAATAGCAGGTTCAGATGCTAACATAGTAGGTAAAGTAATTAGAGAAGCAGGTTTTTTTGACTCTTCTGGCAATATGCTAGCAAGATTTAGTTTTGATGGTATAGGGCCACTTACAACTACAAGTGATTTAGAGATATTTTTTATAATGGAGATTGAGTAATATGGTTGAAAATAATCCGCACTTTATTAGTGCAAACAGCACAGGAACATTAGGTCAAATAACTGATGGGATAGATTATCCCCATACAGGTTTAATAAAATCATTAAGCCAAATGGCAAGAGGAAATATAGTAGTTAAAAATAACTCAAATGATTTCGATATTACACAGGCTAGTAGTGGAAATGTTATACAAGTCAGTGCAGGTTCTTATTTTAGAGATGGTAAATTATACACTGCTTCTGCTGCTAATTTTACTACAAGTGCATTTACCACAACATACGATAAAGGCTATCATATGTTAGTAGTTAATTCAAGTAATGCTCTTGCTATTAGACAACCTACCGCTAATGATAGGGTTCCTGCTTATACTGCGGGAGATACTATTATTGCTTTGATTGAGTACACTAGTGCTACCGCTTACGGTTCTAGATTAATACAGTTTTTAACCACTGATAAAACAGAAAACTCGATAAATATAGGTTATAATAATAGCGGCGTATATACTACTACTTCTGAAATTACAGGTGCAAGTGGAGTAACAACTATTACTGCGGCAAGCAGTACTGATGTTAAAGTTAAATTAGCCGGTACTGCCACAAGTGACACATTTGAAGTTATTGATAGTGCGGCACAAGTTCAATTTAAGGTTCAGGGAGATGGAGAAGTTTCAACAGAAGGACTTCTTCATTCTGGTGGAAACATTAAAGTCGGTGGAAATGTAATTCAAGCCTCTGATGGTGGTTCAACAATTACTTTAGATACATCAGACAATGTAACTATTGGTGGAGGATTAACCACTACAACCACTGCTACTGTTGGAACTGATTTAACAGTTACAGGTGGAGATATTAACTTAGGTAATGGTCAAGATGGTACATTAAATGTTAATGCTCTTGGTGCTGGTAGTAACGCTAGAAACTTAACAATAACAAGTGGTAATGTTACTGCTGGTTCGGGTACTGCAAATAGAACAGGTGGAGATTTAACTTTATCTTCGGGTGCTGGTTCTGGGACAGGTACTTCATCAATGGTATTCAAAACTGCAATAGCAGGTTCTAGTGGAACTTCTGCTACAACACCAGCAGAAAGAATGAGGATTCATACTGACGGTAATGTTGGTATTGGTACTAACGCACCTGAAAGTAATTTACATATTGCTGCTACTGCGAGTGGTGCGCCTATACTAACTTTAGACAATACGGCGGCAATATCGAGTTCTGCTAATGAACCCCAATTAATTTTCAAAAGAAGTGGTGCTACTGCCTCAAGCGGTGATTTAGGTGGAGTTGTTTTTAAAGGAATGAATGATGCTGGTACTCCGGCATTATTTGAGTTTGGAAGATTATTCATGGATATGGTTGATGAAACCGCCGGTACAGAAGATGGGAGGATGATAATTAATATAGCAAAGAATGGTCAAGCGGCCAGTTCATCATCTGCTACTGAAATGTTAAGATTATCCGGCCCATATGGTTTTCAATTTAATTATAATAACGAAGACCATAATTTTGAAGTTAGGGGTGCTAATAACAACAATGTTTTGACAGTTGATGCAAGCACAGATAGAGTCGGTATTGGTGTAGCGGAACCTTCTTCTGCATTAGAAATACAAGACGGTTTAACAACTACAGGAGCAGTATTAACTCTATCAACAAAAGAACCGAGTGTTGTAGCAAATGATGTATTGGGAAAAATTAACTTCCAAGCACCATTAGACACAGGACTAGATTCAGATTTAGTTTCTGCTTCTATTCATGCAGAAGCACAAGATACTTTTAGTGATACTGTTAATCAAACTTCTATTGTTTTTAGTACAGGTGCAAGTGAAACTGCTACTGAAAAAGCAAGAATTACTTCTGGTGGTAAACTAGGTATTGGTGAAAGTGTTCCTGATGCACCTTTACATGTCAAATACTCAGGAACAGGAGATGGTATTATTTTAGAATCAACCGAGGCAGGTTCTTCCGGCGCACCTGATTTAACATTATTAAGAAGCAGTAGTTCACCAGCAGATAATGATACAATAGGTAATATAAAATTTAATGGAATAGACGACGATGATGATGAAGAAACCTTTGTTTCAATAGTAGGACAAATGGCAGATATTACAGATGCTACTATTGATGGAAGATTAAAAATATTTATTAAAGAAAACGGTAGTTCGGGCAATCATGTATTGGAAATGTCAGAAGGTACTTTAGGATTAGAAGAAAGAGCCGCAGTAGGAGAACTGCAAAGTAACGGGTCATATGGCAGAATATGGATTAAAAACGATAATCCTAATAATCTATATTTTACTAATGGTGATGATAATAATATACAATTAACTAATGGAGCCACAGGCCCACTATTAACAGGTAAACATTCTATTTGGGTTCCAGCCGCCGCTATGTATGCTAATACTACTAATGGCTGTTCTGCTCTAACTCAAGTTGAATTATCAAACGGGCCTGAATTAAAAGTATTGGACTTTGCTGCCGGTGCCGATGACTTTGCACAATTTACAATAGCATTCCCTAAATCATGGAATGAAGGAACGGTTACATTTCAACCATATTGGACAGTAACAGGAACTAATACTGGAACTGTTGTTTGGGGAATGAGCGCAGTTGCTTTTGCTGATAATGCAGACCAAAATACAACCTTTGGTAGTATTGCTCTTAGTGCTGCTAAAGCCCATAGTGGAACTTCTAACGACATAAATGTTTCAGCCGAAAGTGCGGCTTTAACAATTAAATCAGCAGCAGTTGATACCTTAACTTATTTTCAAATTTTTAACGATACTTCGGCTAGTGGCCAAACAGGAGTTGCTAGATTAACAGGAGTTAAAATCCTTTACACAGTAAATACGGGGAATGACGAATGAGTTTTGGTTATTCTATTTTGGGTTTTGGGGCGCACCCATCGAGAGGAACACCTTTTGCAGTTTCCATTATTACAGATGGTTCTGCGCCTTTAACCGATATAGTGGAAAATGCCGCACCTGCTGGTAGTGGGTCTTTTGTTACTGGTACTGGCGGAGTTCCAACATTTGATATATCGGTATCGGCTACGGGCGGCAGTGGAAGTTATACCTTTGCTTGGACTAATAGTGAAGTAGGTGGTTCAGATACATTTAATGTTTATAGTGTTAATTCGACTGGAACAACAAATGCGGCACAATACAATACATTGGCTCTTAACGGCACAATGCCAGCAAATCATACTGACCCGCCTCATGATGTGCTGTATGAATTAAGTTGTAGGGTTACTGACGGTGCAGGTGGAGATATTACAGTATCAAGAAATTTGGCTTTTATTGCAATAGGAATATAAATACTCCAATTTAGAGTATATTTTTTATTAGAAAAAGTCAAAAAAAATGGGAGAAGTAGCCCGTTAAAGACTACTTCCCCCTTTAGTTTTGTTTGACCAAATACCGCCGCATTCACGGCATTCCCATAATTTGAGCCTTTCATTAGAACCTACATAGAATCCTAATAAACGCTTCGCTAAGGTAGCGTTATTACAATACTTGCAAGTCTGTTTTAAACTCATTTATTTTTGTCACCTTCAGATTCTCCAATTAATCTCTTCATGTATTCTTCAACGCTATCATCAGTGATGTTAGTACCACCAAATGCCGCAAAGAATAGAAGAGTAATAATTACAAGGAAAATCAAAAGACCAAACCATTCTGCTGTTGTCATTACCATTCAACTCCTAATTCTACAAATTCTTCTTTCTCGATAGAGAATGCTTTTACTACACCATTATCCTGTCCGTACTTCCAAAGGTCGTAAACTAGTTGAGTATCTTTCATACAATACTCAACTACTTCGTCATATCTTCCCATTTTCCATAGTTTAGGTGCATCTGCACTGTCCATTAATTTAGAATCATCCAATGAACATTTCACTAGATTCTTCAATTGCATTCTTTCACCGTGTTCTTTAAGAATATATTTACTTGTATCAATATATTTTTCTTCCCCTAGATATTTATGAATGCAATAAATATCTAACGAATCTCTTAATATCGGCAAATCGAAAGCGGCTAAGTTATGTCCTAACAATACTCCGCCTTTCTGTAAGTGATTATCTAAATCATACTTTAGTTCAGATAATCCCTTTACTACATGTCCAGACTTTGCAAATGAATCTAAGGGTTCATCAACATAAACAGTACCATTAGACCCATCCCAAGTAGCGACGGTTGATACCTGAAACATGTGAGTATTACCGAAACCCCCTATGTCATGTGACATATTCTTGGTTTCAATATCTAATGCCAATACTGACATTACAATCACTCAGTACCATTAGACCATAGTTTAGAGATTTTTTGTGCATTTTCATCAACTTCTTCGTTGCTTCCAATCTTTCTTTTTAAGAAAGCGACAATGTTTGCTCCAGCAATACTTAGCATAGAACAACATTCCCATCCTTCATCTCCATAAGTGTCTAAAGTTTCTATAATCACTTTTGGCCCTTTCGTTACATCAAAAACTACATATTGGTTTTCCCATTTCATTTCTTTTCCTCCTTTAATTTAATAAATACTGAACGCCCTTGTTTGTCTGCTTCAAATAAGTGAGCATTTTGATTCCATAATTCATACATTCTAGATTTACCAAGACTAGTTTCTTTCTTAACCTTTTCTAAAAATGTTTTCTTGTTAACAAACCCATCTTCATCTGCTTTCATTTCTGTGAATACTTTGATAAATTGGGGTTGTTTGCCTTTGTCAGCAATTTGCTGTGACCTCACCTTGAGGCTTCGTTCTAGCCAGTCCACCAATGTCATATAACACTGTCGGACAATAGTGGTGGCCTGTCGGACATTGTACCCCGTAACTATGAACCTTTCTTCTTTATTGGTGATAGAGGGGCTTTGGGCTACACTGCATAGAACAGACATTTTAATGAGAATTTTAAGCAATCGGGTAGTAAAATTAGATGCAATCTTCCTAACTTCGGGCCTAGTTGACTGAATATAGTCTTCCATACCTTCGTACTCAAACTCTAATACTTCATTGAAATCAGGAGAAAAGGTCATGACTCTAAGGCCATCTTTATTTACTTCTTCCCATCTTTCTTTTACTGTTGAATAAATCTTAAATAATCTCTTAGCGTGTTTATCAATCGGTAGATTACTTTCCATTACTTTACCAGCATAAAATATTTGTTTTCTTCTCATTTTATCTTGAATAAAAGGAGGAACATCCCATATGAACACTAGCATTCTTTGTAGTACTCCCTTTTCTGTTATTACAGATTCTAGTTTATTAGGAGGATAAGTCATCGCTAACACTGAACGCTCATTAAAGCAGAACATAGTATCGCCATCTTTTAACTTTTTAGAAACAATCCAAGACTCACCATGTAAAGTATTCATAAAAGTATTCAACATAACGATAGCATCTTGCTTATGTTGGGTTTGGTGGAAAATACCTGAATATTCAAATTCATCCCAATGGGCTAAACCACTACCTTCTAATTCACCAGCAACTCTTTTCTGAACAAATTGACCTTTATCATCTCCTTCTGTAACCATCTCAGGTGTATAATGACCTGTCAATGCCGCATCAGTATAAAGAGTAGTTGAGAAAGTATTGAAGTGTTTTGGTTTCTTTGCTTCAAATTCATTTTCATATGTTGATGGAATTAATTCTGCTAATGGATGACTGTTAGTATCATTTATCATTTTAAAAACTCTTTTAGATACAGGGCCAACGAAGTTATACAATGTTGATTTTCCTGTACCGGAAGTTTGAATCTGCAAGAAATGTATTCTTGAATCTTCTACACTGAATCCATTTGGTACTTTAATAAAGTCTTTACATATTTGTCCTAGTATTACAAAAAATGAAGCCGCCGCAGGAATGTCATTATAATGAGCAACATTACAAGCATCTTCTTGAAATGCTTTTACTGCCGCAGGTAACACTCCTGAAAATGATTTCATATTTTCTTCGTATTCCTGTAAATAGGCTACTTCATCTTCATCAGCATACATAGCATTTGAATGTATTCTCTCTTCTTCTAATTCATCTTCATTCATATTTTCACCTTCTTTTCACTGTTCAATGTGTCTAATATTCTTTGTGCTGTTTTTTCACCAATACCATCCATGTGACACAATTCATGGACCGTTTGTTCTCCTATTTCCATAATGCTTCCGTATTCTTTAATAAAGGCTTTAGCCTTCTTTAAGGAAACACCTTTGATGCTAGTTAATACATCTAGTCGTAAATCATCTGTTGTTATTCTTTTGAATATCTCAGGTCTAATTACATCTCTTTCAATGGGTTTCATTTTACAGATGGCACTTATAATCAATGCTGCCTCTTCTTCCGTTGGAACCCAAAAAGCCTTCACATCAGTATCTAAAGTGATTCTTCCGATACCACCTAGAAACTTATTATTTAACATTATACTTCTTGCAGGTTCTTGAATGTTAGATTTGCCATGTCTTTTAACATTATAAATCGCTTCTTCTAGAGTACCATAGATAATTACTACATTAGTCTTGTAGTGCCTATCCATGTTATCTATCTGAGTCCATATTCTTTTACTCATAACTGAACCTAAGAAATCAGTTGTTGACTTTGCTTCAAAACATACATCATCAAAAACATAATCCCCAATCTCAAGCCATTTCTTTTCAGTCTTAATACCTAAACTTTTACATTTAGTCTGTACTAATTTAACTAATTTAGAACCATCTTTTTCTCTGCTATCTATTACTAACATATTACTCACCTAAATAATCTGGATAACGCCAGCACTTACCAACACAGTAACCTTCACTAATTAATTTATTACAGAAAGGAGTTTTATAATTACCAAATACTGTAAACTTAGCATGTTTTCTAGTTGTATGTTCATCCCAATCTAACCACACTTCATCATTAGATTCAACCAATTGTTTTATTTCTTTTACAATTAAATCTAATACTTCTTGTTTTTCCTTCAATGAGTTTAAAGGTCGCCTTCCTGTTAATAAATCTCTATACCAAGAAACCAAGTATGCTCTAGCAATATGCGACGGATTCTCCGTCATTACAGCATTGTGCAAACAAGGCAATATTGGTAGTTTTCCTGTATATTTTGGGACAGAAATTTCACCTTCAACGGCTTCGATAGGGGGTACATCAGGAAAAGTGACCTCGATATTACCACCTATTTCAAAGCGTAAATGTCTTGGTTTGGTTGCTAACTCTAGTATAGCATTTATGTTATAACTAAGGTCTTCCTTCTGTAAGGGGATGCAGTATAACGGATTGCCCAAATAGTTAGAAGACATATTCACTGTATTAGGCACTCTTCTCAATCTAGTAGTTTGACCTACTCTATCATCAAGAGTCGTTTTACCAGCAATGTTTGTTTTAAGGAATGTTTTAATTTCTCTAAAGAAGGTCTGAATACTTCTGATATTATCAGCAGGTTCACCAAATAAAAATAAATGAAAACCTCTTCCTGAAAAGAACATAGTGTATCTCCAATCTCTTTCTAATACTCTTTGCATTACCATCTTCAAATCCCTCCATGCGTATTCTAAATCATTATCATGCCCATCAAAATCTAAAAATATTCTATCGAGCATAACAGAAGATTCTACCTTTGCCGTTTCTGAAAAATGTTCAAAGTCATAAACTGTCGTATAAACATTTGTCCTATTATTTTGAGCGTTAACAAACTCAGCATACTCATTCCTCGATAAGACGACTTTTCTTTTCATCTGCGGTGCGTTCTTTATGTGGCTCCCCGCCCATACTTCCCTCGGATATTTCATTATTATTACCTCCAAAATTCACTGTTGCTGTATTTAGCATATTTCTTATTACACCGGCTATTTCGCCGGATAGTTTTGTATTTATTGCTTCTCGCATTATATCTTCAAATGTATGACCTACATAACTTTCATTTATTCTAATGTCTCTAATTAATTCAAACCGTTCGATTAATTTGGATTCAGAATATATTTCATTACATAGGGTGTCTATTGTCTGCTTTAGATTAGATATTTCTGTAAATGTCCAATCTCTAGCCAATACTTTTTGTTTAATCACATCGTCATTCATAGATGATTCCCCCTCATTCTTTCTGGTATAACCTTTACCCAATTACAAGTATCGCAACAATAACCACCTTTACTTAGGTAATGCCCGTAGCCTTCTATATCTTCTTTACATAATTTACATTTCATTTAATCACACCCATGTATCTTCTTGTGCCGCATCGCATATTCCAAAGAAGGAACAGAATGAGCAAGTTTTGTAAAAGAATTTTGCAGGAAATTGACTATTCTCATAAGACCAAATCAAATGGGCTATATGATTCATTACAGAAGTCATTGTTCTTTTTGCTACCTTTTGTGAAAACACATAATTAGAAACAGGATAGTACCAACCCCAATGAGTTACTTTCTTTTCGGGGTCTAATCCATTCTTAATTAATACTTCATCGGGAGAGTTTTCAATCAACAGTTGATAAAACGCCATTTCTTTACGCATCATAGTTTTCTTGTAGTCTTTCCACGGCCCCGTTTTATATTCAAAAGGAAGATAGCCGCCATCCACTTCAAAGATACGGTCAATAATTCCTTGTATGTGTATTACATAATCTCTTCTTAGAGGATATTTAGGGTTAGTATCTTTGTCAATAGTTATATTGGCATCGAATTTACCTTCATTACAAACAGGTAAGTATTCATCTAACTTATCTTCTGCCCTTGCTTCAATAAAACGCTCGGCTTCAAATGCGGATTGCGTCATTGATATATCCAAGTAATCATCAATAGGATGAAGACTTTGACAATACTCAAACACTTCATCAGCATTCATAGATTCTGCTTTTTTAATATCAAAATCATTGAAAAAGTTTTCTCTTGTAGTGTGACAAATAGTTCCCTTCAACATAGCGTCTGTTTGGTCTTGAGGCAAACGCTGAATATAAGAAAAATCGTACTTTTTCTGACACCATTGAAATGTTCCAAGAGAAGATTTAGTTATCTTTAATATAGGCATACTTGGGTCTTCGTAATTTTCGGGCTTCCAGTCGTAAGTAAAATCTTGCATAGAAGAAATTACCGCATTATATTTTTCATCATTATTCATATTACCACCAATCATCTAATTTTCTTTGTATTTTACCAGTCCTTATACTAGATAAGTCCCATTTCATAGCCTTGTAAATAGGCTCGGCCTTTTTTAAGACCTGTTCTGCGTAGTGTGGCCAATCAACCGTATAACTTTCAAAGTCTGCATAGGTTGTGCCGGAAACATATTCCACGCTTCTTATTTCCTTAGTTAAAGGACTTGTATAACTATCGTTAACACTCTTTACTTTAAGATAAAGATAAGAGTCATCAAAGGTCATATTCTTCTTTTCCCAACCATATAATACACCGGCAATACCGGAACCAAATGTGGGTTTTTTCCCTTCTAAAGTAGTGAAGTTTTTAGTATCGTTACTGCACTTTTTACACCATCCCATTTTCAAACAATCGGTGATGTGATATTTAGTATTACATTTACCGCACTTAACCATAAAGCGATTAGATTTTAACCTACTTCTTTTGATGAAGTTTTTAATCTCTATCTCACCATTAAGAGTAGCAGTATATTTATCATGCAAGTATGCTAAGATTTCAGTTTCCGTTTTAGAGTTAACCCACATCTTTAGTACATCAGTCTGAATAGTTTTTGAGAAGGGAGTTTCACTAACTCTCTTCGCAGTAAAACCCGTCATGGTAAACTTAGGTTTATCTAAATAATTACCATCCTCCCATACAATCATACCGGCATTTCTATTCTTAGTTACTCCTACTCCTAAAGCAGAATAGTATTTCTCAAACTCTAATACTACGGGGTGTTCATCTAATCCCATAACATTAGGAAAGGATTCTCTAACGCTAGTTTCAATTTCTTTGATACATTCTTCTGCTCTTTCGATAGAGTCAATCTGAACATAAATAGAATCAGTATGTCCGTAAACTACTTTCATAAATATCACTCCAATGGGTGTTCTATATTTTTATCTCCAAGAGTCCACTTTAAGGCTTTGATTACTCCTTCTAATGCCTTGTAGTTTCTCATGTGATATATGCGGTCTTTCTTATTAGGACTCTGCATTTTAGTATAGTGCATATTCTGTTTCTTTTCTGCTCTTTCAAGCATAGCGTGTATATCAGCCCAAGACCTATCATAAGTAAAAGGCATAATCACACCTTCAATTTAGCAAGTATTCTTTTCTCTATCTTTTGAGATATAGTTTCATGGTTAATCATCCAAGCATCAATCTCGTTGATTCTAAGAGTATCTATTACATCCGATTCTAAAGCATACTCAGATTCTAATTTCCATATCTTACCTGTTAACGCTTCGACATCATTTTCTAATGATGTAATGGTTTTCATGTAAGTTTCCATTCTATCTGCTAATCCTTCGTTTTCCATTGTTAGTCTTTCAACTGCTTTATTTAATATATCTATTTCATTCATACTATCACCGTTACTATTGTTAAGATGGTTGCTATGTTTACGATATTTACCATCATTAATATCTTATTTGATTTTGCTATCATAGCCAGCAATTCTTCTAATAACTCATTCGTCTTGTCCATCATCATGATTAACACCTTGTTCTGTATCTATAATAATAGCATGACGCTTTAAGTTATTCATCATCTGAAATATCTCTTTTACTTCTTGTAAAGTTATATCCCATGTTTCTTCAGTATCATAAGATACTTTTACTGTTACATATTTAGTCATCATATTAATCACATTTCCTATAAACATGCCTAGAATCAGATATACCTATCAATACACAATGCCTTGAAAGATATTGGCCTATTGATGTATTACTTTCAATATAGTTTGATTTATGGCGTTCTACTAATTTCTCTCTTATGGTAAGAGCAGTGAAAGGTTCTTTCATTTCTGCTATAATTTTATTAGTCCATACTTGACATCTTTTATTCATACTTCCATCTCCTTTGCTTTATTCTCTATGGCGTTAGCAATTTCAATACCTGAATCAACCATGTTTTTATTAGAAAACCATGAATAAATATGCACTAGCATAACATCTCTTATTTCTAAATCAAGTTTAGATAGTGACTGTGTAAAAGTATTATTACATACTGATAAAAGCCATTCATCTTCATCCATCTCTTTAATATGAGAAAGATACTTATGTCCTTGCTGACTTGTCATACTTCCATCTCCTTTGCATGTCGCATCATCATATGTATTTCCAATGCTTGATGGCTAAAATAAGCCTCTTCGCATATTTCACAATAGATTCTTTCCTCTATTGATTTTTTAAGCATATTTTCTTTTCGCTTATTACTTTTTAATGCTAGTATCTTATTACGAATATTAGAGTCTATTTTAGAAGCCCCCCCAAAGGGCCATGTTTCTAAAGTAACAAGGACTAGCCTTGATATTGGAAACTTTTCCTTCACAAAAGGATATAATAATAAATCAAAGGGCAGTAATACAACTAATATCGCTATGGCTACTACCGCTAGAAATATGTATATACCAATACTAGCAATAAGACCAAAAATAATAAGAAGTGCCGCAATAGCAAATATCCCTATAATTACTTCCATCTCATTCCATCTCCTTTGCCTTAAATGCCGCTAATCTAATTGCTTCTCTTGCACTTGCGGTTATACTTGCGGCTAAATCTACATCAGCCCAAGCAAAACCAGTATATCCGATTATGCCATAAAAAGATGCAGATAGGCGTTTTACTGCCATTTGATTGTTATACCACTTAATATAGTCTTTATCATTATTCGATTCCCTAGCCTCTCGCATAAGACGCTTATATTCATTTCGCAATTCCTTTAATTCTAGAACAGATTTAGGTAACAAACCTAACTTATCCGTCTTGTAATAAAGCATCTCCACTTCAGTAACTTCGCTGAAATCTCTAGGCGTTAGGATATTAACTCCAAATTCCGTAGGTTCAGATGATTTAGTCTCAAATGAAATGTTTCGTGCTATCATCATACTTGGGTACAATCCGCTATAATCAAACGCCGCCACATTAAGATGTAATCCGTTAGTGTCCTCACTTAACGGGTCATAAATCATGGCCCCTTTATACGATTCTTTTTCAGCCTTTTTGTTTCCTGTTGGTGCTATCCACCAAGCATTTCTCATAAAGTAAATTGACCCCATATGACTTGCATAAAAACAAGCATCAAAGGGTGCTTTCAATAATCTTTGCAGTGCTATAATCGCCTCACTACAATAATTAGTTTCATCTATTTCAACAATCAATTCAACATCTTTCAAAGCATATTCCAAATAAGTTTCAGTATCTTCTAACCAAGCCCTACGGTAAAACTCGTTAGGGTCTGGGAATTTTTCACTTACTAGTTTCTTTTTACCTAATAGAATTTCTGAAACATAATCTAAACTTAAAGAAGGTAATGTTCCTCTTTGTGAATCATTCCATTGTCTTTCAAAAGCAAGGTCTAGATTGAGGGTTATGCGACCCCCTATGGGCTGTTCGATAGGTGAAAACCCCTTTTCACCCTTAATGTATTTGAAGCCACCCTTGCTCTTTTTAAGGCCATCTATGCGGTTAATTGGAGACATTCTATTAGGGTTGATTCCTAATGCACAGCATCTTTCAAGAAGTTTAGGTATATCTGCAAAGTTACCAAACCATGCAATTAACATATCAGGGTCTTTGTCTATCATAGTATTAATGAAATGTTCAAGCATATGCTTTTCATCACTACAATAATTCATATTGCTTATCTCTAAAGAATTATCGAATATATTCAATTCGTTTTCTTTAGGAAACCAAACCCATTGATGGTATTCTTTATCATAATTATCATACATTACAATAGTAGTAATCTTATCATGATGTTCTCCGCCTTGTTGCCATTCCATATCCCAATACCATTTACGCATTTTATACTCCGGCATTTCTGAAATAGTGTCAACTGCATATCTAAATGTATAAGGTACATCTGCTTCGTATGTTTTACTAAACATCTTTCTAGCAGAATAGATGTCAAAGGAGTTTTCCACATATACTCTCTTTAGACTTTCTTTATCTAGATTAACCCAATCACCTCTTTCGTACTCAAAGTTTCTTCTGATATACTTACTAGGTGAATAATTAGCATGTTCTTTTTCGTCTTCCTTGACATAAAAATAAGGTCTAAATGCTTCCATTAGAAACTTCTTTTCTCCATTTTCTCTCCAAGATTTAAATACATGCTTTCCATCCATACACCTACTAATTATCATTCAATCCCCTCTAGTAAACGGTGCTTTAACCACCATCTTATTTGGCCCTACAATCAATAACGGGAAGTCATCTCGTACATAGAAATTAAGTAAAGGCTGGTCTTTTACAAACTTATGAAGTGGCCCACTATATTGTAATGTAGCAGGTTCTCCGACACTATGTATTGCCGTCATTGACTCACTAAAAGTGTTAGCAGTTCCATTCTCACTACTAAAAGATACATTACCTTCTGCACTATTGATTAGATATACTCCACTCTTAACTAATTCGCAACCACTAATTGCATCATTGAAAGATTCAGAAGTTAGTTGAAATGCACCCTCAAACTTCTTTGCACCGAAGGCAAAGAGTTTTTCAGGTATTGCTTCAAATGTAACATCAGTTGTCATCTGCTTAATCCTAGTTATTGCATCCACATTAGGATGATTAACTGCCGCAGGTATTGATGCTGTTTTAGTACCAGCACTAATAGCCAAGAAGTCATTATAAGATACTGTAATTTCTCCATCAAACTTCTTTAGATAAGGCACTACGGTATCTGCACTACCTGTAAAAGAACCATTAGTATTTCCTGCAACTTCAATAGTCAAAGTAATGCCGCAGGTCGAATCACCATTCCATAACCTCAATACATTCCCTTCTAATTCCATAAGAACATAAGGACTTAGTTTAGAATTAGAAAACCCTTTGTCTCCTAAGTACATTCCTTTACCTTGTATATCTTCTAAAGCCTTTGTTAATAATTTTGATTCCACATTAAATATCAAACTTTTCCCTCCCTTAATTCGGGAATACCATTCCAAACGATATTAGGGGGAGTACCTTGTCTAACAGTCCAAGTCTTACCGACTAAGTTACCATTAGTGCGACTACCGACTAATTCAGCCAAGTAGTGTATCTCTCCCTTAATCTTCTTTCTTGAACAATGAATCTCTTGTTCTAACTTACCGCCCCAATCTTTCCAATTAGCAATCATACCAATTGGCGTACCATCGTGATACTTTTCAGTTTCATGAGTTATGTAAACTATGTCACAATCTAAAAGATAGATTGAATCCAATAAGTGATAGAAAGTCTTGTTTCTAGCACCATATTGAAATGGCATAACCTTTGTAACTAAGGTCGGGTTAGGGTTAATCTTCAAGATACAAGAATCAAGCCAAGTATCAACGCCGTCAAGAACAAATATAGGCTTCTCGCCTTCTTCAATCTTAGACCTAACATACTTGATAAACATGTGAGAGTTTTCTTCACTTGCTTGTATGTCGATAATATTATCCTTATTCATTTCAATAGGACAATACACCTGTATTCTTTCAGTTGAGCCATGATGTTCACGCCATGTTGATTCAACACCCTTATCCCAATCTAAAACATAGATTGGTCTATCGGGAAAATCCAAAGCGATTCCTGTCTTTCCTGTTTTGGGATGGCCCCAAACACCTAACACTAATCTAGAATTAACTTGCTTTCTTTTATTAGCCATTAATTCTTGAAACCTACTGTTAAACTGTTCCTGTTTCTTTCCAAAATCCATACTTGCTGTTCCTTGTTTACTGGTCAAACTCATTTTCTTCACCTAATTCTTCTATTTCTATTTCTATTTTATTACCATGAACCCTAGTCCACTCTTCTATAATTACCTTTAATTCAGGTTTAGAACATACATACCTAGCCTCTTTAGAACCTATGTGCATTTTAAGCCAATAAGTACCGTACTCGGTTGCATTTTCTTTCCAAGTCAAGAAGTCAACATTAATTAAATCAACAATATAACTTCCACTCTTAAACATAAATCTATTTTCTATAATTCCATTCATATATTTCCCTCATTTGAGATAGGCTTCGCACCTATTTGAGCATCATTTCCGCCACACTTACACGGTATTTAGATATTAATTAAATATCAAAACCAATCAAAATCGGTTTCAACGGGTTGGTTCACTTCAACTGGTGAACCTCTCTTTTGGGTAACATACAGTCCTGAAACATTAATTGTTACTGGTTCTGGCCCTTCATCGGTAGTACGCTGTGAAGTCCTACCAACTACAATTACCTGTGAACCAATACCAAAGTCTAATTCGACATTAGAAGGAACCCAACAAGTAGTCATGTTGTTATCATTATCATAGTCAAACTCGGCATTTAAATCAGTAAGGTTTAGAATGCGATTGCCATTCTTAGTAGGCATCATATTCATATTACAAACTGTACCATCAGTAATGATGAAGCGGTCACTTGCTGGCAAAGTTTGCCTAGTAATGTGCGCTCTATCAATTTCAACAAGTGGTGTTAAATGAGTGCTAAAGTTATTAGCAAGACATTCTTCAAAGTCGTAATGTTCCATATTTCTGTAATCAGAATTATCGGGATTCAAGTCAGCATTTCTAATTAGACTCGCCTTTGTGGTTTCAGTCATACCATATAGGTTATTACCATCTTCGCTCGGTATTGCTACAAAGTGAACATAATCATAGGTGTTAGGAGTAAAATCAACTCCACCTTGATTCTTGTATGAGAAGTTATACTTCTTCATTTCTCCACCGTCAACGCTACCAAAGAATACTCCACTGCGTCTAAATTGCTCTAATGGAAGTGGTTTACCATGATTACGGTTTTCTCCACCGTTTTGATACCTTTCGGTACTATCAAGAGGAATAACCCATGCTCCATCTTCCATCTGTTCAGCAGTAACAGGTCTTTCTGTTACTTCTTTTTGTTGCAGGTCGCCCTTATAATAACGGGTAATAGTCCAACCGCCTAAAGCATTCTCTTCCGCATTAGCAATAATACCCTCTGTTAGAGCATTGTCGGCATCTCTGCGGTATTCGTCTTTAGCCTTATTTCTATTCCAAGACATCATATCCCTTGGTTCTTCCAGAGCAACAAAGAATCCAAATGCCTTCTTAACAAGAGAATTGCTTCCACTTGAAGTATTGCTATTACTTGGTTTGTTTGCTCTACGAGTTTGTGCTACATAATTGCGCCACAATCCCTTAGCCAATGGGTCTGTCGTTTCTATTCCATTTTCTGAACAAATATCATTGAACTTAATCTTAGCATCTTCGACGCTCATATTGATATATTGTGCAGATTTCTCTATTTCGTTTTTCATTTCTTCGTTCATATTTTTCCCTCATTTATTTTATATTAATTGTCCTACCATCCAAGATATTAGTACCTTTGGTGTCATGGTAGTGGAACGCCATTCGCTTTCTCCTATTGTTCTTAGTAGTTTAAATTTGATTAGATTGTCTAATTCTTTTGAGTTTATTACAGCATTGTGTAATCCTAAGCATAATTCCTTAACATTACGACCTTCATAAATAAGATTATGAAGATGCTTTAATGAATCATTTGGATTTTTATTTAGTATTAGCATTAGTATTTTATCGTATTCTTCTAGTGAAGATTCTATTTGTTTCGTTAGAGAATTACCGGAGGCTTTCGCCGCTTGTATTTCAGTAATTGCCCTACGCAAGTCACCGTCTAAAGCATATATAAGGCGACTCAAATCATCATCCCCAAATATACTTACCTGTTCTTTTTGAAGTATTTCTTTGATTACTTCTAAAATGACTTCATTAGACAGTGGTTTGAAGTGGTAGTTTGCACACCTACTCTGCAAAGGATATATAATCTTACTCTTGTCATTACAAGTAATAATGAATCGTATGTTACCAGAATATCTTTCCATAATACGCTTTAGTGCATTCTGAGCATCAGTAGTCATACCATCCATTTCATCTAATAAGCAGATTCTAAAGGGTACATCTCCGATAGTTCCGCTTTGCGCTACATTCTTAATGGTAGTTCTTACCACTTCAAGCCGCCTATCATCAGAAGCGTTAACTTCAACAAAGTTATCTTTAGCATATTCACCTAACATAGTTCTTGCTAACGCCAATCCTGCCGCAGTTTTACCACAACCAGCATTACCATAAAGCAATACATTAGGCATATTCTTTTCTTCTATCCATAACTCCGCATCTAATACAAAGTGTTCTTGTCCTTTAACATCTCTCAAAGTCTTTGGTCTATATTTCTCAGTCCATAGCATTTTTATTCCTCCAAACTCTCAACTTTCTACCTCTAGGTAATCTTTCTTCTTTAACCAAAACAAATTGAGGATTGCCTTTTAGTAAAACTACAATCTGTCGATAAGTAGGTATTCTTCTTCTAGTCCTACCACGAATCTTTAAGTCAATTAGTTTTGAATGCACTTCTCTACTATTCAATTCTTCTTTTCCTAATACTGTTCTTATGTTATCAATAAATAAATCTGTTCTAGTTGCCATTATAATAATCCTCCAATGAGTTTTGCTGAACTTTAACAGGCTCAGTCTTTCTTCTTCTTTTCTTTTCTCCTAAAGATAAAATCCTACAATCACCATTATTAAATTTAGATTTCGCATACTTTACAAACTCGTCATCCTGCTTCATCTGATTAAAGATTCTTGTATCAGCATTTCTAATACCGATTCTCTTTAGAAGTCTAGGTACTTTAGAATAAGTACCTCTGTATGGCATATTTATTCTGCCACGAACATTACCTTCATGAGAATACGCTAACATCTCATAAAAGTAATTCTGCGACCATCTTCTTTTTACTACGCCATCAATAAAAAGAATCTTGTTAGGGTGAATGTTTTCAACAATCCAAGACAAAACTTGAGTGTCAGAAGGCTTATTGAATTTCAATACTTCTGATACTAAGTCCCTATCGGTTTCTTTAAGAAAGAAACTCACTAATGAGTAAGTATCTTTCTCTAAGGAAAAGGGTTCTTCGCTATGAGGGGCTAGTTCTTTAATAGAACCTAACATGTGATTCTTTGAACCTGCCCTTTTAATTTGACACATATTTTTTATGGTCTTGGGAACATTTTTTTCATTGATTGAAGTTAATACAATCGCTCCCCTGTACCTTCTAATAACATTAAGAATGGAATCAGTCTTAGGTTTATAATTAACATCTTCAATTATAATACCGTTGTCTCTAGGAATAGAACCTAAGTCCTGTATATTCATTTCATTAGCATAAACTACAACCGCATTAGGTAGTAGTTGTTTTGCCTTTGCCGTCTTTCCTGTTCCTGTCTTTCCTGTTATTAGTATTGGTCTATTATCATTTAAATTGGTCAAACCCATTCTATATCAATCCCTTTATTCTGAAGAGGTTTTCTAACCCCTCTAAAGTTAAATGTTCATTGTTTGCTACTATATTTACTGCTTCTGCAAAAGAAGTCCAATCATCATTACGGTCAGGTATTCCCGATGGAATCAAATCACATAACTTGTATATGTTTTTAATACCACCCACTCTTAAAATAGGGCGTGGTCTTGCTTCTGATTCTCTTGTGGAAAAAGATGCACCTATATTATGTTGAGATAAGGTTCTTCTTATCGCCATTAAATACTGTGCTTTTCCTCTAAGGTTAATTTTAAGCCTAACTCTATATCCTATTTGAGAGTTAGAATCTTTTATGATTTGTATTTCAGGTTTAGCGGAAGATAGTAAAATACCTATTAACATATCTTTGCTATACATATTCATTAGCCCCCATTATACCAATAAAATCATGTTTTAGTCTTAAATAATTTAAACCTTCGGAAATAGTATTAGTGATTAATTCTTCGGCATCGCTATTATCGCCGGGAAAAACCACATTAATCTGTGTTCCTCTATATTGATTTAATGCACTTGCTAACTCTTCATCAATTATTTCTTCAATGAATATCATATCATGTTCAAAGCCTCGATGAACTAATCTTAACATTAAACCTTGTTGAACCATCATTAAATCTCTTTGTTCCATAGTACCATAAACAATGTAAGTGTAAGAAGTTACTCCGCCATATTCATTTATCCATTTCTGAATATGAGTGTCTTGAAGCATAGTATCACTGTTCCTTTACATACTCTTCTTGTGTAGGCCAATACCCTTGAGTGTCTTGGTTAGCACTCAATTCCCACCAATACACATGCTGTGCTGAAATACGGTGGTGTCCTTTAGTTATAGCATTTGCTTCTGACCATGCTACCATATCAGTTATTGCTCCTTCTAACCATTCATGCAACAAGGCTGTAAAACTATGACTAATAGGCATATCAGTAGCGTTTCGTATCAATTGATTTAAACTAACCCTAGAATTATATTTCTTCTTCTTGGGTTGTTTAGGTTCAATAAATTTTCCTTGCTCATTAAAGTAAGGAACAAGATGTTGTAGCAATTTTTTAGGTCGGCCTTGTTCATGTAATACATTTTTTAGATGAGCATATCCATCCACTACATCAATACAAGTATAAGTCTCAAAATCTATTACAGTTAACTGTCCTTTTTGTATCATTCTTCGACCTCCACTTGCGATTGTTTTAGTATCTTTAGAATAAGGTCTGTTTCTGCACCGTTTTCTAATTGTAGTATGGTAAGGTTAATCACTTGCTTCTGCCTTTCAGCGAAATCTCTATCTTCTTTTAGAGAAACTAAAGACTCAAAAGCGGCCCTAAAATCAGGAGTAAGAGTAAAACCAGCATCTTTAGCAAGTTTTTTTTCTAGGCTAAGTTCGTTTATTATAGCCGTCTTTGGAAATTCTTCTCCTTGCCAATCATAATAACAACTATACAATTTACGCAATTTGGCTAAAGAAATCCTTACTCTTTTCTTGTAAAACTCTAGATGTCCTTCTATTTGTTTTTTAGACAAATCACTTATTTTGAACACATTCCCTTTCGGGTCAGAAACATATCTAGCACTAGGTTTAGCATATTCATCACTCATATTATCATCTCTATCATATCATCTAAGGTATTAATATCCGCAACAAACTTATCATCACGAATACGGACACATCTAGGAAATCTTAATCCATAGTTACCTTCTGCATCTTGTGTTATTAAATCAGCAGTTACTTCTAAAACTACTCTAGGTAAGAAATGATAAGTACCTTTATCGTAATTATCAACTTGTCTTCTTAATTCATTAGTTAGCCTAACTAATTGACTATCGCTAAAACCCGTACCAACAGAACCTAAATTAACATAGCCGTCATTTTCAGTCCTTAGACCCATTCCAAAAGTACCGAATACATTTGCTCTTTTACCTTCACCATACTTAGCAGTAAGAATAACTACATCTAAGTTGATTCGTGGAGGTTTGTATTTAGCCCAACCTATACTTCTTTTACCTGCTTCATATGACATAGAAGCATCCTTTACGATTATTCCTTCAAAGCCGTCATTAATTGCTCGGCTGTAAAAGGCAAGAGCATCAACGCATTCATCCGGCATTCTATGTGCTTGATTAGGTAATCCTTTGAATTTGTCAAGTCTATCTCTATAAGATAATTCCATGATAGTTTCACCATTAAACTTTAGACAATCAAAAATCACCCATTCAACGGGAACCTTTTCAATTGCTTCTGCATGGTTTTTAGAATGCACTCTTGTACCCATCTTCTTGTGTTCTGCGGGCGTACCATCTTCGTTAATAGGATATATTTCACCATCTAGTATAGCATTAGGTATATCATATTCTCTAACAATATCCGCTACATCAGAAAACTGTGGAGTAACTACATTACCCTTACGATTAAAGATAATTACATTGTCTCCATCTTTATGAATCTGATAACGATTACCGTCATATTTGTAGTCCACTATTTTATCAAGAGGCCATTTATTCATAGGTTGGTCTTTTGCTAACATAGGTGCTACAAAAGAACCATGTTCAAGATTCATTGGTGGCTCTGTATTAGATTCATAATACCGTGCAACATTAGAAATAGAATTAAAGTTACAATGCTTTTTGACATCGGATAACTTCTTGTCATAATGTTTAGCCAATATCTTCTTTACTACTCCACTGTTAATTCCGTTGCGTGGTGTTCTTAACCAATACCTAATAAGCCATTTACATTCTAAAGCACTCATATTGATTATAGCATGTCTAATAGTATCATATGAATTACTGCTGATTGAGCCGCAATCCATAGAAAGTAGCCGTAAGACGCTTGCAATAGGAGTTTCTTCTAATGTTTCTGCTGATACATCTAAGTAATATATTGCTTCTCCTAAATCATCGTGAGCCTTATATTCATCTTCTATTTCATCATCATGAACATTGTATATCTTCGCCAACCATTTCTTAGCCTTTGAAAGACCTATATTGTTACTAGGATATTCTTTTGCTAAGATAGAAAATAGGGCTGGTTTATTGTGGAAGGTTTGAAGTTCCCTCGTAATCATAGATACCTGTTGTGTTGGTGTCTTTTGGTCCGTGCTTTCTAATAGTCTTGATAGTCTCATCATTGTCATTTATAATCATCTCCATATTGTTATTGCATTTTATTACTAATTCCTTTAGTAAAAGGCCCATCTTACCACCTTCTAGTTTAATAGAATGTGCCCATAAGTGATGGGCTAATCTTTCCCATTCACTCTTCTTCATCTGAAGCAACTCCCTGTTCTATACTATTCATCAACCTTACAAAGTTAATCATCATAGTCTGAATAAGTGCTGATTCTTCTTCTTTGCCTTGTTCCATTAACCGATGTAGCATATGAATCATAGATGCTTGCGTTATAGCCGGTGCTAGGCGAGCCAAATTATCAGAATGAAACATTTCCCAATACATCATAAAAGACGCTCTTGGTAAAAACATTCCATTCCTAACTACTGCATAGTTATCTTCAAAGTGGGCTAATGCAGCAGGGTTCTTCTTAATCTTCTTCTTCATGGCTTTCGCCCATTCTACAAATCTTTTATCATTTGTTATATCTAAAAACATTTTATTCATATTCATTCTTCTTCATCTCCTAATAACATTAATTTCATTAACGCAGTTTGGAACCTACCCCAACATGCGTCTATATGGTCGGTTTGCACCCTACAACCCCTACCCGAATTGGGTGGAATTGGCATTTGCATTTCAATATAAGCAGACCATAAATCTACTAATTCAGAAGAATACTTAGCATGTCTTCCTAATGAACCCATACCATATTGTCTATCAGGATTAGCCTTTCTGACACTAGCCTTTACTTGCACATCGCTTATTCTATTCATCTAATTCCCTCTTTAATATATTTAATAGTGTCTTTGCTTCATCTATATTTAGACGAATGCCTTTTGTTGGCTTATCGTTTTTATGCCAACGAATATCCAAGACTTCGATATTCCAATAAGTACCCCGCTTGACTAATACTTCGTCATTAGCATTCCTTACTATTCTTCCTTTAATTTCAAAATCACTCACTGAACCACCCCTGTTTGAATTTATCTAATTCCTTTCTTGAAGTAAAATATCTAGGAGTATCTAACTCATCTATTCTATTAACTAACCAACAAGCCCCGCCTAATGACGATACTTGTACTATTTCAAATTGGCCTCCATTGATTTCTACTACTTCAACAGTATTAACTTCTGGTACTAATCCATATGTCTTAGTAATCTCATTAGCAACATCGTGTATATTTTCAACAACATACTTGATGATATGCGCTCTTTGAATAGGTATCTTTGGTGCTACTTGAATAGATAATTTACCTGTCATATTACAAACTTTACATTTGTTTCCTTCACATATAGGACACTTTACTTCTGCCGCATGTGGCGCAGGTAAAGTAACTGTTACTGCCCTTTTCTTAGACATATTATTCCTCCAATAACACTGCTACTTCAGTTGATAAGAATAGATTAGCAATAGACATAGCCGCAAGGAAACTATTCTTAGTTACCTTTACGGGGTCAATAATTCCTGAATCGTGCATATTCTCAATCTTACCTGTTAAGGCATTCAGTGAATAATCCTTACCTACTGTGTAATTTACTTCTATATCATGAACATAATCAGCATACTTTAACCCGCTATTATCAAAGATAGTACATATTGGCGCACTAAGAGAATCATAAACTAAAGCATGTCCGGTCTTGACTACTTCTAATTCTTGTCTAGCAATAATAAATGCTTTACCTCCACCAATAACAATACCTTCATCCAAAGCCGCTTTAGTTGCGTTAAGTGCATCATCGAGCCTTTCCTTTTTTTCTCTCATTTCGATAGAAGAAGATGCACCTATTCTAATAGTAGCAACACCGCCATTAAGTCTAGCAATTCTTCCCTTTAATCTCATCTTGTCATATTTATCTTCAGCAGATTCATACAGTTCTTTAAGACTCAATACTTTGCGCTTTAACTCATCAGCATTGCCTTCTCCACCAATAATAACAGTGCTTTCTTTACTTACTACTATTCTATCAGCAGTACCTAATTCATCCATAGTAGCCATAGCAGGGTCGTCTTTACTTTCCTCGTTGAATAGTTTACCACCACAAATAGCAGTAATATCTGTTAACTCATCTAATTGAGCATCACCAAAGTTAGGAGCCTTTACTACAACTACTTCAATAGTTTTCTGCAATACATTCATAATTACATTACTTAGTGCAGTACCTTCCATACCCCTACAAATAATAACTAACGGTTTTTTGTTTCTAGCACACAATTCCAACAAAGGCAGTATGTCTTGAAAATGTCGTATGTTAAGATTAGATGTAAATATTACAGGATTGTCGAAGGTTGTTTTACCATCTTCACCATTAGTCATCATATGACTCAAGTAACCTTCATCGAACTCTAGACCATCTCTAACTGTTAGATTAGTCATATGGGATTTAGATTCCTCAACTGTAATTACACCATCTCTCCCTACTTTATTGATAGCCCCTTGAATCAACAAACCTAACTTAGAATCATTATTCGCCGCTATTGTGGCTACATTCAGAATATCATCATCAAGAATAGGTTTAGCCTGTTCATACAGAGAGGCTAAAATTATCTCTTCTGCTTCTTTGAACTCCTTTTGCAAGTTACGCATATTGTAAAACTCTTGTTCTTTAATACCTTTAACTAATGCTTGAGCAATAATACAAGCAGTAGTAGTACCATCACCTGAATTATCTTGTGCTTTACTTGCTAAGTTTTGAACCATCTGAACACCCATTTGAACATACGGGTCTTTACTTGAAATATACTTAGTAATGGTTACGCCGTCATTAATCACAACTGGGGGATTGCCTTGCAGAATTACTGTCTTTGCTTGTGGCCCCAATGTCGGTTTTACGGTATTCGCTACTAAATCAATTCCTTCTTGTAACTTCTGTTTAACTTCTTTCCCATTAATTATCATCCAATCACCGCCATTATTTGTTCATAAGGAATGAACATTGCATTGTTCTCCGTTGTGTATTCTAGTTTATCATTGAAGACTACAATCTTATCCCTAAGAGTTGTGTCACATTGACAGTCGAACACCCTTCCTCTGTTAGAGGCCTTTGTTAAGATACCACTATCGGTTTTCTTTTCTTCTATTACTACTACAACCCAATTTCCTACTGCTTTCATTCTAAATCACCTTCAAGGGGAGTAATGTGTATTCCTGATTGAAATACAGTTTTATTAGGATTGTTTAGCATCCACTGTATTGTGTCAAACTCGTCTCTATGGTGTTGACTACTATGTGACATCATTGATAAATAATCAACTATGCTATCCAACACCTTTGCTTTTGTTTTTACGCTTGTTTTTTTCATTCTTCTTCACCTAAACTAAATTTATTTAATCTTGCTACTTGGCAACAAAGTCTAATCTTTTGAGTGGATTCAAGATTCCAAAACTCATCATCCTTCCAACCAAGTTTAACTTCAATATACCTACATAATTCTCTTCTATTCATATTCTGAAAATCATCATCAATAGGTAGTCCTAGTATCTCTCTAGTATCATGCGTTAGAAACCTGTCTAAGAATACATAGACTCTTCCCATTAAACCAATCAATCTTCTAATAGTCCATTGTATCATTCTTCTTCACCACCAATCTTAATCCATCCCATATTTAGGTCTGCATCAATAAAAGTATGAACATGAGTTTCATAAAACTCATCTAGCATATCATCCTTATATCCTCTCTTTCCCAAGAAGATACCTTTAGTTTTCCTTTGGTTCTTATCATTAGGATGTCTTCTCTTATGGTTAGCCTGTCTTTCTTTAAGAGTTATTTTACCAGTAGGTGTTCTAACTTCTATTAACATATTTTCTCCGTACTTATCCTTAACCTGCTTAAATGTAGTAGTGTAACTCATTCTTCTTCATCTCCCTTTGAAGACCAAACTTGTGTCCTATCATATTCATAGTTACGGTAAATCTTTAATTGATTAGATTCTTCTTGGAACCAAGAACCATAATGACCGTCGCCGCCTAATACATGAGCAGTTTTCATTAACGGCTCCCAAACTCTAACTGTTCTAATATCAGTACCACTAAAATAGGCAGAACCGAATGGGTGTGTATGAATCCATGTCTTAATAGGTAATTTCATTCCAACAGGGTCAATAGTAAAATCAACATAGCCCGATGAACCCGATGAAATATGGATAGCATCATTAGAATCAATAACTACTTGCACTTCAAGGTTAGGTAGTATTTCAGTTGAAGCATACCATATATGCTCAAACAAGTCTTTTATCTCCATACCTTGCTCATAATACGCATCAATGTATAATTCAGCCTTCATCCTTGCTACCTTTAAATCAATTCTTTTCATAATAGTTTCAAAATTTTCCATCTATGTTCACCTTCTTTTGTAGTTTACTTAGTTTAGTAACGGCTTTATCCAATTTACGATTGAGCCTCTTTTCTCTTTTAGCGATTCTTCGCAGTTTCCAACGCTTTAGAAGCGAAGGTTTCTTCTCCGGCTTCATATCACGCTTCATTTGATTGCGTATTTCAGTGGCCTTCATAACCAACTCTTCACTAACAGCATATGTTAAATCATAATGCTTCTCATAGTGTTTTGCTATTACCCAATACGGCCTTTCATAAGTTTCTCTCGCTTCTTCTATTGAAATCTCAGGGAAAGATACTAGTAAACTTAGTGATTCATCAATAGACCAAGCATCAGATACCTTAGAGTATTCTTTGCTTGGACTTCCATTAAGCCTTACAGGTTTATTTTCTCTAATATGAATCTTAACATAATCATCTTTAGTCGAAGCAGTATTAGTTACTCTTTCTTCAGTAACAATCTTATCTAAATCAACTTTGTTAATAATTTCAAAAGCACGATGTTTCAATGACCTTTGCCATCTCTGTTGTATTGCCTTAGATGTGCGATTAGTGAATAAAGTAGTAGGAGGGTATTTATTCTTATTTACCTTCCATTCAGTAACAATAGCGTCTTCTTCTAAAGTCCATCGAGAACTAGATGCGTGTTTATTACCCTTAACACCCTTTCCTTTAGTAGCCCTCGGATTAGT
>TARA_R110001606_G_scaffold54363_1_pt1 | contig 30367 bp, 15 predicted proteins | sample TARA_R110001606 | Tara Oceans TARA_R110001606 (sample SAMEA4398315) | marine metagenome | biome: Polar Biome; feature: [SRF] surface water layer (ENVO:00010504); material: water (ENVO:00002006), including particulate matter (ENVO:01000060) such as... | depth 5 m
AAGTTCCTATATTTTATTTTACTCCACAACTTTTTGTATTGATCCATACAAATCAACCTTTAGAAATGGTTTCTGTGGCTATTTTAAGTGCTAAAGAATCTGTCTTTTTAAATTATACAACTACGGATGCTAAAGGAAATTTTTATGTAGATGATATTCCAAAAGACTCAATTATACTTCAGTTAACCTTTTTAGGATTTACCACGTACTCAAAAAAGCTTATTTACAAAAAGCAGCTTATAGATTTAAAGACGATTGTTTTAAAGGAAGATGTTAGTGCTCTAAATGAGATTGTAATTTCTGCAGTTGTGCCCATTCAGATTAAAAAAGATACGGTTAGTTTTAATGCAAGTTTTTTTAAAGTGAATTATGATGATACTATTGATAGATTGCTAAGTAAATTACCAGGAATTGAAATTGATGAAAACGGAAATATAGTTACCCAAGGAACGACAGTTACAAAAGTGATGATTGATGGAAAGGAATTTTTTGGTGGCGATCCATCCATCGTGTTAAAAAATATTTCTGCAGACGCAATTGCTAAAGTAGAAATTATTGATCAAAAAAGTGATGAAGCAGAACTAACTGGAGTAAGTGACGGTAATAAAGAAATTGTAATCAATTTTACTTTAAAAAAAGACAAGAAAAATCGTGGTTTTGGTAAGCTATCTGCAGGCGTTGGTTTAGATAATCGATATTTTGGAAACGCCAATTACAATCAGTTTAATTCAAAAAATCAGCTTTCTATCATCAGTAAGTTTAATAATATCAATATTACGGGTTCTAATATTCAGGGTTTTTTGGAAAATGCAGACGGAATTGCTGATGATTCTGGTGATGATGCCGACAATAATTTTTCTGGCAATCAAAAAAGTTTAAGTGGTTTTTTAGAAACGGCAGTTACAGGTGTCCATTTTGGAACAGAAATTAAAAAGAAAGAATCTTTTAATGCAGATTATTTTTACAACTCATCACAAAATAGTGGATTAACCGAAACAAATAGAATATCGTTTACAAGTCTTAATAATTTTAATTTTTCATCTCAAAATAACTTTCTAAATACTTCTAAAAATCATAATTTAAATTTTAATTATGAGAACAAATCAAAGAAAACAAGCAGTTTAAGAATTAGAGGTCGTTTTTATTCTGATGATAGAAATTTTCAATTGGAAAGAGATGGTTCTTTTTTTAATATTGAAGATGAGTTGTTTACGGAAAATAATCAATCATCAGAAAATAATAATTTAAAGAAATTCGGAAATATAAATCTTAACTATTACCAAAGATTAGAGAAAAAAGGAAGAAGTTTTAATGCGGGTTTTAATACTACAATTACTGGTTTTAATAGAAATAATGATCAAAATACTTTTATAACACGAAATGTAGATAGTTCAAATCCTACTTTTCAAGAGGTGTTAACTTTTAGGGGGGAAGATGTTCGATCAGAAATATTTAATGTAAGATTTAAATATACCGAGCCTTTAGGGGGTAATCATTATTTAAATTCAGAGGTTTTTGCCGATTTTTTATCAGGAAACGAACAAACAAATCAGTCTAGAAAAACAATAAAAACAACAACAGTAGAAGATTTTATAGCTTTTAAGTATGCCTATTTTCAAAATAGCATGAAGTCTAAATTTTCTCATAGTTATAATACATCTCAATTAAATATAGTTACGGCATTAGAGTTTCAAAATTTACGAAACAAATTTGGTCAAGTGCAAGATCATCCGTTTGTAAGCGAAAATTTGTTTTTAAATCCGTCTTTCGTTTTTCAGTATAAACCTCAAATGGGAAGAAAATATAGATTTGTTTATAAAAAGGTAATTCGTGCTCCAAGACCCAATGAAACCAATCCGTTTATAAATGATTTGAATCCGTATTTTATTAGTACAGGAAATGTAGATTTGATTCCAGAAAAAACGAACTCATTTCAATTATTGTTAAATTTTAACGATTTAAAATCTACCGTTGGTTTTGATTCTAAATTGCAATACAACCATTCTACGGACGCAATTATTAGAAATATTACCATTGATGATGATTTTATTAGAACTAGTAGTTATCAAAATAATGGTGAAAAAGAACAATTTAAGGCGGAAGGTAGTTTTACCAAGAAGTTAACAAAATTAGGTGTACGAGTAAGTTTAAAGAGCACCTATTTATATAATTCAGCAAATTCAATTGTAAATTTTAAATTGAACAACGTGGTTTCAGAAGATTTTTCTACCAATTTTACCATTCAAAATAATAATAAAAGAAAAATTGATGTAAAAGCAGGTGTTTATTATAATGAAAATAATACCAACTTTTCAATTGAAAATAATTTAAATAGAAAATTTACAACCCAAAAATATTTTGGAATGATTGATTTTGATCTCACCAAAAAATTTAATTTTAACACCCAATTAGATTATATTATTTATAAAGACAATAGTTTTTCTATTCATCAAGAAATACCAATTTGGAATGCAGCAATGTCTTATTCTTTATCAAAAAACAACAACATTGTTAAGTTAGTATTAATTGATTTACTAAATAAAAATGTTGATATTTTTAGAAGAAGTACCATTAACTTTTTTGAAGAAACTACTTCTCAAAGCCTAGGTAGATATATAATACTAAGCTACACGTATAAATTAAATAGCGGTAGTAGTAAGAAAAAAGTTTAAAATTCTTTTGTACCAAAATTACTTTTTATAAATTTAGATTTGTTTTATAATTGTTTGTATTATGGCATATTTTAACAAATTGTTATTTATAGATATTATAATTACATCAATAAAAAATTGTTCTTTATCTGAATAACTCTTTGATGTCTTTGTGATAATTTATACATTCACCATCTTTTGTTTTCTGCTGATTTCACTTATGTTAGCATATATTTTTACTAATATGACAAAAAAATGGACATACAAATTTATTTTTATTAGAATTGAAAATTAAACTCATAATTGTACTTTGTAAGATTTCTGATTATATCTTTACTTGTTTTTCAACTAGGGATGTAATCTAAACGCTATTTTTAATGATTTCAACTTTATAATGTCATAAAAAAATGATACCTAAAAAATTATTTAAAGTGAGCAGAAGTGTAAAGTTATTAGTAATCACATTATTGTTTTGTAGCTCAAGTTATGCTCAATTTGGAAATCCGTTTATTAAAAATTTTTCAAAAAATGAAATAAAAAAAGAGTTGAAGGTTTTTGATATTTCTCAAAACAAGAATGGAGAAATGTATTTTGCAACGGCTGGCTCTTTGTTAGTATTTGATGGGTTTAGATGGTCTAGTTATTCTGCAAAGCAAGAGTCAGATTTAAGAGCCGTTTTGTATGTAGATGATCAACATATTTATACTTCTGGCCATGGAGGATTTGGATTTTGGTCTAAAAATAATAAAGGTATTTTAGAATATACAAGTCTTTTTTTTAGACGTCCCACTAAAAAAGCCCCTTTACTTCCTGTTTTTTTTAAAATAGCTAAGGTTAATGACGTAATTCTATTTGAATCTTTTCAAGAAATTTATAGCTTTAATACATCTACGAAGGAGTTGAATGTTATGAACGCAATAAAAGGGTTTAATTTGCTTTTTTCTTCAAATAACAGAGCCTTTGTTCAAGATGTTACGGTTGGTTTATTTGAAATTATAAATACAGAAAAAAAAATAATTACTGGAACAGAGCATACAACTCTAAATATTGTCGACTTATTTGTAGAAAAGGATAATAGTTTATTAATAGCAACAACAGATGATGGTTTTTGGCAATTTAAAGCAGGGAATTTATTAAAAAAGGATTGGCAAATTAATAAAGAACTTGAAAATTCAATAATTACTGATGTTATAAAATATACAGATGGTAAATTTATAATTGGAACGTTAAGAAACGGATTTTTTATTATTTCTTATGAAGGAAAGAAAATTGCAGAGTACAATAAAAACAACGGAATAGAAAATAACTCTATTCGAAAAGTTTTTAAAGATAATAATAACAACATCTGGTTGGGTACAGAATCTGGAATTAGTTATATAGAAGAAAGCAGTAAAACTGCATATTTGTTAGATACCGAAAGTAATTTTGGAACGGTTTATACAAGTTTTTTAAATGACTCTATCTTATTTTTAGGAACGAATCAAGGTTTGTTTTATAAGAATATTCATAAAATTAAATCAAAACCTAGGTTATTTGATAAAAGTACAGAGCAAATTTGGGAAATTAAGAAAATAGATCATCAAATTTTAGTAGGCAGCCATAAAGGGCTTTCTGTGCTAGAAAATAATTCTTTAAAAATGATTCACCAAGAAGGTGGAGCATGGGTTATTAAAAAACATCCTAAACTTAAAGATATTTTATATGTTGGTTTTTACTCGGGTTTAGCTGTTTTTAAGAAAGTAAATAATCAATGGAAATTTTTTAAAAAATTTGATAATTTTGGAGAATCTTCAAGATTTGTTGAGTTTGATCAATACGGTCAAATATGGGTAGCGCATCCCTCTAAAGGCTATTACAGATTAAGATTGTCTGCCGATGGGTTAGATATTAAAGAGGTTGAATTTTACGGCGTGGAAAATCCAAATATTGAAGCGTATGCCTATGTATGTAAAATAGATGGAAATTTGGTTTTTTACAATCCAAAAGGTTTCTTTTATTATGACGCCATAGATAACTCTTTTTCAAACGCAAAATATCCTACAGAAATATTTAAGAAAGTAAAGAATATAAATTATATCTATCAAGATGAAAATATATTTTGGTATGCTACGACAAATTCTTTTGGATATGTTCTAAGAAATGGTAACCAATTTTCTATAAATCAAGATCCTTTTTACACTATTTGGGATGTTCATTTAAAAGATTTTAACAAAGTAGAAAAAATTAATAATGATACGTATGCAATTGGTTTAGAGAACGGAATTATGTTTCATAAAATTAATGCTAAAGTAAAAAAATCTTTAAAAACACTTCCTTTAATTAATTTGATCGAATTTATTGGTGCAACAGATACTATAATTGCTCCAATAGAAGATAAACAAGTTATTAAGATTCCCTATACCAATAATTTTCTAAAAATTAAGGTTGCATTGCCAGATGTTCCTTTAAGTAATTCTAGAGAATATCAGTATAAATTAAATGGTTTAGATGCCGAATGGTCTCCATGGATTTATGCTTCAGAGATTAAATATCCAGCCCTAACTTCAGGAGATTATGTCTTAGAATTAAGAGTAAAAGCAGAACTAGGCAACGAGCTAGAAACTGTAAAATTTCCATTTAATATAGAGTATCCGTGGTACATTAATAACGTAGCTAAAACAATTTATGTACTAATTTTAGCACTTTTTTTTATAGGTTACAGAACTTATCTAAAAAGAAAAAATAATAAATATGTATCTAGATTAAAAGAAATAGAAAAGCTAAAAAGAGAGCGACAAAAAGAAAAGTTTGAATTAGAAAAATTATCAACAGATAAAGAGCTGTTGCTTTTAAAAGAGAAAAATTTAAATCTTGAAATTAAAAAGAAAGATTCTGCGCTAGCTTCTTCTACATTAAATAATATCAAAAAAAATGAACTACTTGCCGATTTAATTAAGGATATCAAAATTATTGATGGAGAACTAGTCAATAGTTCTTTGCATTATCCTGTAAAAAAAGTAATCAAAAAAATTAATAATCATTTAATTGATAAAGAAGATTGGTTAACTTTTCAGTTGCATTTTAGTAATTCGCATGCTCAGTTTTTTGAAAACTTAAGAGCACAACACCCAAATTTATCTTCGAACGAGATTAAGTTAAGTGCCTATTTAAAATTAAATCTTTCTTCAAAAGAAATAGCTTCTTTGATGAATGTTGCTATTACAAGCGTAGAGCAAAGTAGGTACAGATTGCGTAAAAAATTCAACTTAGACAAAGACGAGAACCTCGTTAACTACATTCAAAAAATTTAAACCTTATTAGTATTGATAATCAGTATATTGAATTAATTAACAAAGCTTTTGTAGAGGTGCTTTGTTGGCTCTAATGATTTTTGTAGAGGTCATAAAATTGCAATATGTATACGATTACTTCAAATTTGTAATCAGTTAAGTATATTGTTGCGACTTTACTTTTGTAAGTATAAAATTAAGGTTTTTAAGAAAAAGTAACAACAATATAATTATCCTATTTAGATGTTATTTTAACTTAATTACTAATTTATTATGAAACAAAAATTACTTTTAGTATTACTACTAATTTATAGTGTAATAAGTGCTCAAGAGGTTACTCATGTAGATTTTGACACAAATAATGCAAATATTGTATTTAATAGTTGGAACACTTCTTCAACTTTTGCAAAGGTTGCAAATCCTGCATCCGATGCAACAAATCCATCTGCTTTTGTTGGGCAATTTACAGCTGGGGCAGACAACGGAATTGGCATTGGTGTTATTGATGCAACAACGGTATTTGCATCACCTTTTAATTTGGCTTCAAATTCTGTTTTTAAAATGAAAGTATTTGCTACAGAAGAAATAGAGGTTATTTTTCATTTAGAAAATTCGCCAGATTGGGGTAATAATATAGAAGCAAAAGCTTCTGTTGGATCTTCAGATATTAATAAATGGACAGAATTAACGTTCGATTTTAGTAGTTTCTCTAATATTTATATGAACAATATTGTCATTAAAATTGGAGGTGCAAATACAACATCGGGCGATATTTATTTCTTTGATGATATAAAAGGGCCTGCTTTATATACAAATCCAGCACAAGTATATAATCCTGCAAATAATGCTACAGACGCTTCTATAGCTGCCAATTTAGAAATTGCTACAAACGGTAAATTTAGAAAGTTAGATGATGCAGAGCTTACAGATGTAACTTCTGTCGTTGCTTTAAAAATTGGTGATGAGAATGGTGCAGATGTAGCTTTTTCTGCTACTATAAATGGCGATAAAAATAAAATTACTATAAATCCAACAAATGATTTAAGCAATTCAACAACCTATTGGTACGGAATTGTAGATAATTCAATTGAATACTCAAATGATTCTCCTGTAACTGGTGTTTCCGCAAGTTTTACCACAAAAGCTGCGGTTACTGGTGATATAAATGAATTCTTATTCGATTTTGATACTACAAATCCAGATGTTGGCTTTGTTTCTTGGGCGGGAACTGGTTTTGCCAAAATAGCCAATCCAGATCCAACAGGAATTAATGTTTCTGCCAATGTTGGTGAATATACACACGCTGGTAATGATTCTGGTTTAGAAAATGATTTAGTAGATAATGCATCACCATTAACACCTTTAGACTTTTCTGAAACTCCTTTTATTAAAGTAAAAGTTTGGGTTAGTAAACCAGTTAACGTTACTGTTAGAATACAAAACTATCCAGATTATGGCCAAGGTGAAGAAAAAGTACTAAATGTTACAGAAACCAACAAATGGGTAGAGTTAATTTTTAACTATTCATCAACCACAGCAACCAATTACAATAGAGCTCAAATTTATTTTGATAGAGATAAATCTGGTGGATCTGTAGCGGGAGATACATATTATTTTGACGATTATTTAAAAAGTAATATTCCTCCAGCTGTTAGCAATACTTTAAGTCCAGTTCGCAATGCAACAGATGTTTCATTAATCTCGATTCCTACGATAACTTCTAACTTTCAATTTAGAAATATAGACAATTCAACAATTACTGATATTTCAAGCTTTGTAGAATTAAGAGAAAATGATGCAACAGGAACTTTAGTGGCGATAAATGCATTATTAAGTTCAAATGGTTCTGTAATTACGTTACATCCAGCCGAAATGTTAAAGCCAAATACGACATATTGGTACGGAATTAAAGATGATGTTATAGAATATAAGGAATCTAATTCTTTGGTTTCTGGTATTTCGGCAACATTTACCACAACAGCCAATACTTTAAATTTGGTAACCTATAATGATTTTGAGGGTACTTCTTTAACGATGGTTTCAGAATCGATGGGAGATCCAGCTGCGCCATATGAAACAGTTGCAGATCCTACAGGCGGAGCAAATAGGGTTCAAAAGTGGACAAAAGGAAATTCTTGGGGCGGATGGGAAAGAATCCATTTTGAATTGGATGCTCCTTTTGATGCCACAAAAGATGATGTTTTTTCTTTTAGAGTATATTCTCCTATTACTACAAATTACATGTTTAAACTGGCAGATGCAAAAGACGATGGTGATCAAAATGCATCTTTAGAAAAATGGGGTGATTTTTTGATAGCAAATCAATGGCAAACCATATATGTAGATGCATCAGAATTAGCAGATGGCGTAAACTTTAATCATCTTTTTGTTTTTATAGGACCAGGAAATGGTTCAGTGACGGGAAATTTTTACATAGACGATTTACAAGGACCTCAGTTACAAGGAGCAGCATCTGTACAATATTTTGAAAAAGTAGGATTCAATTTCTATCCAAATCCAGCCGGTGACATGATTCGTTTTAGCAATTTAGATGGAAAAAAAGAATTAAAAATATTTGACATTAATGCCAAACAAATTCTTAAAAAAATAATTTCTAATACTGATGAAGTTTCTATTAAGGAATTAAAACCTGGCTTTTATTTTATGGAAATTGATGGGCAACATAGAAAACTAATCAAAAAATAAGTTTTCTAATAATTGATAAGAACAACAGTGTTTTAAACATTGTTGTTCTTTTAAAATAATGAATATGTATAGACAAATGCTTCAATTTAAAAAGTTTCTACTTTTTTCCGTTCTCTTATTTTCTTCAATAGCTTTTGCGCAAACAACCATTGTAAAAGGAGAGGTTGTAGATGGTACAGGAAATTTATTACCGGGTGTTTCTGTTTTAGTTGAAGGAACCACAAACGGAACTACAACAGATTTTGATGGAAAATATGTTATAAATGTAAAAACAGAACAAGCTACTTTACTATTTTCTTACTTAGGATTTGCATCCCAAAAGATAAAAATAGAAAATCAAAAGAAAATAAATGTAATTTTAATAGAAAGTGCAGATCAGTTAGATGAAATTTTAGTGGTAGCATTTTCAAAACAAAAGAAAAATAGTGTAATTGGTTCTATGACAACTGTAAAAGTTGGAGATTTAAAACAACCTACTACTAATTTAACAAATTCTTTAGCAGGTCAAATTTCTGGATTAATTTCTTACCAAAGATCAGGAGAACCAGGGGCAGATAATGCCGCTTTTTTTATACGAGGTGTTACTACATTCGGATTTAATAACAGTCCGTTAATTTTATTAGACGGTTTGCAAATTACTTCAGACGATTTAGCGCGTTTAGAACCCGATAATATTGCTTCGTTTTCTATAATGAAAGATGCAACGGCAACGTCATTGTATGGTGCAAGAGGTGCTAATGGGGTGGTTTTAGTAACTACAAAAGAAGGTAAAAAGGGAAAAGCAAAAGTATCTGTTCGTTATGAAAATTCAATGTCAGCGCCCTCTAAAGTAAATAGTTTTTTAGGTGCTGTAGATTATATGGAATTGTTTAACAGAGCACAAAGATCTAGAGATCAATCTGCAAATTTACTGTACTCAAAACAAAAAATTGAAGGAACAAGAAACGGTTTAGATGCTAATCTATATCCAGATGTAAATTGGTATAATGAACTTTTTAATGATATGGCATTAAATAGAAGATTAAATGTAAATATTAACGGAGGTGGAGAAGTTGCCCAATATTATTTATCTATTACAAATGCTAATGAAAAAGGATTGTTAAAGGTAGATCCGTTAAATAATTTTAATAATAATATAGATATTAACAGGTCTAATTTAAGAGCAAATATCAATATCAATTTAACAAATACAACCAAAGTATCTGCCAAATTTTATTCATTATTTGAGAGATATAACGGCCCAATTGTAAGTGCTTCAGACATATTTAGACAAGTAGCACAGGCAAATCCTGCAAACTTTCCAAAGGTTTTTGAACAAGATGAAGCTACAGCTAATTTTAATCATACACTATTTGGTAATAAAGGGAATGGAGGATTTTCAAATCCGTATGCAGAAAGTGTAAGAGGATATCGAGATCGTTTTGCAAATACAACTTTGGCTCAATTTCAAATAAATCAAGATTTAGATTTTATAACAGAGGGTCTAAAATTAAGAGCAATGGCATCGGTTAGAACCTATACAGAAAATCAAAATGAAAGAAGTTTTACACCTTTTTATTATGGATCAAATGAAGTTCAAACACCACAAGGTATTGTAAATTCATTATATCAGATTCAAGAAGGAACCGAGTTTTTGAATAATCCAACGGTTACGAATAACGGGAATAGTAACTTTTATTATGAAGCAGTTTTAGAGTATAACAAAACTGTGAATGAAAAACATGAAATAGGTGGTTTATTGGTTACTTATTTTCAAGAAGCATTAAATACAATTGGCGGTAATACAGCTTTTTCTACACTGCCATCAAGAAATACTGGGATTTCAGGAAGAGCTTCTTATAGTTATGATAGTCGCTATTTTGGAGAATTTAATTTTGGATATAATGGATCAGAAAAATTTGCAAAACAAAACAGATTTGGATTTTTTCCATCAGTAGGATTTGGTTGGATTATCTCTAACGAGGATTATTTTAAAAAAAATATACCTTCTGTAAATTTATTAAAACTAAGATACACTTATGGTTTAGTTGGTAATGATGGTATTTCTAGCGCAAGTGACCGTTTCTTTTATTTATCGGATGTAAACCTAAATAATGGTGGAACAGGATACACTTTTGGAACGAACTACAATAATTATTACAATGGATTTATCATCAACAGATATGCAAATGAAAGTGTTACTTGGGAGGTTGCTACAAAATCTAATTATGGTTTAGAGTTAGGGTTATTTAATAAACTAAATCTTCAGGCAGATTATTTTACAGAACATCGTAGAAATATTTATATGGAGCGTCAATATATTCCACAAACATCTGGTTTAACAACCGTAATTAGTAGTAATATAGGGGAAGTAAAAACACAAGGAATTGATCTTTCTTTGGATTATAATCATGCTTTTAATGGTGATTTCTATATTACAGCTCGAGGAAATTTCACATATTCTACAAATGAAATAGTAGTAAATGGAGAACCTGAATTTCAAAACGAAAATTTAAGCAGAATAGGATTTCCCGTAAATCAGCAATGGGGATATATTGCAGAACGATTATTTGTAGATCAAGAAGATATTAATAATTCGCCAGAACAATTTAATGGTTTTTCTTCCTCAAATTCTTATTTGCCAGGAGATATAAAGTATAAAGATGTAAATAATGATGGTTTCATAAACGAATTAGATCAAACAGCAATAGGTAAACCAAATGTGCCAGAAATTGTATATGGTTTTGGGTTTTCTGCAGTGTATAAAAACTTCGATTTTTCTGTATTTATGCAAGGAGTTGCTAGATCTTCTTTTTCTATAAATCCGGGAGAAATTTCGCCATTTGTAAATGAAAGAAATGCATTAAGCATTATTGCAGATAACCATTGGTCAGAAAACAATCCAAATCCAAATGCATTTTGGCCAAGATTATCTACTTTTCAAATAGATAACAATGAAAAACCATCTACTTGGTGGTTAAGAGATGGCGATTTTCTTCGATTAAAAAGTGTGGAATTTGGGTATACAATCCCATCAACTGCAGGGAAAGTATTTTCAATGGCAAAAACAAGATTTTATCTTACAGGATTGAATCTACTCCATTTTTCAAAGTTTGATTTATGGGACCCAGAAATGGCAGGAAACGGATTAGGATATCCGCCACAAAGAGTATTAAATCTTGGAGCACAAATAAATTTTTAAAAAGTAAAAAATGAATTTTAAACACAAATTTATAGCAATCATTATATGTAGCTTTTCGCTATTGATGAGCTGTGAGAATTATTTAGATATTGTACCCGATGGAACGCAAGAGTTACGTTTACTTTTTAATAGAAAAGAAACTGCTTACAATGCTTTGGCAAACACGTATAGTTATTTGCCACAAAATGATGGTACATATGCAAGTTATGTTTTATTAAGTGATGAGTTAGCAGTGCCTGTGCCTAAAGAGCCAGATGCTATCAGGATGATGAAAGGGCAACAAAATGTGTCTTCGCCATTAATGGGGTATTGGTCTGGATATGGCGCAATAGGTAGAGGTCAAGGTTCTTTATGGGAAGGAATTAGAAGCTGTAATACTTTAATTGATAATATTGATTTGGTAGTTGATATGACTCAAAAAGAGAAAAATCAATGGAAAGCAGAAGCTAAATTTTTAAAAGCTTATTATCATTTTTTATTGGTAAGTAATTATGGTCCTGTACCAATTGTAGATGTAAATTTACCTATTTCTGCAGCCGATTCGGATGTTAGAGTAGAAAGAAAAACAGTAGATGAATGTTTTTCGTATATCGTAGAAACTATTAATGAAGCAATTGCAGATTTACCCGAAAAAGTAATTGGTAATAATGATGTTGGAAGAATCGATCAAGTAATTGCAAAAGCGATCAAAGCCAAGGTTTTACTATTTAGTGCAAGTCCTTTATTTAATGGAAATACCGAATTCTATTCAAATTTTGTAAATAGAGAGGGCAAACATTTTTTTAATCAGAATTATGAAGCGTCTAAGTGGAATTTAGCTGCTGTAGCTGCAAAAGAAGCATTAGATGCTGCACTTGCTCAAGGAAGTAGCATGTATTATTTTAAAGGAACGGCACCTCTTTTTGATACTAATAATTTTCAATTTAAGTTAGTTAGAGATCAGTATAATCATCGGTTTTCTATTACTGATCCTTGGAATTCTGAGTTGATTTGGGGAAATTCTGCTCCTGTAACAAATGGGCAATATTGGCAAATTCAATCGCCAGCAATGATGAAAAACCCAACATCGTCATCCGTGGAGGCTTCGTGGCAATGGTTAGCGCCAAGTTTACAGATGGCAGAAACGTATTACACCAAAAATGGATTGCCAATAAGCGAAGATTTATCTTTTGAATATTCAGATCGTTACGCTACCGCTAATATTGCTTTTAACCAACGTTTTTATGCACAGTTTGGTAATAGAACTGCAAAATTAAATCTAAATAGAGAAGCTCGTTTTTATGCTTCTTTAGGATTTGATAGAGGTATTATAAGAACTTGGGGTTCTATCTGGAACTTAAAAATGCGTAAAGGAGAAGTTCATGGTAGAGTTGCAAATACCGGTGATTATTTAGTAACGGGTTATGCGTTAAAAAAATTAGTACATCAAGATTCGGAAGGAGATGCATACAATAAAGCTGTAACGTATCCTTGGCCAATGGCAAGATTAAGTGAGTTGTATTTAAATTATGCAGAGGCTTTAAATGAATTTAGTGGTCCGTCTGCAGAAGTTTATAATTCTTTAAACGTTATTAGAGAACGAGCAGGAATACCTAATGTAGAGGATGCTTGGAGCGATGTAACAAAAGCAGCAACACCAAATAAGCATACTACTAAAGACGGTTTAAGAGAAATTATTCAGCAAGAAAGAATGATAGAACTTGCTTTTGAAGGGCATCGTTATTACGATGTTAGAAGATGGAAATTAGCAGACATCTATTTTGCAACTCCTGTTAAAGGTTGGTCTGTTGATGAAGATTCAGAAGCTAATTATTATCAAATTAAGGATGTAAGTCAGCGATCTTTTAGTACACCAAGAGATTATTTACAACCTATAAGTTTTACTGAATTGTCTAGAAATCCAAATTTAAAACAAAATCCAGGTTGGTAAAAAATAGAATTATGAAAAAACAAGTTAAAAAGTTACTGCTTTTGTCTATTTTCATTTTCATAACAATAATTTCTTGTTCAGAAAATGATACTATAGATACAACTCCACCAGGAAAGTTATCAAACGTTTCGGTAACGCCAACAAATGGTGGCGGAATTATTAATTATGATCTTCCTGCAGATACCGATATATTGTATGTAAAAGCGGTTTATGAAAACTCAAAAGGCGAAGAGGTTTTTAGAGTTTCTAGTAAGTATAATACTTCTGTAGAGGTAAATGGTTTAAATCAATCAGATAAAGTAAAAGTAAAATTATATGTGATTGATGAAAGTGAAAATATATCAGAAGCTGTAGAAATTGATTTTATCCCTTTAAAATCCTTTATTTTCTTAGTTCAAGAAAGTGTACAAATTTTTCCAGATTTAGGGGGCGTTAAAATCACTTGGGAAAATATCGCATCGAAAACTGTTTTTGTGTACGTGCATATTTTAGATGATGCTACAGAAACCATTAGAATATTATCATCAAATAATGGCCAAGAAAGTATTTTTATAAGAGGATTAGCATCCAAAGAATTAACTTTTTCTATAAAAGTTGAAGATTTTGACGGAAACATAACAGCTTTAGAAGAAATAGGAAAATATACACCACTGTTTGAAGAAAAAATTAATAAATCTACTTGGACTTTAGTAAGTGGGCAATCTGTAAATGGAAATGCGTATGAAGGTAAAACTGTTAATTTCTGGGATGATGTTGTTGATACCGTAGAAACCGATGCTGATAACAGTTACTTTATAATTACGAGAGATAATAATGGAGGAAGTTTAAATTTCCCTCTAGATATCGTTATTGATTTAAATAAGAATGTAAAGATTCAACGGTTTAAAGTTTGGCAAAGAGCTTTTTGGTATAATGGCGGCGGAATTACCTATCATTATCAAGAAGAAAATCTAAAATCGTTTAATTTATATGCAAGCACAGATTCTCAAACTTGGAATTTATTAGGTCAGTTTGATATTGGAGATCCAAGAGATAGTTCTGGTAATATTCCTGCAGCTGCTTTTCAAAAAGCAATTGACGGTCATGAATTTAGTTTACCAAATACCTCGGAAGCGTTTAGATACTTAAAATTTGAAATCACATCTAATTTTGGAAGTACTTCTATAACTGTCGGTTCAGAAATCACATTGTACGGTTTAGATAATTTATAAAACACAAAATAAAAATGATAAAAAAAATTATTATGCACCTACTTTTAATAGGTGCAATTTCTCTCAATGCCCAAGGATTAAGAACTTTAGGTAAAAAAATAATCAACAAAAATGGAGAAGAAGTTCTATTAAAAGGTGTTGGTTTAGGAGGTTGGATGTTGCAAGAAGGTTATATGATGAATTCGTCTGGCGCTGCAGATACACAGCACAAATTTATAGAAAAATTAAATACGTTAATTGGCGAAGAAGAAACCAAAACGTTTTATGCCAATTGGCGCAAGAATTTTTTTAAAAAACAAGACCTAGATTCCATTAAAAAATGGGGATACAATGGTGTAAGATTAGCAATGCATTACAATCTTTTTACACTTCCTATAGAAGACGAACCTATACAAGGAGAAAATACGTGGTTAACTACTGGTTTTGAAATGGTTGATGAGTTGTTAACTTGGTGCGAACAAAATCAAATATATTTAATTTTAGATCTACACGCTGCTCCAGGAGGTCAGGGAAAAGATGCCGCAATTTCCGATTATGACGAAACGAAACCTTCTTTATGGGAAAGTGAATTTAACAAAAGTAAAACAGTTGCTTTATGGGCTAAGTTGGCAGCTAGGTATAAAGACAAAGAATGGATAGGAGGGTACGATTTATTAAATGAAGTAAATTGGCAGTTAGAAGATAGAGTATTACGCGATTTGTATGTAAGAATTACCAACGAAATTAGAAAAGTAGATACAAATCATATTCTTTTTATTGAAGGAAACTGGTTTGCAAATGATTTTTCTGGCTTAACGCCTCCATGGGATTCTAATATGGTGTATAGTTTTCATAAATATTGGACTTATAATAATACAGCCTCCATACAATGGGTTTTAGATATTAGAAACCAACACAACGTGCCACTTTGGATGGGAGAATCTGGTGAAAATTCGAATGTTTGGTATACAGAAGCTATCAATTTATTTGAAGATAATAATATTGGTTGGTCTTGGTGGCCTTGGAAAAGAATTGCAACTACTGTTAGTCCTTTTTCTATTAATTCAAATCCAAAATACGAAGCAATTATCAATTATTGGAAAGGTGAAGGTGTAAAACCTTCTGTGCAAGATGCTATAAACGGATTGAAACAATTAACTGACGATTTATTAGTAGACAATAATGAATACTATAAGGATGTGGTTGATGCATGTATTAGACAACCACAAGATGAAACTCATATTCCGTATAAAAATCATACAATTCCTGGATTAATACATTTATCTGATTATGATTTAGGCACAAACGGAGTTGCCTATAATGATATTGATTATGGAAATTATAGTTTGTCTACTGGTAGCTATCAACCTTGGAATTCGGGTTGGAATTATAGAAATGATGGCGTAGATATACAAACCAATACTGATGCTACAAATAGTAATGGGTTTCATGTCGGATTTACACAAAATAAAGAATGGTTAAAGTTTACGGTTCATATTCAAGAAGCAGGTTTTTATGATCTTAAATTTAGATATGCAACACAGCTAACAGGAGGAAAAGTAAAGTTCTTTTTAAATGATGCTGATATCGCTGGAAATATTAGTTTAGGAAATACCGGTGGCTGGAATAGTTTTGTTTTTCATAATGCAAATAATAAATATCTTCCTGCAGGCAAACATGTGTTAAAAGTATTGGTAAATGCAACAGCATCTTTTAATATGAGTAGTATAGAATTTCTAAAATCTACAGATGCATTGCCCGCATTTGAAGTATTGAGTGCTGCTACCAATGAAGATGAAAAATCAATAAAAATTGTTTTAAATCATCCAATGAATCAAATATCTGTAACAAATAATTTGTTTGAAGTAAAAGTAGATAATAAAGTAAGAGCTATAGAATCTGTAACATTAGATCCTACTAACGATAGAGTAATTAGTGTAAAATTAGTAGATTATTTATTCTATCAAAATGTAATTAAAGTAAGTTATAGTGGCTCAATACTAACATCAAAATATAATTCTACATTAAATAAGTTTAATGATCTTGTAGTTGACAATACATTGATTTCTAGGTTTCTAGTGCCTGGTAAGATACAGGCCGAAGATTTTAACAAACAGTTTGGTTTGCAAACCGAAAGCACAACAGATGTTGGGTTAGGGCAGAATATAGGTTATACGGATGAAGGTGATTACGCAGAATATTTAATTTATATTTCTGATAGCGGAAATTATAATTTAGATGTAAGAACAACAGCAGAATCTAACGCTGGAAAAATAGAATTTGAACTCATAAATAATGACGTTAGGCAAAGTGTATCAGAAATAAATTTACCTGTAACAGGAGGTTGGCAAAAATGGCAAACTTCTACAAGTGCAGTAGTTTTAAATGCAGGTGTTTACACTTTAAAAATGAAAGTTTTAAAAGCCGGATTTAATATGAATTGGTTCGAATTTAAATTTGTAAGCACTTTAACTATAGATAACGAAATAATAAATTCAGTTACTATTTTACCAAATCCCGTTTCAGAAAATTTTGAGATTAAATTAAATAATCAACAAACTATTAAAAGCTTAAAAATTATGGATGTGAATGGGCGTTTGGTAAATAATACAATACCTAATATTCAAAATAATGTTTATAATTTATCAGCCTTAAAAGCTGGAATTTATTTTTTATTGATAGAAACAAATACCGGTAATTTTCAAAAGAAAATCATTAAAAAATAACCTATTTACGGCTAACAAAACACTTAATTATGAAAAAAATAAATGATTACTATTTGCTCAGCTTTATATTGATTGGCGCTCTTTTATTAGCATGTAAACCATCCGAGAAAAAAGTCTTAATTGCTGAAAAAAAAGGAAATATTTGGAAAGTAGATTTCTTAGATGACTTTACTACTTTTAATGATGATAATTGGCAAGACCAACGTATTTGGGTAAATAACGAAACGCATTGTTATGTGCCTGATGGTGAATACGGAACAAGAGAAGTTAGTAACGGAACCTTAAAACTAAAAGTTATCAATACAGGTAAGAAAAGTCCTTGCGATAATCTTGATAAACATGGCAATCAACATCCAGAAACACAATATGTTGCGGGTAGAATTGTATCAAAAAATAAAAAAGAATTTGTAAAAGGGAAATGGACTGCTAGGTTAAAGTTGGGTAGTAATGGAGCGCCTAGTATGTTTCCTGCTTGGTGGATTTTGGGTGCTCAAAACAACGAATCGCCTGTTCAAGAAGATGATGAGAATATTTGCTGGCCATTAACGGGTTCTGGTGAGATTGATATTTTTGAACATCATGGAGATCATCAAAAAAATCATTTTACTGCAGGTGCTATTAGAAGCTTAGGAGAATGTGATAAAGGAGATTGGATGAGCATTCGTAAAGGGTTTGACGTTACTTTAAATGAATATCATGAATATTCAGTAGAATGGGAAGCTAGCGATTTAGTATATAGAGTTGATGGAAAAGAGATTTACAGAAATATTGGTGAAGGCGATAAATATCCAGAAAAAATGTTTGCTATTTTAAATTTTGCCAAAATTACTGACGCACCAATGAAAGGGGAATGGGTGATGGAAGTAGATTGGGTAAAACATGAATTTAGAAATTAATAGGATTTGCTGTTTCAGAAATATTTTAGGTAAAAAATCTAGTAAAACAGCATGCTTAAAAACGTTAAACTAATTAATTTTTTTCTTTTAATTGTATCTTGTGCTCTGGTTTGTAAATTAAAAATGCTACTAATATTGCGTATAAATTAATAGTTGGAAAAAGTGAAACACTTTTAGAAATAGCGCCGCGTGCAATGCAAACAATAATTTACTAAATTTACTTTTTTTAAAATCTAATATTAATTATGAATAATAAGGCATACACCATTTTTATAAGTTTTATAGTAGCACTTGGAGGGTTTCTTTTTGGTTTTGATGCAGGAATCATTTCTGGAGTGATGTCTTTTGCGGGGCCACAATTTAATTTAACTGAAATTCAATCTGGATGGGTAGTTAGTGCGCCGTCATTTGCGGCGATGTTTGCAATGTTGTTTTCAGGAAGAATAAGTGATAGTATTGGAAGAAAAAAAACACTCATTTTTGTCGCTTTTCTGTATGCAATTTCTGCTTTATTATCTGCAATTGCGCCTACTTATGAAATGCTTTATATTGCTAGAATGATTGGTGGCTTGGCTTTCGGAGCCGCCTTAGTATTAGCGCCAATGTATATTGCTGAAATTTCTACGGCAGAAAATAGAGGTAAATTAGTTTCATTACAACAACTAAATATCGTTTTTGGTTTTTTTGCAGCATTTTTAAGTAACTATTTTTTTAATAAATACAATACATCAGAAAGTACATTTTTAACAGATGAAAATGTTTGGAGATATATGTTAGGGGTTGAGTTAATACCCGCATTGTTTTACTTTGTTTTATTGTTCTTTGTGCCTAAAAGTCCGCGTTGGTTGTATTTAAAAGAAAAGTTTACAGAAGCAGCACAAGTATTAAATCAAATTCATGGAATAGAAAGAGGAGGTGTAGAAATTGCATCCATAGAAAAAAATATTCAAGCAGATCAAAACAAAACAAAACTTAAAATTAAAGATTTATTAAAACCATCTCTGCGTTTTATTTTAGTTATTGGTTTAGTCGTGGGCGTTTTGCAGCAGATTACGGGTATTAATGCAGTGTATTTTTATGCCACTTCAATTTTTAAGCAAACGGGGATTGGTACTGATGCCGCTTTTTCATCTGGAGTTTTATTAAGTACCATTTCTGTGATTTTTACTTTTGTTGCCATCTATTTAATTGATAGAATGGGCAGAAGGCCTTTGTTATTAATTGGTACAGCGGGTATTTCCATAAGTTTATTACTATGTGCATACAGTTTTAAGAATGCAACGTATCAATTATCCGTAGAAAAAATTAATCAATTTGAATTTGCAGAATCTCAGAAATTAGTTCCGTTTGCAGATAAAATTTATGATAATGATATTGATTTTAAAAATGAACTAAAATTAGTTTTAGGAAATCAAGTATACAGTAAAAATGATGGCGAAATCTTAGAAGCGGCAACCACTATAAATGCAAATTTAGTTTTAATAGGTATTCTTGGTTTTATTGCCTGTTTTGCATTTTCTTTAGGTCCGGTAATGTGGGTTTTGTTATCAGAATTATATCCTATAAAATATAGAGGTATAGCGATTGGTGTTATTGCTTTTATCAATTCATTAATAAGTTCTATTGTTCAATTAATTTTTCCGTGGGAATTATCTAATTTAGGAAACGCTTTAACGTTCTTTTTGTTTGGTGCAATAGCATTTATTGGCTTTTTTATTATGTTAAAAATATTGCCAGAAACCAAAGGAAAATCCCTAGAAGAATTAGAACATGAGTTGGTTAAAGATGAATGAAATATTGATTTCTACTAAAAAAAAAGCCAAATTAAAACGAAGATTAAAACTCTTTTGCACCAAATTCACTCTTTATAAATTTAGATTTATTTTTATTTGAATTAAAGTTATAGGTTAAATTTAAACTTACTATATCTACTTCGAGCACGTAATTTGTAGTAGTGTAAAAAGAGTCCGTTTTATACGTTGTAATGCGTTGTTCGTTGGTGTCTAATAATCCTAAATCTATATTTTGCCATTGTAAAGTAGCAGACAATCTATTGTCTAAAAATGTTTTTTGTAAGGATAAATTTGGCGAATAAAATCTAGAATCTTCACCTTGTGCAGTGACCATTTCTGATAGATAGTTTAAAGTAAATTGTAACGTAGCTGTTTTCCAAAATTTATAGGTTGAGTTTAAATTTACAGAATATTGAGTGGCACTGCTGTTTATTTTTTCGCCTAGATAGCTTCCGTCTATATCAAAATTGTAGATATTTAATCCTATAAAATTAGACCATTTTTCTGAAGTTTTTAACTGTGCACCCACTTCTAATCCTAAAGATTTTCCTGTGCCAACATTTGTATAAACTCTATCTAAAATTGTGTCATTATAGATTAAATTAACTCTGTTAACTAGGTTTTTTACATTTCTTAGATATGCTGTGGCATAAATAGAATTTCCTTTTTCAAATTTCTTAGAAATTCCTATTTCCACTAAATCTACAAATTCTGGAAGTAAGTTTGCATCTCCTTGTTCAAAAGTTTCAGAGTGCTCTCTTTCTCTAAACGGATTCATTTTAAAAGTGGTGGTTCTTTCTACTCTTCTGCTGTAGGCTGCTTTTACTTTTGTATCGTTTTCTAAAGAATATTGCAAAGTTGCAGATGGATACAATTGTAAATAATCATAAAGTAACACTTCTTTATTGGGTTCGTTTGCTGCTTGTAAAGCCAATTCTCTATCCATTTTTTCTAAACGAAGTCCTGCTGCATATTCCCATTTTTCTTTTTTTCCGGATAGATTTACATAGCCAGAATGTAAGGTTCTTTTTAAATCTATTTCGCTTGTAAATTCTGGTACGGTTTCAAAAATTCCTGTGGTATTATTTCTTCTGGTGTATAAGAAATCTCCTTGGTGATTTAAAAAACGATATTGATAACCGGTTTCTAATTTCCCAAAAGAGAAATCGGCAAATTCATAATCTAATTGAAATAGGGTTCCGTATAATGGATTGTCGTTTGTGTTGTATTCGTCTTGAATAATCTGACTTGTATCTGGATATCCTAAATTTCTGTTTGTAGTTGGGCCGCCGAGCAATGTATATTCATATAAAAATGTAGTAGATAATTTTGATTTATCAGCAAATTTATGTGTGTAATCAAAACTTCCTAAGGCAAAGTCACTGGTTCTAATCCGTAAGTTTTCATTATAATATTGAAACGTATAGAGTCTGTTATTGCTATTTGCAGGTTGTACTGCGTTGTTGTCGAAATATAAAATATCGGCGCGTCTGTCTTTACTTCTTTTACCGGCAAAAAATCCTACAGAAAAATCATTATTTTCATCCGGAGTAAAATCAACAGTAAAACGGCCACTAAGATTTTCTTCATCAAAAGAACGTTCTCCATCAGAATTAAAGGTTGTTTTTACATCATTTATAATTGTAAAAACTTCTCCTTCTCTTCTTCCTGATATATCATTTCTTTGGTAATTTGCGCCAAAAGATAAATTCCATTTATTTTTTCTATAGTTATACGTTGCATCTATTCCGTAGCGTTTTGTGCTTTCAGAATTGTCATAGTCTTCAATTGATGGAAATCCTGCTCTTACATTAACTTGAGCAAAAGAGCCATCGGCAGCACCTTTTTTAGTGAAAATATTTAAAATCCCTGCTTTTCCTTCAGGATCATATTTTGCAGAAGGCGCAGTAATAACTTCTACTTTTTCTATGGAGTTTGCGGGCAACTGACTTAAGATTGTGGCAGCATTTCCTTGCACTGGTTTACCGTTTAGCAAAACTACAAATCCTGTAGAGCCTCTTAAAGTAATTTCTCCGGTTCCGTTGATAGAAATAGATGGTAGATTCTTAATAACATCTGTAGCAGAGCCGCCAATGCTATTTTTAAATTTACTTGTATCAAAAATTTGCTTATCAATTTTACTAACAACAGCAGCTTTTTCTGATGTAATAACAACTTCGTTTAATGATGTTCCGATAGATAATTTTAAAATTCCAAGGTCTTTTTTTGCATCCGTAAAAACAATGTTTTCTATTTTTTTTGCTTGATAACCAATAAAAGATATTTCTAATAGATAGGTTCCTTTTTTAATTTTATCAAAAGTAAAAACGCCTTTTTCATTGGTTACTACTCCTGTAATTAGGTTTTTAGGAGTTTGACTATAAAGTGCTACTGTTGCATATTCTAAAGAAGAATTATCATCAGCATCTATAATTTTACCAGTTATTTGTGCTGATGTAATTTGCGTCGAGGCAATTAATAAAATGAAAGTCAACCAGTTTTTAAGTAATTTATTCATAAGAAAATTTGAAAAATAATTTTTATTTTGATGATAACATTTTAGTAGTTGCAACGGTTCTAAAACCCATATGATCTGAGCCAGAATCTACAGTAACGCCCATTTTTGCAGAAATTCTATAACTTGCACAATACGAATCATGGCATAAAAAAGAGCCACCTTTCATAACGTGCTCTGCTTGATACGGATTACTAGGGCTATAAGACTTGTTTGCGCCTTTAGGGTTTAATAGAGGTTTAGAAATATCTATTTCATTGTAGTAGTTTACATTAAATAAATCGGCAGTAATTTCCCAAACATTTCCTGTCATGTCATACAATCCGATACTGTTTGGAGGAAAAGATTTTACAGGCGAAATAAATTCGAATCCGTCTTTAGATTCGTTTTTTGTAGGAAAAACACCTTGCCAAGTATTCGCATTCATATTTAAAATAGTGGCATCATTTCCCCAAGTAAAAATAGTATTAGAATTAGTTCCTTGTGCAGCAGATTCCCATTCAGACTCTGTAGGTAAACGTCTGTTAGCCCATTTGCAATACGCTAAAGCATCTTCTAAAGCAATATGCACAACTGGGTAGTTTTCTTTGCCTTTTATTGTTGAATCTGGGCCTCCTGGATGTTTCCAATTGGCACCAATTTTCCATGTCCACCATTGGCCATAGTTATTCATATTGGCAATAGCATTCACGTTTTTGTTAAAGATTAAACTTCCAGGTTGTAAAATAGAATCATGGGGCTTTGGTGTGTTTGCCGGAAGCATTTTTTTCATTTCTTCCCAATCTATTTTTCTTTCTGCAATGGTTACATATTTGGTGGCATCTACAAAAGCGGCATATTGTTTATTGGTCACTTCTGTGGCATCCATATAAAAACCATCAACAGTTACTAAATGAGCAGGTTTTTCTCTTGGCATCGCATGTTTATCAGTTTCTTTTGCTCCTTGTAAAAATGTTTTACGTTCTACCCAAATCATTCCAATGGGAGTTTTTATTTCTTGGTTGCTTACAGTTTTCATTTCTGCTGTTTTTAATTTTTTACAGCTAGAAAACGATAAGAAAGCAAAAAAGGCTAACCACAAATAATTAAAAAAAGTACGTTTATTTTTATGAAACATTTTTAATTTTTTACAATAGTAATAAATAGGATACTAAAAACCATCAGGTATCATCTTGTGTTTTTTATATACTAAAAAGTCTCTACAAGTATATTACCTTCTTGAATCGTTTAAAAAACAAAAGTACTATAAATATTTTAAAAACATACTAGTACCTACTAGTTGTGTATTAAAATAAAATTCTATATATTTGTTTTATGAAAATAGTTTTACTTCAAAAAGATTCTAAAGCGCCTAAGTATAAGCAAATAGTAAACGCTGTTGAAAGTGCTATTATGGATGGTTTGCTAAAAAAAGATGACAAACTACCTTCTTTAAATGTTATTAAAAATGATAATTCGCTTTCTAGAGATACAGTTTTAACGGCGTTTAATGAGTTGAAAAATCGTGGAATTATACATTCTGTGGTTGGGAAAGGATATTATGTTTCTACAGAAAACATCGTGGTTCAGCAAAAAATATTTGTATTGTTTGATGAATTAAACTCTTTTAAAGAGGATTTATATAATGCTTTTCTGCAAAATTTAGGTGATCATATTCAGGTTGATATTTTTTTTCATCATTTTAATACTGATATTTTTGAAAAACTGATCAACGATAATATTGGCAATTATAGTTCTTATGTAATTATGCCTGCTAATTTACTAGGAACAGAAAAAACCATTAAAAATCTACCAAAAGATAAAGTATATATTTTAGATCAAATTCATCCTGGTTTAGAAGAGTATCCTGTAATTTATCAGAATTTTGAGAAAGATCTTTTTAACGGACTTTCTTCTGGCATTAAAAGTATTTTAAAATATCAAAAATTAGTTTTATTATTTTCTGATGAAAAGCAGCCACTAGGAATTTTAAAAGGGTTTAAAATGTTCTGTAAAAAATATAAAATTGAGCACGAGGTTGTTGCATCCATAAAAGATAGAGTTCCAAAAATTGGAGAATTGTACGTGGTTTTAGATGATCAAAACTTAATAAGAATCATCAAAAAAATAAAAGAAAATAAATTTGTTTTGGCAAAAGATATTGGCATCATTTCTTTTAACGACACTATTTTAAAAGAGGTTGTAGAAGACGGAATTACAACAATTTCAACCGATTTTAATGTAATGGGAGAAAGGTTGGCGCAAATGATTTTGAATAACGAACAAATTAGAATAGAAAATACGAGTAGTTTAATTTTAAGAAAATCGATATAAAAATGTATAAAGTAGAAGAAGTAATAGAAAATACGAGTAGTTTTTTAGAACTAAAAAATAACAATAATACAGCAAATGCAAGGATTTCTTTAAATGAAGGCGGAAGGCTTCAAGAATTAAAATTTAAAGATGTTTTCTTAATTAAAGATCAACCAAATTTTGATTATAAAGTTTCGTATGCTTCTTCAATTTTGTTTCCATTTGCAAGTAGAATTCAAGAAGGTAAATATGTGTTTGAAGAGAAAGAATACCAGTTTTATTTAAATGAAACGGGTAAAAACGCTTTGCATGGTTTGGTATATAATCAAAAATTTGAACTCATAAGCAAAGAAGAAAACACTAATTTTTGTGCAGTTACCATCGCTTACAAAGAAACAAAAGTAATTGACGGTTTTCCTTACACTTATGAGATGTATGCAACCTATACACTTTTTGAAAACGACATAAGTTTATCTATAAAAATAAAAAATACAGATGCTAAAACCTTTCCTTTTACATTAGGTTGGCATCCTTATTTTTTAAGTGATGATATCAGTAAAAGTTCTTTGAGTTTTAAAAGTGATCAAAAAATTGAATTCGATGAGAGCTTAATCACCAAAAAAGTAATTGATCATAAAACAGAAGAAGAATTTAAAATTGAAGACAAACAATTAGATGACTGTTTTATTTTAAATTCTGATATCGTCGGATTTAAAACACCTTCGTATCAAATAGAAATTACTACAGATCAAATAGAAAACTATTTACAATTATACACTCCTAAAGGTTTTTCTATAATTGCGATTGAACCAATGACAGGTGTTTCTAATAGTTTTAATAATAAAATTGGGTTGCAAGTTTTAAATCCAAATGAAAGCTATTCTGTAACATGGAATGTAAAATTCAATAATAATTAAATCTAAAATAATGAGCGTACAACTAATAAATGATGTAAAATCAGAGTTTTTAAAAACTTTTAATATAGAACCGATTCTTGTTTTTTCTCCAGGAAGAATAAATATTATTGGCGAACATACAGATTATAACGGAGGCTTTGTTTTTCCGGCGGCTGTAGATAAAGGGATTGCTGCTGCAATTCAAAAAAGCGATTCCGGTTCTTGTACAGCAATTGCGTTAGATTTAGAAAGCACTATTGAGTTTGAATTAGATACCTTAAAACCATCTAAAGAAGGTAGTTGGGAAAACTATGTTTTTGGTGTTGTTGCAGAAATACAAAATAGAAATAAAGTTGTTGGCGATTTTAACATTATTTTTAAAGGAAATATTCCTGCAGGAGCAGGGATGTCATCATCAGCCGCTTTAGAAAACAGTGTGGTTTTTGGTTTAAATGAATTGTTCGATTTAGGCCTAACAAAAACAGAAATGATTTTAATTTCACAAAAAGCAGAACACAATTATGTAGGTGTAAATTGTGGAATAATGGATCAGTACGCAAGTATGTTTGGTATTAAAAACAATGCATTATTGTTAGATTGTAGAACAATAGAATCTAAAGCTTATGAAATAGATTTTAAAGAGCATCAATTAATGTTGATAAACACTAACGTAAAACACAGTTTGTCAGATAGTGCTTATAATGATAGACGTTCTGCTTGTGAAAGTGTTGCAGAAATCTTAAAAATTAAAACGTTAAGAGAAGCATCCGAAGAGGATTTAGAAGAAATTATAGACAAAGTTACGCCAGGAAATTATCAAAAAGCCTTGTATGTAATTCAAGAAATAGAAAGAACACAAAAAGCTGCCATCGCCATTGAAGAAAATGATTTGGTAACTTTAGGTGCTTTAATTTATGCATCTCATTATGGTTTGCAAAATCAATATAAAGTAAGTTGTGTAGAATTAGATTTCTTGGTAGAGCAAGCTAAGAAAAATAAACACGTTTTAGGAGCAAGAATGATGGGTGGTGGTTTTGGTGGTTGCACAATTAATTTAGTGGCAAAAACCGAAGCAAAAGCATTTGCAGAAGCTGCAGCGAAAGCCTATAAAAATAAGTTTAACAATGAATGTTCTGTATATTTTATTGAGCTTTCTGATGGAACACATGTAGTAAAATAATCAACTAAAAACACACAAATGGAAAATACTAATTTACAAGATTACTCACATAAAAGACTTAATATTTTAACGGGTGAGTGGGTTTTGGTTTCGCCACACAGAGCAAAACGTCCTTGGCAAGGTCAAAATGAAGAAATATCCACAGAGCAAAGACCTGCTTATGATGAAAGTTGTTATTTATGTGCAACAAATACACGTATTAATGGCGAAGTAAATCCTGATTATAAAGACGTTTTTGTTTTTACAAATGATTTTGCAGCACTTCAAAATGATTCACCTTCTTTTGCGGTAAATGATGGTTTGTTTAAAGCACAAAGCGAAACAGGTATCTGTAAAGTTATTTGTTTTAGTCCAGATCATTCTAAAAGTTTGGCGCAGATGGAAGTTGAAGATATTAAAAAAGTGGTGAATGCTTGGCAAAAAGAATACACAGAATTAGGTGCTAACGAAAGTATTAATTATGTGCAAATTTTTGAAAACAAAGGCGCTGTAATGGGTTGTAGCAATCCACATCCGCATGGGCAAATTTGGAGTCAATCGACATTGCCAAATGAAGTTTATAAAAAAGATCAGCAGCAAAGAGCGTATTTTGATAAAAATAAAACGAGTCTTTTAGGTGATTATTTACAGCAAGAATTAGTAGCAAAAGAAAGAATTATTTTTGAGAATGATGATTTTGTTGTGTTCATTCCTTTTTGGGCAGTTTGGCCTTTTGAATCGATGATTGCACCTAAAAAAGCACAAAAAAATATCTTAGAATTATCGGATGTTGAAGCTAACAATTATGCTGAAGCAATTTCTGTAATCACCCAATTGTACGATAAGTTGTTTAACACTTCTTTTCCGTATTCAAGCGGGATTCATCAATCGCCAACAGACGGAGAAGAAAATGAGCATTGGCATTGGCACATGAGTTTTTATCCGCCGTTGTTAAGAAGTGCAACGGTTAAGAAATTTATGGTAGGTTATGAAATGTTTGGCTCTCCTCAAAGAGATATTACGGCAGAAATTGCGGCTAAAATGTTAAGAGATTTAATCTAAAATCGATTAAATTACGAAGTGATGATTTTTTAAATATTGCAGAATTTTAAGAGATTATGTAATTTGTTTGGTTATTATGTAGCGTAATTAAGTATTTTTACTTAATCCATAAAAATTTACAAAGTTTTTTAATAATATTTGTAAATACCAATTTAATCTTTAGATTTGTTGCTCACAAAGAAAAATTAAAATGTTAAATAACAATTTTACACGTTTCTATTTTTACTTTTATTTTTACAATAAAAGCAGAGACTTTGTATCATGTTATTAAGTAACACATATAAAATATAAAGTCTCGAATCTAATTCGAGGCTTTTTTTTTGACATTATTTCAAATGAATGAATAAAATTATTGCCATACAAGGAGCTCAGGGCTCAAATCATCATAAAGTTGCATGTGACTTTTATGGGGAATCTGTAAAATTGATAGAATGCATGTCTTTTGATATTTTGGTAGATGCCCTTTTAGATACATCTGCAGACCTAGGCGTAATGGCTTTAGAGAATACAATTGCAGGTTCTATCATCCCAAATTATGCTTTAATTGATAAAAATAATTTACACATTATTGGCGAAGAATATTTAAACATTCATCATCATTTAATGGCTTTAGAGGGGCAAAGTATTGAAGATATTAAAGAAGTTTGGTCGCATCCAATGGCTTTGTTGCAGTGCAAAGAATTCTTTAAAAAGTATCCGCATATAAAATTAGTAGAAGATGTAGATACTGCAGAAGTAGCAAAAAGAATTGCAAAACAAAATTTAGTTGGTATTGCCGCAATTGCACCAAAAATTGCAGCAGAGATTTTTAAATTAGTTGTTCTTGAAGACGAAATTCAGACTATTAAAGACAACTCAACACGTTTTGTAATTGTTCAAACAGCAAAACCAGAAGTAGATGAAGATGTAAACAAAGCATCTATTAAATTTCAATTAAATCATAAAAGAGGAAGTTTGGCAGCCATTTTAAATGCCATGAGCGATTGTAAAATGAATTTAACCAAAATACAATCTTTACCTGTTATAGATACACCTTGGAAATATTCATTTTTTGTGGATGTAACTTTTGAGGATTATAAAGACTATCAAAAAGCATATTCTTTAATAGAAATAATGGCAGAAGAATTTAAGGTTTTAGGAGTTTACAAAAACGGAAGAAAATAAATAAGTTACGCTGAAATATCAAGTCGAGGATATTCGAGAAGATGTTTCAGAATCTCATAAATACAATTATGATACAACCAGCAAAAAGATTAGATACAGTTCAAGAGTATTATTTTTCTATCAAATTAAGAGAAGTAAGAAATTTAGTAGCTGCAGGAAAACCAATTATCAATATGGGAATTGGATCTCCAGATTTGCAACCGCCAGCAAAAGTTTTAGAAGCAATTCAAGGAAGCTTAACGGATGCCAATGCACATAAATATCAATCTTATCAAGGATTGCCAGAGTTAAGAACAGCCATTGCTGATTTTTATCAGAATAAATATCGCGTAGCAGTAAATCCAGAAAATGAGATTTTACCATTAATGGGAAGCAAAGAAGGAATTATGCATATTTCTATGGCTTTTTTAAATGAAGGCGATCAAGTATTAATTCCGAATCCTGGCTATCCAACCTACACATCCGTAACAAATTTAGTAGGTGCTGTGCCACTTTTTTATAATTTAAGTGAAGAAACGAATTGGCAACCAAATTTTGAGGAATTAGAAAATCAAGATTTATCAAATGTAAAAATGATGTGGGTAAATTATCCACACATGCCAACAGGCACAAACGCAACGATTGAAACGTTAGAAAAATTAGTTGCATTTGGTAAAAAACACAATATTTTAATCATTAATGACAATCCGTATAGTTTTATTTTAAATGATAAACCTATCAGTATTTTAGAGGTAGAAGGCGCAAAAGACATTGCTTTAGAGTTAAATTCTTTAAGCAAAACCTTTAATATGGCAGGTTGGCGCGTTGGTATGGTTTTAGGAAATGCAACTTACATCAACGAGATTTTAAAAGTAAAAAGCAATATGGATTCTGGTATGTTTTACGGAATTCAAAAAGGAGCCATAGAAGCTTTGCAATTATCTGATGATTGGTTTGC